>ERZ724522.1617-NODE-1617-length-11805-cov-28.290298_pt1 | contig 11805 bp, 12 predicted proteins | sample MGYA00376055_ERZ724522 | MGnify/ENA primary metagenome ERZ724522 (study PRJEB28724, sample SAMN07190884) | wastewater metagenome | isolation source: effluent of sewage treatment plant in Hong Hong | place: Hong Kong | collected 2016-03-17 ... | reverse complement strand
CGATCCTGACCTCGGTCGGGGCCGGAGTCGCAAGTGTCTGGGGCTGGTTTCGCGGCGAACTGAACGACTGCAAGAACGACCGCAAGGAACTCTTCGCACGCGTGGAAGCTCTTCACGGCGAAGTCTCCGCGCTGTCATTGCGAGTCGGACAGGTTGAGAAGAAACCATGATCACGACGAACCTTGAAGAATGGACCGCTGACACGCTGCAACACGTGCAGCAGTCCATCTCCGAGGCGCTCGAAGCGACTGCGAAGGATGCGGCCGCGATCGTGAGGAAACACACGGACGGGAACAGAACAGAAACGCGGAAAGCCACACGGCACCGCATGTTGAACCCCGGGACGGCAGCGATAGGAATCTTCTTCCCCAAGCAGTATCCTAACGCGGCCACCAGTTACACGGCGAAGCTGTTTCGCACCATCTGGGAAAACACAGTCACGCCGCGAATTCGCGAGCGGCTTATAACTCGACTCAACGAACGACTTCAGAAATAAGGACTCAACGCCATGACCGCAGCAGCCACAGTTCCAACGTCACACAAGACTCGTTTGTCGGCGTTGTTCCTCACCATTTCCAGCACGCTGACCAAGATCCCCGGGCTGCAGGACATCAAGCTGAACCCGGGCGAAAAGAAGAAGTTCACCGCGCAGGATCTCGACGGCGACTTCGCATCCTCTCAGCCGACTGGCGACTTCGGCGAGGGCACCATCAGCGGCAAGCTGCTCTGGGATCCGCTCGGCACCGTGCATCAGTACTGTCACCTAACCTACAACGACACCGACAGCGACGCCACGGCCGCCAACAACAAAACGATCTGCGTCGGCAAGATCAAGATCGGCCTGACGGGCGTCGAGTACGCCGTGAAGTACTTCTTCACGAAGTGGGAAATCACGGCGGAAATGTCCAACGGCTTCATGGTCGATTGGGAAGCCGCACTCGTCGAACGAGTGATCCTGAACGAAGCTGATCCGAGCTGATAGTCATCGTCTGTTGAGCCTTTCCCCATTTGCATTGTCAAAGGATGTTTTCCATGAAAGCCGTTCGTCTAGTTCAAGGTGAAATCGTCAATCCTCTGTTTTCACAGGCAGAAAAGTCTGAGGTGATCGCGGCGGGTGGGAAGTACGATGTTCCTCAGTTTTTGAAGCTGCCAAAGGGCGAGATTATCGACGATCCGGAATGCTGGCGATTGTGTGTCGGCAAGGGCGCCCCGCTCGCACCGGCTGACGATGAGTGCAAGGAGCGCGTTTTGAAAGTGATGTCTGCGGCAGACCGCAAAGACATGCTGGGGAACCTGATTCGGTTGAATCATCCGGACGTGCGAAAGCAGCAGTCGAAGAATCAGCTCGAATGGCTCGACATGATGGTCGAAATCTACAGCGACGAGATGGACGAGCTGCAGAATCCAAAGCCAGCGTTGAAGCCAACGCCAGCACCGAAACCGACGCCACCAGCCGCCAGCAATTGAAACACTGCTGTGGCACGGTCTGAGACCGGCCATGACACCAGACCAGCCATAACACCTCATTGAAGGATCTGAGATGTCCAAGATGTTTTCCCTGTCGATGCTCACGACCTGCGCGGATGACATTCGTCCGTATCCGATGCCGGGAGCGACCGACACGATCGTCCGTGCGACGGCCGCCAGTTACGACCTGCTGCGTGAATACAACGACGCAGTGTCAAAGAACATGCCGCTGAAGAATCTGCAGGCCCGACTGATCGCGGCCTGCATCATCGAAGATGAAACGAATCAGCTTGCGTTCAGCAGCGACAAGCAGGTTCTGGAACTCATGTCGCAGCCTGGCACCGCTCGCATCATGCTGGCGCTGCTGGGCGTCGCTTTGATGCGTAACGGCCTGAAGGACGAGCTGACGGAGGAAGTCGAAAAAAAGTAAGAGCCGACAAGCTCTTCTTCGACCTGTGTCTCGCGATCGGAGGTCCGGACTGCATTCATCCGGACTTCCTGTTGAAAAAGCTCAACAGACGACAGGTCAACGAATGGGCGGCTTATGTGCGGATGTACTCGGTCGGAGCGGACCGCACTTCGATCGATCTGAGTCACCAGACCTATCACATGCTGCAGGCCTGGCTCGGCAAAGAAGACAAGCGGCTGCCGACTGATCTGGCTCCTCAGTTCGATCAGAAGGCGATTGAAAACACGGAAGCTCAGAACATCTGGGCGAACATGCGTTCGAAGTTCCTCAAGTAGTCGAGCGGGGGACGTCAGTCCCCTGATTGCGTTTCTCCATGTCGATCAAAGCACTCACTGCCGAATTGAAGATGGACACCGACGCAGCAAAGGCCGCGATCGATGATTTCCATACACATTTGGTGAAATCGTTTGATAGTCAAGCGCAGTACGCTCAAGCCATTAACAACCTGATGGTAAAGGGCTTCATGACTCAGGCCGAAGGCACAAAGATTCTCGACAAGCTGGCCGCTGGAGAGACGCATCTCGAAAAGGCGCTGATCTCCCGCATGGGTCTCGCCAAGATGACCGGCCGCATTTTTGAAGCGGCCACAAAGCGATGGACAGCTTCGGAGGTGGCAGGCATTCGACAGATCGGCGTCGAAGCGGAGATCACTCAGCGAAAGCTGATCGGCATGAGCGCCGCGAAATCATCGTCGCCACCAGCGTCCGGCGGCGGAGCAGCAGGAGGCGGCGGAGGCGGAGTCAACTTCGTCCGCGTCGCAGCCACGGCCGGCCAGCTCGCCGTTCTCGGTAAAGTCTCCAGCACGATGCGGACGGTGGGCAGCAGCATGCAGTCCGTCAGCAAGACGTCGACCATCGCAGCGACGTCGATGGAACGTTTCCGAATGGGTTTGGCCGCTCCAAAGGTCAATCCGGAAATGAACGTCATCAAGAAGGGCATCGAGAAAGTCGGAGACGCGGCCGCGGCCGGAGTCAACAAGATCCGCGAAGCAGCCGACGCACTCGCCTCGGATCTTCCGGGTACGGTCGGAGCTGCTGCGAAGGGACTCGGCAAAGTCGGCGTTGAACTCGACAAGTCATCGCAGACGATGTCCAAGCACGTCAGCCAGATGCAGAGCAGTTCGAAAGGTCTGACGCTGCTGGGCAAAGTGTTTCCGTTCATGCGTTCGCAGATTCAATCAGTTCAAGCGCCGTTCGACAAGCTGCGCGGTGTCGCAGAGCATGCAGCCGACAAACTGGACGACGCAAATTCCAAAGTCGCCAAACAAGCGAACGAACTGCGACGCGCTCAATTCATCATGGACGGCACCTGGCAGTCGCTGGGCGGATCCGCGGACATGTTTTCGCGAGCAATCTATCACGCGAATCTTCCAGTCCGACTGATGAAGCGAGAATGGGAAGGGGCGACTCGTGTCGTCCGAGCTGCGACGCACGTCTTCAACTTCGTGACGCATCCGGTCCATGCGGTCGGATTAGCAGTCGTTCGATCGTCCGCGCAGTTCCGAGAGTTCCGTGCACAGCTTCCGCAACTTGAACGCTCGACGAATGGGCTCGGCTCAAGAATGGCAGCGCTGGCACAGCGAGCGATTGGCGCGATTCCCGGCGTTCAGCGATTATCGAGCGTCACTGCGTCCGCGTCCGCGAAGTTCACCACGGCGAAGGCGGCGGTCGGATCTTTCGTAACAAGCGGGATCAATCGAGCCATGACGGCCATCAGTCCGTTCACGGCAAAGTTGTCCGCGGCTGCGTCGCGAGTAACCAGTTTCGTTGGCAGCCTTCAGCTTGGCACTCGCGCCTTCCGAATGTTCGCTCATGCCACGTACTTCACGGGTCCGGCGTTCACGATGGCGGGCAAAGCGATCTCCGGGACTGCAAAGGCAATCAGCTGGCTGTTGACTCCAGCAAAGTCCGCGACGACGTCGATTCTGAAACTCACCGGAGTTCAGAACACGTTCATCGGTCGGGCGCTCGGCATGAAGAAAGCCGCCGAAGATGCTGGCGCTGGCATGATGAAAATGGAGCAGGGCAGCAGCAAGCTATCCAAAGGGCTCGGCATGCTCGGCTCTGGCGCTGGCATGGCGAAGACAGCCGCGGCCGGGCTAATCGCTGGCATGCTGGCACTCGGCACCAGCACAGCCATGGCCACCGAAAAGAACAATGCAGTCTTCGGCACCATGTTGCACGACATGGTGCAGGGCAAAGCCGTCGTCGCATCACTCCAAAAGACCACCGCTGCAAAGTTCTTCGACAATCAGGAACTGTTGGACAGCGGCCGACTGCTTTTCAAAGCCGGTGTCAGTGCTGCCGACCTTGCTGGCAAGACAAACCAGTTTGCGAAGATCGCGGCTGCCACGTCGACCGAAATCGGAGACCTGGCCCGAATCTACCAGCAAGGCGCGAATGCCGGATCCTTCGGCCAGGACAAAATCAATCAGTACGCGGAACGCGGCATCGCGATCTATGACGGGCTGAGGTTTGCAACTGGCAAGAGCGGCGCTGAGCTGCAGAAGATGATCAGCGACGGCAAGATCGGCACCGCGGAAATGGATGCGGCGCTTGCGCATTTGACCGAGGGCCACGGCATCTATGCGGACTCGTTGACGAATCTCGGCAACACAACCGCGGGCAAGTGGTCGACGATCAAAAACACGGTCACGCAGGCTCTTGGCGGCATGATGGGAGTCGCGCTGGAGATCCTCGCGCCGTTCGGCACCGCTCTCGTCATGCTGACTGAGCAGACCGTCGCCGCGTTTGAATCGTTCAAACCTCAGATCATGTACGCGGCCGTCGCGGGCGCGTGGTTCTTCGGAAACATTGTCGACCTTGGTCGATTCGCCTGGGCAACGATGTCGCTGTATGCCGTCACAGCGTTCAACGACATCATTTACTTTTTCACGGACAAGATCCCTGCCTATCTCGACTGGTTCAGCGCAAATTGGAAGCAGGTCTTCTGGGACGCTGGCAATTTGATCGTGACTGTCTTTGCTAACATCGGCAAGAACATCGGCAGCGCGATGACGGCGATTTGGGATTTCATCGCATCCGGCGGAACGGCCGAACTGAAGTTTGCTTTCGTCCCGCTGCTGGACGGCTTCAAAGCAACCGTCAGCGAATTACCGAACATTCCAGACCGGGCGATGACCGAACTGGAAAAGAGCCTGCAGGCTCAGACAGAAGGACTCGGCATGCAGCTCGGCGACAACTTCGACAGCATGTTGAAGGACGCTGAACAGAAAATGTCGAAGCAGGCTCCGGAGCTATCCAACACGGCAGGCAAAGCGGCTGCCGGTGCTGCCAGCGAAACCAATACGGCCGCGAAGAATGCCTCGAAGAAGATGGCCGAAAACAAGGCCGCGCAGATCAACAGCGCGGAAGGCCAGTCCGTCGTCGCTCAGATGCTGAAAGGTCTAAAAGGCGACGACGACAAGTCAGCAAAGAAGGCCGCGATCAAGTCTGAAAAGCACTTGGAAAAACTCGCTCGAAACTCTGACCGCGGTAAGCCATTGGCCGCAAGGGAGTGGAAGGCATGAGCATCGTGCTGTTCAAATGGTATGAAACTGAGATCGATGATCAGCGAGAGATCACCGAGAACAAGATCATCAACAAGATCAAGCTGAAGACGTCGCGACGCATGCCGTGGTCGGAGCTGCGTTTGCTGCGTCCTGTTCCGCAGTGGAATGATGAGCATCCAAACGAACGCGGTTTCTATCTCGACTTCGTGAAGCCTGTCCACAAGTCGAGGCTGATCTGGGAACTTGACGCGGAATACACTCCGTTCAAGGGCAAGCAGAAGGATCCCAACCCGCTGCAGCGTGAGGCGAAGATCACTTTCGACGTGTCTCTGGTCGAACAGCCAACGTTGTTTGACTGGAAAGACCGCCCTATATGCAACACGGCTGGCGAGTTCATTGAAGGCATCACGGCTCAAATTCCCATTGTCGACTATAGCATCACGAAGAATCTTCCATCTGATCCGGCGTGGCTGCTGACTCACCTGGGCGGAGTCAATGAGGAGCCGATCTCACTTCGCGGACTGACATGGCCGAAAAAAACTCTGCTGCTGGCTGGCGTCTCTGCTGGCGAGATCGTAACCGAGGACAAGATCAAGTACTCGGAATACAAGCTGAAGATTCTGGCCGACATTCGGACATGGGAAGCCAGAGTCTGGAACCGAGGCACGGTTCAACTGGTGAAGTACGAATACACGGAACTCACCGGCAACGGCTCGAAAGATCGCGTGCGATACATTCAGGTGCCCATTAAGACTGGAGATCCGCCGGAGTACGTCGACGAGCCAGTTCCACTCGATGAGAACGGCAAGGCGATTGAAGACTATTTGCAGCCCAGCAAGGACAAGCCGATCAAGGAAGGAAAGCTCATCCCTCTGCCCTTCGACGTTCAAAAGATTGTTCCCTTCAAAAAACTTCCTTTGGTATGAACCGGGGCTAGCGCCCTGCGGCTGATATGAACGAACCTGTTTACGGATTGACGCTATCGCAGAACCAAGCACTGGAATCACTGGTGCGTGGCAGCAAACGCGGTACGCGCTCAGCTCCGTACGTTCCGGCCGCGAGTCGCAAAGACACGTCACTGGCCAGGCTGATGACCATCGGAAAGGACTTTCCCGTCTACAACCCGCTGGAGACTCGCGAGGCGGCTCTGTTTGAGCTCAGCCGGCAAACGCAGCAGGCCACGGTGAAGTTTTACGGGGAAGATCTCTGGGGCCGCGTCGCGTTGACCGTCGGAAGTATTTCGATCGAAATTGACTGCCGGGCAACGAGCGAGCAACTGCGAGCGGCTTTGCAGCTGCGCAATTGTCGCGTGACTGCGTTCCCAGGGCTCTGGGAGTTTGCGTTCGATCGGTCTGTCACGGAACTGCCGGAAATCACCTGCGAACCCGTCATCACCAGCAGCTCGCAGCGATTCCTCGGCGGCTGCGTCGTGACTCGCGAGGGCTGGCGATCGGTCACGACAGACAATCAGGAACCATCGATCGTCGAAGTGATTGACTGCATCCCGTACATCGAAGGCGAAGTGAAGCTCGGAGCCATGGCCGTCGGCCATCGCTACGGAGCGGAGTTGTATCTCGCTGGCGTCTGGTCCTGTCCCGCTTTCACGTTCAGGAGCGTCTGAGATGTGCTGCGGAGACTGTAGTCCAATTCGATGCCCTGCGGTTCCTGACACGGACTGGAGTGCGTTCACGTGGCGATGGCGAAATGAACAGGCCGAGGCATTTCCATTCCAGCAGGATTTGGAACTCGGCGGACCGTCGGCCGAAACTGTTGACTTCACTCGACAGATTCAGACCGTCGATCGTTCCATGATCCATCCGGGCGAATGTCCGTGTCTGTGGCTTGTCAACGTGACCGACGTCTTGACGAACGTCAACAACGGTGGCGTTTTTCAGTCTCCTGCGATCGGCGCTCTGCAGCGGGTCGGCCAGTCGTGGCAGCTCACCATCGCTCGATGGCAGTGGGGATCCTTGTCGCCGTGGTGGCTTGATGAAAGTTATCTCGCGTGGAACTTCGACGAAGTCTTCGCAGGCGATTGCAGCTATCGCTGGGGCGGCTATGCCGGCTGGACTCCATACGGATGGAACGGCTACGGCTGGGGCTACGGCTGGGGCTACGGCGCTGGCTGGGGCTACTACGGATACAACTATGGTTTCCGCGCCTATTACACGCTGAGCAGTCCGAAGCTGCTGAGCGATGGATCCGACAACGTCTTCGTCGCATCGTCGTTTGAGACGTCGGCAGCAGCTCCATCGAACTGGAACGATCCACGATACTGGCCAGCGACGATCACGCTCAGCCGCATTCCGAAGACAGGAGTGCTTAGCTGATGGCCATCACATCGACAAACCCAGGCGGCGCGATTCCACCGGACTACCGGAAGCAACGGCTCACGCTCTCTGCACTTGAAATCGGCGAGGTCATCAGCGGCGTGTTCACGTCGGCTGGTTTACCGGGAACCACGTTTTCATACACCATTGCCTCGACGGACGTGACAACGGCCACCGCAGCGCTCGAAGCCGCGATTGAAGACCATGTGACGGAGGAAGTCGCTGGCGGTTCTGCGTGGGTTGAAGTCAGCGTTACCAATGGCACGACTTATCTTGATGTTTTTTCGCTTGACGCGGACGGCGATCTGGTCTTCAGCTCGACACCTCCGGAGGCCCCAACAGTGACAACAAAAATCTGGACAGGAAACAGCGTCGCACGTGCTCAGGTCACGACACTGACACCGCTGAACGTGCTGACCGGCGATACCTTCAGCGTCAAGATCAACGGCAAGACGATCAGCGTCGTGGCGACTGCCGACACTGCGTCGAGCGTCGCAACGCTGCTGGCGGCCGCGATCAATGCCAGCGCAATTGCAGAATGGAAGGAACTGACAGCGACGGCCAGCGGAGACGTGGTGACTTTGACTGCTAGAACGGCCGGCGTCCCGTTTGTCGTCACGGCTGGATCCACGGACGCGGTTGGCATTGAGATCACTACGACGACGCCCGGCGTGGCTGGAACGAACGCGACGCAGCAGTTCTCGATTCCGCTCAGCGCTGCAGGGACTTTTGAAATCACGTTCGGAGATCAAAAGACCACGGCGATCGCAGTCGGAGCGAGCAACACGACTGTTCAAAGTGCTCTGGAAGCTCTGAGTACGATCGGCAGCGGAAATGCAACGGTCACCGCCGGTACGTCAGGCGATGGCAACGACACGGTTTACACCGTCACGTTTGCTGGATCGCTGGCAAAGACTCCAGTGGCTCAACTGATCGTCGATCTTATCAGCACGAAACCGCTGATTCGCACAACTCAGCAGGGAGCAACAACTGGAACTGTGCAGAATGAAAAACAGACCATCGAGATCGGATCTGCTAAAAGTTTCACATTGACTCTTGATGGTCAAACGACAGCGACGCTCACGTCATCAGTCTACACCGTCGATGACTCGGCTTTGATCGCGGCCGGTTTGCTGAATCTGTCAAACATTGAGGAAGTGTCTGTCACGAAGATTGGTACAGACGCACGGTTCGGGACTGCAACCTATCAAATTGAGTTCACGAGCTACGACGGCGCTGCTGCTCAGTCGCAACTGACAAGCAGCACTTACTCGGCAAGCGCCACACAACGACATCGTATTCTCATCGTAAACACTGAGGGCGTCGTGGCGGTCAATGAAGTGCAGAAAGTCGCGATCCAAGGCACAGCAACCGGCGGCACGTTCACGTTGACGTACGCCGGCCAGACCACGAGCAGCATCGCCTACAACGCAAGTACGTCGACCGTCGCATCGGCACTGATTGCTTTGAGCAACATCGGCACCGGTGATGTCACCGTGACGGGAACTCCGGGAGCGTGGCTGGTCGAGTTCACAAACGCCTTGGCCGGCAACAACGTCGGCCAGATGACGGCCACCAGCTCGCTGACGGGCACGGCCGCGGCGAACGTCACAGTGGCCACCACCACTAGCTCGGCCGGACCGAATCACTGGGACACTGCCGACAACTGGCTGCCAGTCGGGGTGCCAACGACGGGCGATGCTGTTCGGTTCGAAATCGGGAACGTCGATTGTCTCTATGGGCTTGATCAGACAGGCGTCACACTGGCGTCGCTGTGGGTTTCAATGGGATGGACCGGCCAGCTTGGACTTCCGCGAGTCAATCAATCCGGTTACCTCGAATACAGAACTCGCGAACTGACTTGCGGAATTACAGATCTGACTGTCGGTCAAAGCAGCGGATCCGGACCGCGAAAGGTCGCAGTAAATACTCTCACGGTCGCCACGTCCATCACAGTGATCGATTCTGGCGGCTCTTCAGAGACCGGCGTTCCGTGCGTCATCTGGCGCGGCACGCATGCTGACAACGTGATCGAAGTGCAAGGCGGCGACTTCGGCAGTGCATGGTGGTCTGACGAATCCGCGCAGATCAGCTCGCTGGTTCAAACGGACGGAACCGTGTTTCTGAAACACACCACCATCGACGACTCGCTGGACTGCTCTGGGCAAGACTTCAGAGCCTTTCAGTGCACCCTCGGAACCAAACCTCTCAACGTCTGAAACCACTGACACCGGTCACTCAGACCGGAGAACCATCAATGTACCAAATACTCGCATTCCTTTACTCAGCGATTCGCGGGGTAACTCAGAACAGAGTCCTCGGCCGGAAGAGCGCGGGCACTGGTCGGGCGGAATTGCTGGACGGGGCCGATCTGCGATCGATCGCGGGAGTCTATTCGACAAGTGAGGTCAATGCTGCATTTCAGCCGATCGGTAGTTACGCGGCGGCTTCTCACACCCACGTCGCGGCGAATGTCTCAGATTTTTCCGAAGCGGTAGACGATCGCGTTGCGGCTCTGCTAGTGGCGGGCACGAATGTCGCGATCACCTACAACGACGCGGCCAACACGCTGACAATCGCCAACACGGCAAGCAGTGCGAGCCCTGGCGGATCGTCGGGACAAATTCAATTCAATTCTGCGGGATCGTTTGGTGGAGCTGCTGGGCTCGATTACTCACCGACGGGGACCCATGTTTTGATCACGACACAAGGGGCAACGACTGTTGCACTTTGCCTTAAAGGAGCGGCAAGCCAGACAGCGATACTGTTCGACATCCAGAATTCAGGTGGTACGTCAAAGTTCAATATCAGTCAGAACGGCAAGATTCGAAGCAATGCGGCGATCGTGACTCCGGCAGGGTTTCAGGGGGCCGATGGTCCGTCGCTAGAAATGGCGTTTGCTAATTACGGCATCGGAACCGATTCGAATGGCGAACCGATCGTCATTACGAACGGAGTGGCAGCGGCAAGACTCGCACGCCAAATGAGTGTACCGTCGAATGGCGGATACAACTTCATGAATACAACAAACGTCGGCTTAAACGCCGCGGTGGATGCTCGAATCGCCAGAAATGCCGCTGGCGTTCTTGAGGTGAATAACGGGACGTCCGGAACCTTCAGAGATTTCATTGTGCGTAATTTGCGAATGTCGGCCCCGACTCTGGTCCCAGCTTCGGCATCGGCAACTGGATCAGAAGGACAAATCGCATGGGACGCCAGTTTCATTTACGTTTGCACAGCTACCAACACTTGGAAGCGCGTCGCCATTGCGACGTGGTAAGGTGATCCGATGGACAAAATCGAAATCAAAATCACTCGCGGCTGTGACGCAGACGGGAACGGCGGAACCGTTGTTGATCACGCGGCGGCGATTCTCGGAAACGTCGCCGGCAACGGTCCTTTAGTCGATGCGATCGTGGCAGCGTTTGAGGATACCTACGGACTTCATCAGATTGAAGTCGATGGAGAAATGCAGCCAGTCAGTGGATATCGAAACGTCGCCTATCGGATGCGGCAGTTTGTGACTGAGATCACGACTGCCCACATGAAAAAGCGAGCAATTGAACAAATCGGGGCGCAAGTCGATCAGCAGGCAGGCCAGACGCTCGGATCAGTCACAATCGTGGATCAGGTGTAACCAATGCCAACGACCGTCACACTGAAAAACCTGGCGAGCTTTGCGGGGGCAACGAACCTGCAGTTATTCCTTCGCAAGTCCGACGACACTCTCATCAATGCCGGGGGCGACACCGGCGTTTCGATCGGGCTCGGGATGTTTGCGTGGACTGTCAGCGAATCGATTCCGTCTGAGGATGTTTTCGCGCGGATATACGAGGGAGCGAACGAGGACGCGGCGACGATCGTGGTAGACTCGATTTTGTATTCAGGGCAGACGGAGATTGGGAGGCAATCGGCAGGCGGCTTGACCGATCATGAATCCGACACGCTGGACTCAATTGCCGTCGCATTAGCAGGGGGTTCACCGGTGGAGCCCACCGGTACGAACATCAGAGACCAGCTGCAGGAGA
>ERZ724522.1616-NODE-1616-length-11829-cov-5.882878_pt1 | contig 11829 bp, 15 predicted proteins | sample MGYA00376055_ERZ724522 | MGnify/ENA primary metagenome ERZ724522 (study PRJEB28724, sample SAMN07190884) | wastewater metagenome | isolation source: effluent of sewage treatment plant in Hong Hong | place: Hong Kong | collected 2016-03-17 ... | reverse complement strand
TGGGCCGCGAACTCGTTCATCTTGGCGTTGTCCTCGCCGACCCTGCGTTGGGTCTTGGCCTGCTGTTGCATGCCGTAGGCGCTCGTGCCTGCTGCGGCGATGGCCGCGATCACCATGTACGTGCCGCCAGTCGAGAAATAGGCCACGCTCAGCCCTCCGTGATTGCGTCGAGATCGGCAACGACCATGCCCAGCTCGGCGTAGTCGTCGGCGACGTACATGGCCTCGAGGGTCGCGATGTCCGTCTCGTTGAACGGGTTGGGGTGGATCGTCGACCAGATCGCGTCCTCCAGTGTGAGCACAACCCGCTTGGTGCCCGCCTGGGATTCGAACACGTCGCCGGCCTTGAGCTCCTCGCGGCCGAACTCCGTGAACACGATCACCCGCCCCTGCGAGATGATGTTCATGTGCCGGTGGCGGTGGATCTTGCCCACGACCAACGACCCCGCCGCGAGGTGGATCTCGCGCACGTACACGCCCGGCGACAGGTGGTGCCGCAGCGGGGGCGACTCGTCCATCCGCTGCTCCTTGGGCAGGCTCTCGCAGGCGTGCTGCATGCGCATGATGCGTGCCCGCGCGATGCGCGCCTCCTGCTCGACGATGTCGGTGGTCATGCTCAGTTCATCTCGAAGTAGTGGAACATTTCCCCCGTGTCGGGGTGCGCGTGCGGCTCGTGGAGCACGAACCCCATGCGCCGAAGCCAGCGGACAGCCAGCGTGTTCTCGGCGTGCACGGTGTTGTAGAGGCGGCCGAACCGCTCGCGCATTGCGAGAATGTAGCGGGGTGCTAGTCGAGCGAGTACACGCTGGTGCTGCGGCACGAGGTGCGTGCCCACCATCCACACCACGGCAGAAGGCGCAAGCACGGTGCCTGCGGGCACGCAGCCGAAGATGCACCCCGGTTCGCCGTGGGCGGTCGCGACCACTACGGCAGCGCTGGCTGCGACGCTATCGCGCAGCGCGAGCAGGATGTCGGTGTGGCCGTTCGCTGCTGCCTCGGCCGCGTCCTGGTCGCGCAGGTGCGCCGCTATGTGCTCAACGTCACCCGGGCGCAGCTCGCGAAACTCAACTGCCGGTTTCGACATCGACTGCAATCGACAGCACGGTTAGCGGCAGCGGCTCGTCCTGCCGCAGGCACACGTTGCCGTCCGCGTTCCAGTCCGGCGTCACGTCGAACCGCAGCTCGCCGGTGCGCAGCGCCGGCGGGTGCCCGTAGAGATCCTCCACCGAGCGCGCAGGGTAGGTCGTCAGGTCGTTGACCGAGGGCCCGGCCTTGACGAGGTTCGACTGGTTCACGCGCACCGCGACGCCGGTGACGTTCTTCGTGATCCCCTGGCCGCTCGCGGGGTGGTCGTCGAAGATGGGCGGAAGCGTGACCAGATCGGTCACGTACTGCAGGCCGACGCTAACCTTGCTGGCCGAGTAGTCGAGGGCTATGGCCCCGCCGGTCACGACCCGCGTCGGGTGCACGGCACCGTCGGCGAGCACCTGCACGGTCTTGCCCTCCAGAGGCGACAGCCCGCTCAAGGTCGTGACCGGAGCGCCGCTGTACTGCAGCCCGGAGTCGACGAAGAACGCGTCCGCCTGGTCGACCAGCACGCGCGTCTGGAGTCGCTCAACGTAGCGCACAGCACGCCCGTTGACCGTGCGGCGCACAACCGCGTAGAGCACCTCCTCGCTGCCCTCGCTGACCACGGCCACCGACTCGAACGCCCCGTCCGTGGTGTGCTGGTGCCAGCCGTAGACCTGTTGCTCGGGCACGTAGGTCATGCCAAGCAGCGCGCCGTCCGATCGCACGCACCAGAGGCTCGGCAGCGGTGCACGAGCGAAGGCCATGTCGGTGATCGTGTAGCCGTCGAGCAGATGCGGCACCATGATACTCGCGTCGATCGAGCCGAAGGCCTGCTTCTGCCAGTCGTAGGAGAGCTCGCGCACGCGCGCGCCCTGCCCCTGCACGTAGAGGATCGAGTTGCTGGTGAGCGCCGGCTGCACGTCCGCCACGCCGCTGTAGCCCTGGGGCTTGATCGAGATCGTGGTCGGGGTGATCGCCGGGGAGTTGTCGGCGAAGATGCGGAACTCGCCGCCCACCGTGAGCGCGATCAGATCGGACAGCGGCAGCAGGTGGCGGATGGCGTTCTGCTGCCGCGCGCCGATCTTGAACTTCATCGCGTCGTCGTCCTGCACGGCGTTGCTCGAGGTCAGGTTGCTCGCAGTGCCGGTGCGTGTGGCGTAGAGCGTCTGGGGCTCGTTGTTCGAGCCCGCGAACCAACGCCGCTGCTCGTGGTAGGTGACTGCGGTGGGGTAGTTATCGGTCGACCCGTTGAGTGCGTAGACCGACGTCGGGGGCGTCACGCTGGTGTCGGGCGTGATGTTGTTGTCCCGGATCGCCACCGCCGAGGTGGTTGACCCGAGGTAGGCCATCACCCCGGCGCGCTCCTTGTAGATGATGTACTTGAGCGCCCCGGCGACCGCCACCGGCGTGATGTTGTTGTAGTTGCCCGCCAGGCTCAAGCAGTTGTTTACCGTGGTCGACGCCGAGGGCAGCGACTCCGTGACCCCGTCGGCGGCGATGTAGGTGTAGCAGTAGACCTGCGGGTCGGCGGTGCCCGCCGTTGGCTGCGTGGCGGTCACGGTCGGCGCGCTGGGCGGCGCGGCCGGGGGTGTGAACGACACGTCGGTGAGCGTCCAGTTGGTGGCCCCGAGGCGCTTGAGCTCCTTGGCCGGGTAGCTCGGGTGCGTGATCGTGAGCGTGCTTGAGTCCTGGGCGATGCGCAGCTGCAGCAGATCGGACTCACTGTAGGGCGTGGCGATCGTGTAGACGCGCGCCACCGTGGTTCCCGTCGGGGTGACGGCCGTGCCCCAGAGATCCGTGACCGTGAAGCTGTTCGCGGCGGCGGTAGCCACCTTCAAGAAGCGGCTGCCGACGTAGACCCAGTCGCCGGCGGTGTAGCCGTGGGAGGTCAGGTTGATCGTGCTGCCGGCGATCGAGCCGATCGTCTGGTTTGCCTCGAGCACGGCCGCGCCGCTGACGAAGAAGCGTAGCGTCTGGTGCCCGAACTCTAGCACGCAGGTCGCCGTGGCCGAGTACTGGAAGGGGCGCACGACTGCCTTGCGGGTGCTGTCCTTAACCTCGTTGATGAAGCGAAACCCGGCGCGCCGTGCCGCCGGGCCGTGCGGCAGCACGACGGCATTCAGGCACTTGCCGAGGCCGGTTTGGTATTTCGTCAGGTCGATGCGCCCGTACATCTCGGGCGTTATCTCGCCCCCGGCGAAGCTGCGGAATAGCGGTTTGCTGGGCATGTCACCACCGTGCCCGCAGGTGTGCGGCGACGTGCTCGGCGCGCTGGTCGGTGCTGTTGGCGTCGCTCGCCTCGGCGCGCGCCTGCATGCCCATCGCCGCGTCGCGCCAGCCCTTCGCCGCCTGCATGCCCGTCACGCCCTTGAGGATCGGGCCGCACAGGTAGCTGGCCAGGAGCATGCTCAGGGTCGTGCAGAACATGGCCGGAAACTTGGTGGCATCGGTCACGTCGACCGTGTAGAGCAGCACCGCGTCGGGCTCGTTGGTGTAGAGCACGCCGTTCTCGATCGTGAACTGCGCCGAGCCGCGCTCGTTGAACATCTCGTCGACCAACGTCCAATTGGTCAGGCCCTGGGGCTCGTAGACCAGCGGCCAGGCCAGGCCCGCCGCGATGAGGTAGCGCTGCTGCACCACGCGCAGGGCGTTGACCATATTGGACGGGATCGTATAGGCGTACTGCCAGATGTTGGACGCGTTGTCGACCTCTGCGAGCGCCACGCGGCGCTTGGCAAACGCCCAGGCGCCGCCTTCGATCAGCTCCTTGCGAGCCATCGGAAAGAAGCGCGCGCAGTAGCCGGCCTCGGCGCTGCTGTCGGGCGGCTCGATGCAGGTCACCTGCGCGCGGGCCCCCAGCAACGACAGCGCGCCGTTGCAGATGTCGACGTCCGTGGCCATGCCTTACTCCTCGCTCTCGCTGTCGTACAGTGCCCGTGCCCGCTCGGCGTCCGAGACAGTGACAGGTTGCAGGCCAACGTCGGTGAGGATCAGGCACAGCGACACGTCGGGTGTCGCGCCTTCAGCGGCGACCTTATCGGCTTCCTCCGCGCTCGCGGTGACACACTCGGCGACGACGCGGCCCTGCATCGCGAATACCGTGCCGGGTTCGGGGATGCCCTTGATGCCGAGCTTCTCGACGATGTCGTCATCGAGGTAGATGCGGGGGCGGCCGTCGTGATGCGCAGGCGATTCTTGCGCCTCGCTGTCCGTCTTCATGCTGACCATCTTCATGTGAACGTCCTTGTGAAAAGGGCCGCTCGTGGCGGCCCTCTCGGTTGCGTGCGGCCTCAGATGATGTCGCCGCCTGAGTCCGCGCCGGGGTCGCCGGTTTCAGCGGCCTTGCCCTTGCGAGGCTTGGCGGCGGGTTTGGCGTCTGCGACGGGCTCGTCGATCCGCTCAAACCAGCTGCCCTTCTCGCGGCCCTCGATCACGTCAAACTCTTCCCCAGCGTTGATGAAGCGGAAGTGAACACCGTCATCGGGGTAATACCCGAGCGCCTTGGCTCGGGCACGACCAACGACATTAGCCATAGTCGTGCCCTCCTATTACTTCACGCCCGGAACGGTCGTGGCGGTCGGGGCGTTCGCCTGCACGTTCTTGGTGAAGTAGGCCGTCGCCGTGCCGGCGGTGGTGGTCGCGGTACCGATGCGATACACCACGCGCAAGTAGCGCTCCAGACCAATCGGCAGACGACCGCGATACTGCACCGTGTTCGCGGTGAGCGCGGCCAAGGCCACGGCGCCGGTGAGCGGGAACTCTTTCGGCGACGAGAACGAGGTGTTGTCGTCACACTGCAGCACGAACTGCACCGTGGCCGAGCCGCCGGAGGTGACGGCGGCGACGGTGGCCACGACCAGGTAGAGGTCTTCGCCGATACCCACGTCGGCGGCGGCGCCGGTGTCGTAGTAGTTGGTCGAGGCCACGTCGCCAGCAGCGGCGGCGATGGACTGCGCCGAGCTGAGGATCTCTTGGGAGTCGATATACATGATTGCTTTTCCTTTCAGCTCAAGCCGATTACGAAACCAGGCCCTCGATCTCGACCAGCGCGTCGACGGCACGGATGGGGATACCGAAGAACGACAGGTCGCCCTGCACCGAAGCCACGCCCGGGGCGCCGAACTGGCTGGCACCGGCTTGCAGGCCCAGGGCCGCCACCGACTTGTCCATCGCCATGATCTGCAGCTGGGCCTTGACCTTACGCGAGGCGTAGAACACCGGGGTGCCCTTGCCCATGAACGGGATCGTGTTCATGGCCAACATCATCTGCTTGAGGATGTTGGTCGCGGCGGTCAGGGCCTGGGTGTTGGTCTGGTTCACCAGGTCGGAGATGTCGATGTTGGCAATGCGAACCACGTAGCGCCAGTCGCGCAACGACAGGCCGAGCTTCCACTTCCAGATGTCAGCGAAGGCGCGGTAGCGGTTGTTGCTGCCGTCGAAGGCGTCGATCTCGCCCAGATCCTTGTGCTCGATACCGGCCTTCGACCCCTTCGGGAAGATGCCGTGCACCGTGTCGTTGCCCCAGCAGATCAGCCACACCGAGGTGTTGTCAGAGCTCGAGCCGCCGGCGAGCAGGATGTTGCGGCCGTTGTTGGCGCTCGTCGAGCTGTAGCGCGGGGCCAGGCCCATCGGGCGCTCGGGGTTGATCGCCGTGTCGTTGTAGAACAGCGCCGTGATGGCCTGCTGGTTCATGGCCTCGAGGAACGCCGAGGCCTCCTGCAGGCGGAACGCCGAGGCGTTGCCGTTCAGGTTGGCCAGGTCGACGTCGACTTCGGAGCGGGCCTCGAGCATGCCCACCGAGTCGTCGACCTGCGCGCGGGTCGACTTACTGGCCGGCACGCCGCCGTAGAGCTGACGCCACACTACGGTCGGCAGACCGGTGCGCATCGTGGTGCGGTGGCCGGTGGGCAGGTTGCCCTCAACCCAGGGCATGTCGTCGAGCAGCGCGTTGGTCTGCTTCAGGAGTTCGACGACGGTGGCGGTCTTGCCATCGGGGTCGAGAGTCTTTGCGAAGTCCAGCAGCGTTACAAAGCCGGCTTTGGAAGGCAGTGCAGCCATGATGATTTACCTTTCAGTCTTTCTTGCCGTACAGAATGTCCTCGGGCGACTTCGGCGCGGTGGCGTTTCCTTCACGCCCACCGACGAATCCGTCCTCGCTCGTGGCCTTGCCAACTTCATAGGCCCACTTCACAAGCAGCGGGTGGTTGCCCAGCCCGGTCGATTCGAGGTACTGCTTCAGCTCAGCCCCGCCAAAGGTGTCGATGGCACGTCGCGCGATGGCCTGGTTCTCGGGCTTGCCGAGCACCTTGTCTTTCGCGACCTCCTCGCCCCAACCCTTCACGGTCTCGAGGTGCTGCTCTTGCAATTGCGCTTCCCGGGTTGCGGCCAGGTCGACCAATCGCTGAGCCTGCTCCTGCGACAGCTGGAGGGTCTTGGCTACGTTCTCGAACTCGGCGACACGCGCCGGATCGAGCTCGACTCCTTCAGGCACCTTGAACTCGTACTTCTCAGGCACCTCAGACTTGGTCGACTTGTCGCCGCCTTCGTCCTTCTTGCCCGCGTCGCCCGCGTTCTCTTTGCCTTCGGCCGGGCTGCCCTGGCCTGCGTTCTGCGCTTCAGCGGCACCCGCTTGCGCGGCGCCTGCGTTGGCGTTGTCGTTCTGCGATTCGGCGGCTTCGTTGGTGGCTGCGCCGCTGTCTTGCGCTTCACTCATTTCGGTATCCCTTCAACAGGCGAAAATAGCCATCAGGGGATGCCTCCAGCAGCTCAGCTTCCAACCACAGGCCGATGTTCTGTTCACCGGCCTTGAAGGCCATCGTCGAGCCGTTCGTGTGGAACGGGGTGTGGCGATAGCCTGTCTTGGCGAAAAGCCGAGTCGCGATTCGGCGACCCTGGGCATGGCCCATCAACCACTTCAGGTCTTCGATTTCCTGGTCGCGCGCGATACGAGCCTTCTCTCTGAGCTGCTCGCGTTGTGCTTCTGCGTCCAGTTGATCGTCGATGTCTGTCATGGCAACGGCGCGATTGTGAGGCGCCGGTGTTGGAGTGCGTACACGGTCGTCAGCTCGGCCGCATGGCGTATATCTTTTCGCGATACGGCGTCCAAATCTTCCGTAGCACCGGGTCAGTGAACGGGTCGGCGCCGAACACGAGGTCGGCCGTGTCGGGGTTCTCAAGCCACAGGCGAGCCAGGCGCATTGCACCGAATCCCGAGCACTTGGCCCGCGTGCATGCGGCCACGTAGAGCTCATCATGGCCGCACCAGTACGCGACCCAATAGCCCCGCACATTGTCGCCGCTCACGAACTCGGTGCCAGAGCCTCCGAGCTGCTTCGGCAGGCATGAGGGCGCGGCGTGCGCGGCGGTCGCGATGAGCAAGGCGGCGATGAGGGCGATCAGGCGCTTCATGGCGGCGGGTGGTGGGTGGTTAGGTGAGGGCGGGGGCGGCGCGCATGGTCAGTAGCTCGTGAATGCCGACAGGTCGGGATGCGACAGGGCGTACACCGTCGCGTCGCCAGCGTCCTTGATCGCGTTCATGGCGGCCTCAATCTGCGGCACGTAGTCGCCGTAGTGCGAGCACCCGGTGACGTTCCACAGCGAGCCCATCAATACCGCTTCGCCGTTGATGACGGCCCACTGCGGACTGGATGAATCACCACTGATGATCGGGGAGAACCACGACTCGAATGGGCTTCCTGCGATGGGCACCGACTGCGTATCGAGCGCGATGCTCGGCGCGCTGGACAAAAACGGGTTGGTCGTGCGAATCCAGTATTCGATGACCCGCAACTTGTCCCCGGCCGTCCAACCTTTCGAGAGCAACGGGATGCGTTGGACTTGCGTGCTCGGCAGGTACGTCGTGTAGTTCGACGGCAGCACCTTGAACGGCTTCACGGCCGCAGGAACCGGCGTGTCGAGATAGCCGATGTTGATGTCGCCACCGATGTTCTGGGACGACTTGACGGTGGCCGTGTAGAACTGACCATTCGTGCCGAGCCACACGCATCGGCCCTGACTGCTGACGTGATCCGCCCGGATGACGTGGCGCGGCGAGATGAGCGCGCAGGGGAATATCCCCGCGTAATACGTCCCGACCGTCATCCCCGACAAGTCGATAGCTGCCGCGAAGTTGGAGGCATTGCGCACCGCGTCAGGGGCCTGATTGTCCCCGTTGATGTTGACCGCGTTGATGCCGTACAGGTTGTGCGAGTAGACATTCCGGGTCGCGTCGGATGCCGTCTTGCCGGCGATCAGCGCGAGCATCTGGTCTGTGATGTGCCGAGCCAGCGAGCCGGCGACGTAGCCCTGAAACTGCGGCACGGAGACTGTCGCTTGGCTCGCCAGAACCAGTTGCTCCCAGCGCCGCGTCCCCTTGCTCGTGACGGCATCCACCTGAGCCAGTCCGCTTGCCAGTGCGGTGACCAGTCCGCTCGCCGTCACCGACACAACAGCAGGCGTGCGATTGACGAACGAAGGAACGACGTCGCCGCTCACGCTCAACTGATACGTCTGGCTGGTGCCCGAGTAGGACGCCGTGAGGATCGACTGATCTTTGTCGGTCGTCAGTGACCCAGGAACTGCAGTGCCTGTCTGCCCTTGTGAGGACTGTACCGAGAAGTCTTCGATGGGCATCCAGCCGCGCAACGTCTTCGCGCCTGGCGAGTAGATCGCCCGGCCCGTCATGACACCACCTGCTCGACCGATTCGACCAACGCTGCCCAGTGAATCGACTGCGTGGAGCCCACGACGCTCACAGTGAGGTTAGGGCCGTTGACACCCAGCGTCGCGCCCGGCGTGCCGGTGATGCCCGACACAACGTCAGCAGGCGGAGTCGGAGAGTTGACAAGCGTTGCCGTTATGCCGTCGCTCAGAATGACGGCCTCGCGGACGAACTGGCAGACGTTATTGCCGGCCGTGTCTTTGCCGCTGACCGTCACTTTGATGCGGGCAACCGCCGCCACGCTGCCCGAAGCGGCTGGCTTGTAGCGATTGGCAGCAGTCGCAGCGGCACCGTCTGCCGTCAGCTCGGTAGATGCGGCGGTCGTGGTAGCGCCTTGCAACCCGATCATGCGACGCGACGCTTTGGTGCCGGCTGCGATTGCAACCTCGCCGATGCCGGCTGCGGTAACGGGGCCGACGGCAAGCGACTTCGCACCGGCTGCCTGCGCATTCTGGCCGATGGCGATGGCCCCGGCTCCCGTAGCGACGCCCAGAAACAGCCCGAACGCACCCAGGCCGTTGCCGGCGAAGGTCGTCTGGTTTTCGAGGTGCCACGCCGTGCCCGTCCACACTAGGTCTAATGCCTGATTGCTGCTGATCGACGTGGTGCTGCCGTCAACGGGCAGGCCCGTCAGCGTGCCGCCACCTCCGCCTGTCAACATCATGACCCGCAGCGGCTGACCGATGAACGTGCCCGCAGCGATGGTCGCGGTGCCGCTGCCGACGTTCGTCGGGTTGATCGTGACGATCCGAGCATCGGGCTTGATGGTCAACGCCGGGAACACGAAAGAAACAGCAGTGATCGACTGCACACGAACAGTCCCGAACGGCATCAACGCGACGGCCTCCCCCGCGTTTCCGGTCAGCTTGACCAGCGCAGGCGCGTCCGTGGCCGACGCTATCTCACCAGCGCCGCCGTCGAGGGCCAGCAAGGATGCCAGCGTGCCGGTGCGTGGGACGATGTTGAGTATCAAGTCTCCTTTCGCGTCGAATGCGATTCCCAGGGCCGCTGCTACTGCGGCGGAAGTGGCCACCTCTTGCTCTTTGCCGTTGCGGTCGAGCACCCCGACCCACGCACCGGTAACGGGGTCAAACAAATCGGCGGTCTCACCTACGCGGTAATTGCTCATTTCACACCTCTGCTGCGCTGGGGCTGTTGTACCCGCTGAACATGTTCAGCACGTCGCGGGCGTTGGTTGTGTCGATGCCGGCCACGTCCGAGGCGGCCTTGGCCATGCCTGGGGCTGCGGCCGCTGCGGCCGCTGCCTGCTGAGCCTGCTGCTCGGCGGCAACGGCCTGCTGGGCCACGTCGTCGGGCACGATGATCTTGGGGTTGACGCCGTACATGTCGGCGTAGTCGTCGACCACCTGCATGGGGTTGATCTTGTGGCGCATCTCGGGCCAGATGTTCACGGCCTGGCCGATCGTGCCCAGCAACCGGTCGACGCCGGCGGCGGCGACGGCGCGCTGCGCCTGGGCGAGCGCCGAGATGAACTCGATCTCGATCTCCTGCCCGTGCAGCTCCTTGGGCGGCGGGGGCAAGATGCCGGTCTCCATCATCCGGTCGAAGGTGATGTCGATCAGCGGCTTGAGGAGCTCGGTCTGCAGGCGCTCAAGCACCGGCCCGAGCACGAGCATCTTCTCCTCGTGGCGCTCGACGATCTCGCGGGCGGTGGTGCCGCTGCGCTCGTCGTTCTGGAGCATCAGGAACAGGTCGGCGTAGTAGGCCTGGTTGATGCGCCGACGCGTGTCCTCGATGTCCATCACCATGTGCTGGAGGTTGATGTTCACCTCGTAGGCCGACCGCACACCGCCGCCCGGGGCGGTTGCGTCCACGAACATCACGCCGCCCGGCAGGCGCTTGCTGGCCTGGTCCTTGTACTGCGTGGGCACCTGCAGGGGCGGGTTGACCATGTAGTCAATGGCCTGGGCCTTGCGCAGCTGCATGAGCTGAAGCTGCTTCACGTCGCCGAGGCAGTCCATGCCGGGGCTGCGCCCGTAGACATCGTTGCCGGTGACCGAGCTGCGCGGGCAGAGCGCGGGGAAGCGCTTGTAGCCCGACTCGGCGAGCATCTGGTCGGCGCCCAGGTCGCTCGCGGGCTCGAAGTAGTAGCTCGCGAACTCCATGTTCTTGTTGTCACGCTTGCTCGCGTCGCGCTCACGGCGCGGCTCGACGCAGTGGTGCACGCGCACCCAGCTGTCGTACATGTTGCGGTCGTAGAGATTGCGCACCGCCTGGCTGCAGTTCTTGTAGCCGAACATCTGCACCATCTGCCCGACGGTCATGTTCACGTCTCGGTAGAGCGTGTCTACGAATCCCTTGTCGTTCACGCCGAGCGCGTACTCGCCCACCGTGAGCGGGTAGTGGTGGATGACGTTCTCGAAGTCATCGCGCACGAAGTCCGCCCAGGTGCCGAAGGCGCCCAGCTCGTCGTAGCAGCGCTGCAGCGCCAGGTAGGTGTTGCCCGAGTGGAAGATCGTCTCGGTGACCTGCGTGGCGTTGTGCAGCCACTCCTTGACAGAGCCGAACTCCATCAAGTCCTTGTCGTACAGCCCCATGCGGAACCACGGCCGCGCCGGGCTGGTCATGCCCGACATCATGCCGGCGCTGAACGTGCGGCGGGCGAACACCGCCGTGTTGTCGTAGATAGTGGTGTTCTTCTTGTAGCCCTTGTTGGCGTCGGTCACGATGAAGCGCGACGCCTCGGGGAACTGGTAGACAGCGATGTCCCGCAGGTGCGTGTCCCAGCTCGACCGTTCAGTCCACAGTGCGTTACGACGCCGCAGCAGACGCGTGCGCTTGCCTTCCGACATTACGACCCCAAGAGCGTCGACGCGCCGGTGTTGGGTGCCATCGCGGCGGGCCCGGTCAGCACTGTGCCGCCGCCACCTGCTGCGTTGAGCGCGTTGCGGTTCTTTCGGCGCTGGTCAAGGGTGGCCACCTGGGTGGCATCCTGGGGCTGCTTGGCTTCAGGAATTTTCGGGCTACTGGTGCACATTCTTGCGACCTCTGGGCGGACTTATCCGCAGAGATTGTCGT
>ERZ724522.1613-NODE-1613-length-11842-cov-5.220327_pt1 | contig 11842 bp, 21 predicted proteins | sample MGYA00376055_ERZ724522 | MGnify/ENA primary metagenome ERZ724522 (study PRJEB28724, sample SAMN07190884) | wastewater metagenome | isolation source: effluent of sewage treatment plant in Hong Hong | place: Hong Kong | collected 2016-03-17 ... | reverse complement strand
TTTGATGTAGAAAAGTTCATCAATAACGCAATGGAATGTTTAGGCGTATCGAGATTGTTTGAAAGGAAAAGATGCAGCCAGCGTGAACTTGTTGACGCAAAAAGAATAATTGCTTATACATTAAAGCAGCGTGCATTCGATCAGTATAGTTTACGTGGTATTTCTGAACTATTGAAAGGTAAAGACCATACCTATGCAAAGTACTGGATTGATACGTGCAAGGAACTACTGGAAACAGACCAAACATTTTTTGAAAAGTACAACAGGGTTATAGCCTTGTGTTGAAACACTAATATGAAAAAGTTAAGAGTTCTTGTCGCATGTGAAAAAAGCCAAGAAGTAACAAAAGCTTTTAGAGAACTAGGGCATATTGCTTTTAGCAACGACATACAAGATTGCTCAGGAGGATACCCAGAATGGCACATAAAAGACGACGCATTGAATGTAATTAAAAATGGATGGGATTTACTTATTGCTCATCCGCCATGTACTTATATAAGTCGCGCTGGCGCAAGATGGATGTTCCCCAAAAAGAATTTAATATGCCATAAAAGATTAAAGTTAGCAATGGATGCAAAATGTTTTTTTATGACTTTATTGAATGCGGATATACCATTTATTGCAGTTGAAAATCCATTGCCATTAAGAGTTGTAGGGCTGCCAAAGGAAACGCAGGTAATACAACCTTATGAATATGGTCATGAATTTTCTAAAAGAACGCATCTATGGCTAAAGAACTTGCCTAAATTAATACCTACTGATGTAATAACAAATTATACGCCATACTTGCCAAGCAATACAGGAGGTAAAAAGAGGGGACAAAAATTCAAATACGTAAATATAAGTAAAGAGGAAAGTTCAAAGACATTTACAGGAATTGCCAAAGCTATGGCCGAACAATGGTCTGAGTATATTTTGAAACACTAATTACCTAACCAACCCCGCCGCCGGTCGATACCGGTACAATGACAATGGAATTAAAAGTTGTTAAATTTTATACTAATGACGATGGTGATAAAATTTTAAATGGCCCGTGGCACTTACTTAAAAAGCAGGGCGACGCTATGAGAACAGTATGTTCTGGGGAGGTTGTAGGTTTTGGCGAAACGTCGGCTTTGACAAAAGAAAAGAAATTTAAAAAAGGCAGTATCACTTGCAAATTTTGTATTGATGTTATAAAATGGTACAAGTCAATAGATTTATAAAAATTAACCGCCCGGCCCGGTAGGCCGGAATGAGTATGGGAAACAATATTAATAATAATGAGCTTTTAGTGGCAGTACGGTAAATTTGTGAAAACTTAAAATAAATTATATGTCAAACATTGGAAAAATTATTCAAGACAGTTTTTGCAACGGATTTGCAGACCGTGAATATGATATGGATGGTGCTGTAATAATTGCCGAAGGTGAAAATTGGATTGTCTGCAAAAAAGAAAACGGTATGAATATTTTTATAGACTTTCAAATTTTTGATTGGAATAGAAACGAAGATGGAAGTCTTTCAGGTGGCATTTCAAACCTTAGAACTCGTCAGGATATGCAGGAACTGATTGATAGTTGGTGTCAGTAGTATTGTCACCAACGTTCAAGGTATTGCTTTGCAGTTGTGGAATTGGCAGCACAACTGTTGAATAGAGAACGAATGATGCCGAGTTATTCGTCTGCCTAATTTATAACGTCAAGCCACAATTGCAGCAATACTTTTGTTGTGTGTAGCTTTTTTCAGTCAAAGTATGAGTAAAGTAATAACATTTAGTCGCTATTTCCCAAAGTCTTTCCCATTATCAAGCAATGCAGGGAAGGAAACATATTTTGTTGAGCAAATAATAAATTCAACTGTTAGTGATTGGAAAAAGCTAACTAAAGAAGATATAAATAAAGATGTTTTTGATTTGATAAACCATTTCATTATTAATGATAGGCGAATGATAAAAAAACACACAATAAGGGCTGGTAAACGTTGGAAACAAGGCGAAATATTTAGCCCGCGAATTTGGTCAGGAAAACCTTATGCAAGCAAACAAATTCAGTTTTTGCCAGAAATGAAATTAGAACGTGTTTACGATATTGAAATTTTTGTAAAAGAATGGTTTAGTAAACCAACTGCTTTTATAAAAATTGGCAATAATGAAGAAATTGATTTATCTATCAATTTAGGTCGTGCATATTTAGAAACGATTGCTAAAAATGATGGCTTAACTTATAATCAATTTATTGGTTGGTTTGGCTTATTACCCGTCAATATTTTAAATGGAAAGTTTAAAGGCTTTTCAGGTCAAATTTTATGTTGGCGGCATGTGTCGTACTAAAGTTACACACAACGGATTAGGTATTGGCGATGTGTGGGCATCTAAGTACGTCAGTTGAATAACCCACAAAAGCAGATTAGATGTTCTACTGCTCAATTTTAGAACGTCAGCCCACATATAGCCAATACCCTGTTATATGCTGTGCTTTTTGAAAGGGGCAAATTCAAACTATGTACACAATAGATAAATGGGCTGTTAATTCAGCTAATAAACAAGAAGTGAACTCATTTAATGGTATTGCAATTGCTGACTGCTCAATGTCGCAAATGATACCTAACGAAGAAAAGGAAGCAAACGCACTACTAATTGCAAATGCGCCTAATATGCTTCAAGTTCTTAAAGTTCTGAAAGGTCGCTTTATAACGGGTTCGGAAGATTGGGAAATGATTGATAGTACAATAAAGTTAGCAGTCGGACAGCATAGCATATAACGTTTCACGGCTTTGCGAAGCGGTGGACTTTGGAAAACAAAAGTTCAATAACATTTAAAAGTTTAATAGATGATAGAAAGTTCAGATTTAGCAGTTCAGCCACCGTTTTGCAAAACCGATGTTAGCGGTAGTACGGTTTCATTAGACGAAACTCAAACCGCTATTATGCAGGGTAAAATTTGCCCCTATTGCAAAGGCAAAACTCAATATGTAGATAGTGCTGTTATTTATGGCAAAAGCTATGGAATGATTTATTTATGCAAACCTTGTGATGCTTACTGTGGTGTTCATAAAGGAACTGATAATGCACTTGGACGATTGGCAAATAAAGAATTACGCCATTGGAAAAAAGAAGCCCATAAATACTTTGATGTGATATGGAAAGAAGGACACGAAAAAAGGGGCGAACTTTACAAACACTTGGCAAATTATTTGAAATTACCTGTTGAATATTGCCATATAGGAATGTTCTCTGTTAAAACGTGTAAAGAGGTGGTTGATTGGTCAAAGATGATTTTAAATGATTTAAGGCGGTTAGATATGGATTTTGGTGTAGATGTAAAACGTCCGCATTATGAACGTCCGTAGTATTACCGCTAACGTTCCGCAGCTTGGCGAGGTGCGGGACTTTTACCCACAAAGCAACAAACGAAGTACAAATTTTAAATAAACACGAATATGTCAAACGAAGCAACAAACCCCGCATCTTGCCAAACTGCTGTTAGCGGTTCGGCTTTTTCAATCCACGATTTGAAGTGCGGAAATATTTTTAGATAACGAAGATTTAGGAGTAAGCAAGTTTACGCTTGACAGGTACGATTTTGAAAAGCCATTTATAAATGATGTTTGCGAAATAAGAAAGGGCTACATGCAATCTGCTTGGGATATTCGGTTAACGAAAAGTTGAATTGAAACGAAATGTGTGGCATGGGCAAAAACAAATACAATCGCTTAAATGCTGAATAGAGTGTCAAAGCCCATTACCTATAACTCTCGGATATACGCAACCAATTTGTAAAATATTCCCCTAACTAATAAACAACCAGTACAATATTTATTAACCCCGTACTGAAAGAATCGCAATGGTAGCGGTGAGGTGCGGTGCGGTAAATTGAAAGAAAATGACTGATGCAAAATTTCAACTATTACTTGACAAGCTTTCTGTTGCTCATAGAAATTACAGGGCTTATTTAGATGCTGCCGAGGAAGAAATAAAACGTAGGTATGGGGTTTATCCATCCGAAATAGATAATGACCAATGGATTGACAGCTATCATTATGGATGCGGACACATGACTGTTGAGCAACTGGATGATTCTATGAAACTACACGCTAAGTAGCACTGGCCGCAAACATTCCTCCCCACTAATCCAAAAGCATTTTATACAGAAAAAACAAAGTACATGGTCGATAAAAAACAGATCAGGGAAATACTGAAATCCCATGCAACAATTGAAAACGGGAAATGGATATTTAACGCAGTTGACTTGGCAGAGGCCTGCATGGAGATTGAGCTGCTTTATTCAATATTGGTTGATTCTCCCAATTCAAAGGGATCGGTTAGCAATTCGTTGCCGCTTGCGCAAAATCTGCTTAATGGTATTATATCCGCAGACCCGAATGTAATAGCAGATTATAAAGTAAGTGATGTTGTGATTAGAAGCCTGTACGACCAGTGCCGAAAATTGATTAAATCGCTTGGCGGCAATGACCGTTAACGAAAATATTCCCGGATTATCTGAATTTTAAAACCATCCCCATGAGCAAATACAACACAAAACCCCGCCGTGGAACGGTAATATTCCACGACATGACCCCGCCCACTAAGGCAATAGTATTGCGGTTGTATATTTTAAATTTAAAAAACAAAATGAAGAAAGGTAAACTAGTGATGTTTGTGCATGGCATAGACGTAGATGAGCAAGATTTTGAACTCCCTTTGTGGTATAATAGCAAAACAGTATCATGGAATTATGCTAACCTAAGAGGGGCAATTGAAAAGAAAAAAGATGAAATGCTTGCCAGCTATAAAAAAGCATCCAGAATAACGCAAGAAGTTGAAAGAAAAATTGAATTTCAAGTTACCTTGCCATCAAAAATGAATTTTCAAGATGAGTATAAAGAGAAAAAACTGCAAGTGTTCTGATAATTGCCGGTTATGGCCTACTATTGGTTATGCAGGTTTTAATGTAAGCCACGCACCAATTGAGGTTAAAGAAAAAAAAGCCATCAAAAAGAAGCAGCCAACTAAAAAGCCTATTATTGGTATTGACAAATCGCAATTATCAAAATTAGCCGACAAGGTGTTTGCCGACTATATAAAGCGCCGGGATTCTGATATAAACGGCAATATTATTTGCGTTTGCTGTAAAGACAATTTTAATTTGCTAGACAAGACACCTGATGGCAACCCTGTTGTAAATGTTTTGCACTTTGTTGTAAGAACTGTTTACAGTAGAAGATACGATCCTGATTATTGTTATGCCGGGTGCTGTTATTGCAATTTAAAAATGCACCTTGATCCAGAAGGTAAGGAGTATAGTAATTATAAATCAATGCTAGTGTCTAAGTTTGGGTTACCCGCAGTAGAAAAAGTAGAGCGTGAAAGGCATTTAATAACTAAACTTTCTGAATCAGATTTAAATGAAGTAATTGAAAAATACAAAAAATGAATTACAGCAGCCACCCTTTAAACAATCATGCCGTTTTACTGGATAATAAAATAGGCGTACCGGATGCGGTTTATTATTGGTCATGCAAAAATATAGCTTATGACGATTTGGATTCCGGAATAAGGTGGGATACGGACAACTGTCTAGGCATTTCTAACGGAGTATTTGGCTTTCATAATACTTTTGCCAACCCTCAATTAAAGACAGTGACAATATCTAAGTACATCCCCGTACAGCCTTCAAAAACTTGCCCGCCTTGCAATACCTTAGAAAATTGGGATACAAAAGCCGGGTTTAACGTAGATGAATATATTTTGAAGTGCTGCGAAGTGCTGGGTATTTCTTTACAAGAAATCAAGGGAAAATCAAGGCAAAGGGATATAGTTAATGCTCGTAAAATGATTGCTTTACATATTCGGAACAAATCGGCGGGCAACCTGTCATTAGGCGAAATATCAAAAAAATTAAGCAATATTAAAGACCATGCCAAGGTGCTTTATTGGTTTAAAAAAGCGGAGGAATTGCTAAAAATAGACCCCGCATTTTTAGATAAATACAGGGCTATTGATTTTTAGCCAAAAAATATTTTGCCGGTAAAAATATTATTTATAGATTTGCATTTATGGAAGTATTAACATTAGGTGGGCAAGATTACATTTTGTCCGATTACAGTAAGGTGGTAAAAGAAATCACAAAAAAAATTGAACAGTATGTTAGCGACGAAAAGACTATGAAGATGCTGGCAGAAAAGATCAAAGTAACTTACCAAACTATACTTAATTGTAGTAACTTTGAAAAGCAGCTAGTAAAAGACATTCGCCTTACCGAAGTGGCAAAAGAAATAGGGCTTGATCTTATTATTTTGTCAAAAGATGGCAAAAAGTTTTACTACTTAAAGTAGTTTTAAAATAACCTAAAAATAATAAAATCATGGCAGAGTTTAACTATGCCCTTTATCTTGCTAAACGTAACGCATACGGCTGTTACCAAAAGAAAGTAAAATGCCCGCTTGTTCAACCCACTATCAAAAAACAATTAATTAACCAATCTAAACCAAACATGAAGAAAGTATTTTTTCTTTTAGTGGCTATTATTGCCGTTTCATTTACTGCCTTTGCTCAAAAAGGGAAGCCCGCTCCGGTTAAAAAAACAAAGTACGGCTACCGGGTAGGCCTTATCAGTTCAATGCCTACCGACACATATCAGGGGCAGGATAAGATCGGCATTGGTAGCACTTTTTTTGAAGCGTCCTATAAGTACTCAAAGAAGGTTTCGTTTACTGCTAACTCCGGGTATCTTCGGTACGTTAATGCCGGTGAATATTATGCACAAATACCTGTAATGGCTGGCGTTCGTTATCACATTGATGAAATGTTTTATTTTGGGGCATCCGGCGGCGGTACTTTTTATAACCAATCAAAATACGGTAGCCTTGATTTTATGTACTCACCATACGTAGGGATTCAGGCAAAGCGGCTTAGTTTTGACATCCGGTATGTAAATACCTTGAAAACTAACCCGGTAAAGACTACGGCACTCGTTTTTAGTTATACTTTGTAATTGGGGGTTTTTAGACATGAGAAAAGGGGAGTTTTTGCTCCCCTTCTTTAAGTTCTTTTTAAATTCAGAACATTAAGCGTTTGCCGCAGTAACCAAAGTAGATACTGTTGCTGGCGTGTAGTACTTAGTCGAAGGCTGGTTAAGACCTTGCGCCGGTACTTCAATTACGGAATTACATGCAACGTTTGCGCTACCGCAAGTTTCAGCAGGGGTGAGCGGATAAATGTGAACGTTTGCAGATGAAAAACCGTTGGTAGCCCCTTGAACGTTTCTGATTTGGGTCGTTCCACCCGGCGAATCAATTCGGTAAATTGACGCCGTAAAAACTTGTGCCATAAGTGTGTTAATTGTTTAAATGAAAAATCTTTCGCCAATCGGCAAAAATTAACAGGGTAAATATAGACGAAAGAATTTATTTTAAATTTTATTTGATGCTACAAGAGCCGGTTTTTTACAAAACATCATCACCCAGCGGGGATTTAATAAGTTTTTTGGCCGGGGTTAAAAAGATTTATGAAGATACAGGTAAGAAGGGGGTTATTTACCAAAGGTTAAATATGCAAGGGTATGGTTACCCCGGAGCGGTTCACCCATATACTGACGAAAGCGGTTTTTTTGTAACAATGAACAAAAAGGCCTTTGAAATGCTGCGACCGCTTTTGATTTATCAGGAATACATACGGGATTTTATTGTGTGGGAAGGGCAGGAGTTTTTATTTGATTTTGATTTAGTAAGACGGGAAACTTTTACAAACCAGCCACGGGGTAGCCTAAACCGATACTTTATGTACGTATTCCCTCAAATGGCTTGCGATCTTTCATTGCCGTGGTTGGACGTTGGGAAACGGGAGCATTCGGGGAAGATCATTATTAACTTTACCGAAAGATACCGAACGCCTTTAATTGCTTACTTCTTTTTAAAGAAATACGAAAACGACTTAGTGTTTGCCGGTCTGCCTCATGAAAGAGATTTATTTTGTAGTGAGTGGGGGTTAGATGTGCCATTATTAGAAGTTCAGGACTTTTTAGAACTGGCAAGACACATAAACAACTGCAAGTTTTTTTTAGGCAACCAAAGTATGTGCTTCCAAATAGCGGAGGCGTTAAAGGTTCCTAGAATACTGGAAATATTTGAACTAATACCAAACGTTATACCAGTAGGAGAAGGGGCGCACGACTTCTATAATCAACGTGCGCTAGAATTTATTTTTGAAAAATTGTATAATAAGTAGTGTTTTACGCTTTTTAAATTGTCAAACAAAATGGATTTATTTGAAAATTTTACCATCCCTAATTGTGTTGGGAATCCAGAGTTTGAAAAATCTAGCAAAGTACACGATTGGCGTAATTATGTGCCTTATAAATGGCAAAAAGTTTGGGATCAATTTACAGAACGTGAACGTCAAATTATAGCAGTTATGGCAGGAATGCAAGCTGATAAAGAGGAGTGGGATTAATATTCAACATTGCCCGGATATAATTAATGTATAATTCAATAATTAAATCAAAATGAACCAAAAGAAAGCAAAGAAGTTGCGGCGAATAGCTAAGGTAATCTCCGCACAAAAAGACGATAAAAGCGTTAAGAAGGTTTACAAACGGATGAAAAAAGTAAAGTAATGACCGAACTACCCAAAGTAACACTAATTTGTATTGACTGCTACAATTACGGCAAAGCTGCCGATGCCATATACAAAAGCCTTAAAGAAATAAAGCCAGCAGCCGTTAAGTTTTTGACGGATATTAAAGTGCAGTTAGATGGCATTGAGGTAGTTAAAATTGACCCTATAAAATCCAAAGAAGCCTACTCTGAATTTTGCGTAAAAGAACTAAACAAATACTTTGATACAGAATTTTGCCTTGTTATCCAGCATGACGGGTACGTATTAAATGGGGATGTTTGGACAGAAGATTTTTTGCAGTACGACTACATCGGCGCACCGTGGCTGGAATCGGACGGTAAAAATGTTGGTAACGGAGGGTTTTCTTTACGATCAAAAAAACTTTGCGAAGCCTTAGCAAATGACGATTTTATAAAAGCAACCGACCCGGAAGATCAGTCTATTTGCAGACTTTACCGGGATTACTTAATAAAAGAACACGGTATTAAATTCCCTAGCGATGAACTTGCAGATATTTTTAGTTTTGAACTACGGGAGCCAAAGTGCAAAACGTTTGGGTTTCACGGATATTTTCATGCACCGTTTGTAGAAACAGTTGTGGTTAAGAGATCGGCTGCTTTGGGGGATTGCATTATAATGGAGCCGGTACTAAGGCATTTTGCAATGAAAGGTTACAGGGTTGTTGTTGACATCCCAAAGGAATATTTTGACCTTTACAGTATGCACTACTTCCCGGTAAGACACATAAGCCAGTTTGATGCCGGTAGAATACCTCACAAGGTTGTCAACCTAGACATGGCCTATGAAGTAAAACCAAATCAAAACTACCTTAAAACATACTTTGAATATGCAGGGATTGAAGATTTTAAATTAACACGACCGCAGTTGTTCCCGGTTGTTGATGAGCGAACAAAGATGTTCAAAAAATACTGCATTATTCATATAGACGCAAGAGAAACGCCACATAGAAATGTTTTTGGGGTTGATTGGGTAAAAGTACAAGCGTATTTGGAAGGGATGGGTTACCTTGTTTTACAGGTTGGAGAGGCGAACGCATACACTTGTGGACATTACGTAAACACAAAAAATAACTTAGGGATGTTAAAGTTCCTAATAGCCGGGTGCGATCTTTTTATTGGGGTGGATAGTTCGCCTTCGCATATTGCAATGGCTTATAACAAACCGTGTGTTTTATTCTTTGGTAGCGTAAGGCCAGACTACATACATCCGGATTTAACAAATACAGTAGTAATTCAACAAAAGTGCGACAAAGCAGGGTGCTGGCATTTTATAGGTGGAACAAGCGGACAGGATTGTGTTTATGATAAAGAAACTCCCCCGTGCTGCGTAACTTCTACTTCGGAAGTTGTTTTGGCGGTGAATGAATTGGTGCGTAGTTAAAAAATATACCCTATAAGGTATTACATAGAATTTATTAACCTGAATTATACCCTATCGGGAGTTAAATATCACTAATAAATATGTTGTGTGCAGGGCGGCTAAAATTAGAAACTATGAATATTACAAACAGTTCCGCAGGATATGTTACAGGTGAACACATCGAAAGCAAAGGGTTTAAAGTTTTTGATACGATTGAGGGGAATGATATGGGTCAAATGAGTTACTCAATGCCACAATATCAAAATGATAAAGTTCAGATACTTGGCGGCTATTGGAACTATGTGGTGAAAGATATAAAAACAGGTCAAAAACTTTGGGAAGGATGGTGGAACTCAAATGATGATTTTGATGCTACTGGCTTAGAGTTAAGTGTCTGGTAGCCTTGCACACAACGGCAAAGCATTGGCGAAGAATGGGAATTTATGGCACTTCGCTCAATGATAGTACAAAAGTTTAATTAATAACAAAAGGCTCAATAACATTAGTCAGCCCATTTTTTGCCAATGCAATGTTATGTGCCGTTAAATTTAGAATTATGGAACTAAAATTATTCCCGTGGGATAATAATGAAAAACCTTACTGGATTAATCCTGAAAATGGGTTAGAATGGTATGTCGATAAATCGACAACTGATTGGTGTACAAGAGAACATATAAACGGGTGGAAAAAATTAAACGCTATTGTATTTTATGTTGCAGAAAGAAAAGAAGGGAAGGTAAATCCGCTTGAAAGAGTACTAATAGATAAAAAAACAAATGAGCCTTTAGCTTGCGAAACATCTTTGGAAGCAATGGCCGTAAAAATAGATATGCTTAGATTGTCGCTGTCTGCTTAATGGCACATAACGTTCAAATATTGCCGATGGTGGGGATTTCAAGGCACTACTGCTCCACCACAGCACAAAGTTAAATAGTAGTACCAATGCTCAATTGTGGCACGTCTGCCCCACTATTGGCAATATATTGTTGGCAGCAGTTAATTTTAAATCAAAATGGTAACAAAAGACATTGCAAGACTTATTTACAATTGCTATTCAGAAATTGAAAACGGCAATAAAATGATTGAGGAACTGAAAAGGAAACTCAACGACAAAGGAGAATTAGAACTAAAAGACAATTGGGGCAATACAGCAGGTCTTGAATTAAGAATACCAAATGAAGGTGGTAGTTGGTCAATTCATAGAGTGCCATTTCATTTAGCTCTGGATGTAATCAAAGAACATATTTCTAATCAAGAAAAGGAACTTGAAAGACTAAAAGAAGTTTGTCGGGTGCAGTTGGCTTAATTGCTGCCAACGTTTTGGGGCTTTGTGCAGTAGGGGATTTTGGGAACGGAACTTTCAACCTACCACACAAGCCCGATAACAGCACAAATGTTCAATTAACCACGTCAGCCCCTATTGCACAAAACCCGTGTTAGTGGCAGTTTATTTATCAAAGATAAAATTTAAAAACATGAGTTGGAATCATAGAATATTAGCACACGAAAGCAACGGAGAAGTATATTTTCAATTGCACGAAGTTTATTATACGGATGAAGTGCCTGATGGGTACACAGCTAATCCGATAACAGTTGGAAGTGAAACTTTGAAAGGAATAAAATGGACTTTAAACAAGATGCAAGAAGCGGTTAAAAAGCCTATTTTATGGGCTGGAGAAAAATTCCCAAATGAATGCAAAGTAAAATATACTTGTGATTTATGTGGTCGAAATACTTTTGATGCGCCAAGTCCGCATAAATGTCGTGGTGGATTTCGTAAACGTGGATTGTCGTGGTCGTTAAATTGCCACTAACGGTAGGTATTTGCGAAGTGTGGGATTAGAATTACCACAGCTTGCATACTTA
>ERZ724522.1610-NODE-1610-length-11852-cov-3.795287_pt1 | contig 11852 bp, 12 predicted proteins | sample MGYA00376055_ERZ724522 | MGnify/ENA primary metagenome ERZ724522 (study PRJEB28724, sample SAMN07190884) | wastewater metagenome | isolation source: effluent of sewage treatment plant in Hong Hong | place: Hong Kong | collected 2016-03-17 ... | reverse complement strand
TTCAGTAATTTATAATCGTTTACTTCATTTCGCAGCAGTAATCTCAAAAGAATTATATATTAAGATTGGTGGATTTGATCCACGATTTGACGATGGCGTTGGTTTCGAAGATAATGATTTTATCCGTCGAATCAAACAATTAAATATTCCAGTCCTCACCTTTGATGAGCCGTTTGCCGCGCATCAATCACATGAAAGAGGTCATTGGGCAAACAACGGTCACACGATTAACCAACAGGTTTATCAGGAAATATGGCAAGAGAGTACCATCGAACATTGGAGAAACTAGATGTTGTGGTCAATATTAATTTCATCTGTTCCGTCGCGAATTGCGTCTGGTCTGTCTGGTCTGATTACAGACCTTGACCATCAAACACGGTTCGAACCAAATATTGAAGTTATTGCTTTAGTTGACAACAAGCAACGTACCGTTGGAGCAAAGCGTAACATGCTTTTGAACATGGCACAAGGGGAATACGTGTCATTTGTGGACGACGACGATCAGGTGGACCCCGGTTACGTTGCAAATATTACTCAGGCTTTGGTTCGTAAACCAGATGTTGTCTCATTTGATGTTCTTTGTACTGTTGGTCGTCAAAAGAAGTATTGTCATTACAGCATTGAATACAAGGGGTTTCGTTGTAAGAATTTAGATAACGGAGATGAGGAATGGTTTAGTCGTCCATATCATCTCCACGTTTGGCGTAAAGATATTGTTGGATGGTTTCCAAATGTAAGTCTTGGTGAAGATATTAAATGGGCCGACAATATTGATGTATCAAATTTAAATCAAATTAAGATCGACAAATATCTATATTATTATAGATATGATCCTAAGAATACAGAGATTCAAGGAAGAGAACATATATGAAATTATCAGTGTTAGTTCCAACTGTCCCGCGTAGACTACGAACATTTTTTCCATCAATCATTGAACAACTGGAATCTCAGGTTGGTGATCATCCAGTTGAGATCATCGGTCTGTATGACAATAAGCGAATGACGGTTGGAGAAAAACGTAATTCTCTTCTTAAAATTGCTCGTGGAGAGTACATCACTTTTGTGGATGATGACGACCGTATTGATGAGGATTATATTAAAGATATTCTAAAAGCTTTGGAAGAGAATCCAGAAGCAGATTGTGTTGTATATGATGTGATCTGTACTGTTAACGAAAGTACAAAGCAATATTGTCGTTACGGCATTGAATACGATTATCACACCGAAGGAATGGATTGGTACGGTAAACCTGCCCACACGCACGTATGGAAACGGTCTATAGCGTTGCAGGGATCATTCCCAGAAGCAAATTTTAGCGAAGACACCAATTGGGTCGGACAAGTCTGGCCGTTGATCAAGAATCAAGCTCGCATCAATAAGGTCTTATATTACTACGATTTCAATATTTCTACAACAGAAACAAGGAATGTATAATGGCACACAAAAAAATGATTGCGTTTCTACAACTTTATAATGAGAATGATAAGGGAAATCTTGTTCGCTGTTTAGAGAATTGTAAACAATGGTCAGATGAAATTGTAATCTATGATGATGCTTCTACAGATGGATCTTTAGATATCTATTTAAACTATACAGAACGTAGTAATATCATAGTTGGTGAAAAGAACGAATTTGGTCGTGAACTATTTCATAAACAAGAACTTCTTCGTATTGCATTGGCAAAAGATCCTGATTTCATTGGTTGGATTGATGGAGATGACATCTTTGAAAAATCACTGACTGAAGACATGCAAGGATTTCTGAGTCAATTTCCAGCAGATGCCGACTCAATGTGGTTACATAATGTTAATCTTTGGAGAGATGAGTGTTTTTATCGAGTTGACTCTGAATTCAATGGAATGGATAAAGTAAATATTTGGAGAAATAACGGTAGATTACATTATGAACCATGTGAAGGTCTACATAAAATCCAGACGCCGGGTGGTTTGAGTAATACAATTAAACTAGGTTATAATTTAATTCACTATGGATTCTCTTCGGAGCGTTCAATTGTTCGTAAGTATCTTGACTATAAAAAACATGGTCAAAACGGTTGGGCACTTGATCGTTTAATTGATGAGAATACAATGCGGTTAGTGAAATTACCAAAAGAAATCTATCCGACAAAGAATATTCCTGCACACTATGATACTGTTGAAGAACCAATGAAATTAACATATAACGAATATCGTGGTTATACTTCATGGGAACAATATGTTGACGATCGCTCTCCTAATTTATAAAAGCAAACGATGGTTAGATTTTTGTCTTGATTCTTTAAACGAGGCAGAGAATGAAACTCCATTTAATATTTTAGTAGTAGCAAATGATCCATTTCCGGAGATCGAGGCAGATCCTCGTGTAAGCTATATTCACCGTAATCCTAATCCAGAAGAACATTATCTGACCCGTGTTTATAGAGCATGGAATAAAGCTGTAGAGATTGCAGATACAGAACATGTTTGTCTTGTTAACTCAGATATGTATTTTGCTGATGGGTGGGTAGACGCTCTCATGCGACACATTGATGGTTTGACTCTCCCGACTTCTCTTCTGGTTGAGTCTGGTAGAATTCCTTCGGCTTTTGGAGAATATGTTCGTGATTTTGGCAGAACACCGGGTGAGTTTGATAAGGAAGCATTTAGACAACATGCGGAACTATTAAAATCAAATAGTACCCAAGCCGGTAGACTTTTTATGCCTGTCGTATTCCATCGTCAGACATTCATGGATCTTGGTGGTTATCCAGAAGGGAATGTTAAACAGGATCATTACGTAGTGAGTGGTGATCAATTTTTATTTAATAGATATTTAGATAAAGGTTATTCTTGGATAACAGTTAATAATAGTATTGTGTATCACGCAATTGAAGGTGAAATGAGAGACAATGAGCAATAAATTTGAAACAGATATTATAAATAAAAGATTTAAAAATTGTATTGTAATTAAACATTGTGGTTATATTAAAGGATCTAAAGCTAGAAAATCAATTTACGAGTGCTTATGTGATTGTGGTAAAATTTTTGTTGCTGATAGAACTTTTTTAACAAATAGAACAAAAAACCATAGATCGTGTGGTTGTAAGAAATTTAAATTTGGACCGAATCATACTGCATGGCAAGGACATGGATTAATAAGTAAAGATTTATGGACTCAATTACAAAGAGGTGCTAAAATAGAAATATTGAATTTACTATTTCTATCGAATATGTTTGGGATTTATTTGAAAAACAGAATGGCAAATGTATATTAAGTGGTTTAGAGATATCATTTGCACCAACAGGTAGTTCAAAATACTCAAGAACAGCATCTCTTGATCGAATCGACCCATCAAAAGGTTACATTAAAGATAACGTACAATGGATTCATAAACATGTTAATTATATGAAATGGCAATTTGATCAAGATTATTTCATTCAAATGTGTAAAAATATAATTAAAACACAAGAAGGGGAAATGCGGGATGAGTAAAGGATGGTTGGTAAACGATCTTCTAACATGTATTCCCGGTACACGTACCTTTTGGAATGATTTGTTAGATTGGTTTCCAGATTTGGTTGATATGACAGGTGTACCTTTTTATAGTTTAGCGGATCAGATTGAGAGATCTGCTAATGAAAATGGTGCGCCAGACTATATCATTCGCAATGCCACATATTTTCGAAAAATGAATATTCCATGTAAGACGATATCTCTATTACAAGATATCGCTGAAAACCCCATGCAAAAAGAGGTACTTGAAAGCTCAGATGTAGTGGTTGTGAATTCTGCGTATACTCTTTCGAAATATACATACTTAAATAATGCTAAAATTATCCCATTAGGGACAGATTTCAATCACTTCAGAGTATTATCGAACAAAGAGGAATTACGTCAGAAATGGGGTATTCGCGGTAACGCAGTATGTTTTATTGGAGCACAGTCAGAGATCAAAGGATGGTCTACTGTGGTGGATTTAATCAAGAACGGTACGGATTATCAATTTGTTTTAGTCCTAAAAGATGAGGGATACGTTAGTTTACCAGTAGGGAATTATACCCAGTTTCATCGTGTGAGCCATCAAGATTTAGTTGAAATTATTAATGCTTGTGATGTTGGGATTTGTACCTCTGTGACCGAAACTCAACATCTGGCCGGAATCGAGATGGGTGCTTGTGGATTACCAATTGCCACTACAAATGTAGGTGCCTACTATAATCGTGAACCGGGAGATTGGGGTTGCCGTTATGTCGATCCTCTGACTGCAATCGACATGCTGATGAATCAAGAGGGTGATCCACGTTCTTATTGGTTAAAAGAGGGTATGGATCGTGAATCTTGTCGATTAGCTTGGAAATCCATTATTGACTCTATGTGAAATATCTAATATAATGGGTTAATGCCCAATCAGAGTCCTTCGTTCTCTTCAACAGTTTCAGTCCCTACTTTGGAAGATGCCGCTTCTTCTAATCCATCACTTGCATCTTCATCGTATTCAGTGCCAAAATTAAGTATAGATTATAATGAATAAACCACCGATTAAAAAAGCCAACAAAATAGGAAAAAAGTTTGGTCTATTAACTGTAATAAGCGTTTATGACCGCATAGCTGGAAAACTTTATTATAAATGTATATGTGACTGTGGTAAAATAAGGAATGTATTTACTTCCTATTTAAAGGAAAATACAACAGGTCCCGGAACAGTGTGGCATTGTGGTGATCGTAAACACAGTCCAAAATCAACAAAATGGGAGGGTTGTGGAGATATCTCAGGTGAACATTTAGGTAGAATCAAGCGACACGCTAGAATAGCAAATCGTGAATTTAATCTATCTGTTACGTTTTTGTGGGATTTATTTATAAAGCAAAATAAAAAGTGTGCATTGTCTGGTTTAGATATTGAATTTAGTAGAAAATTAAAAGATGGAACCACTACTGCTTCATTGGATAGAATAGATTCTTCTAAAGGATATATACAAAATAATGTTCAATGGGTTCATAAAGACATAAATCGAATTAAACAAAATCTTGATCAGGAAAAATTTATTGAACTTTGTAAGATGGTTGCAAAGGAAAATATATAATGCCATCTTCTAAACCAACATTTGGTTCTTATATTTCTAGCACTGGTGAATTTGATAGTACGTCAAACAACACTCCCATATTAGATTCCTATAGTGTGAGATTTGGAAAACTCAACGACCCGATGAATGGAATTCCAAGTTTACTTGCTAATCCTTCGATTTTTCGTTTATCTGGTAGTTCTTACTTTGGTAGGTTTAATGATGTTGATGCAGTTGATAACTCTTATACACCTATCGATTCGGGAATTGACATGATATTCGGAGGAACTGGATTTGAAGTAGATGCAGGTAGTGATTTGTATGTTGGTTCGATTGTTGATCCAACAAGGGAAGCAATCTGGATTCCTCTTCCTGCCTGTAATATGACTACATTTTATGTAGCATCCAGTGTTGCTCCCGGTACAGGAGAAACCTACACATTCACAGTTTATAAAGAAACCGTAGCACAAAGTATGCAAGCCGTAATTTCTGGATCTGGTACTTCAGCATCATATAGCTCTAGTTCAATTACGTATTCTGCCGGTGAGAAATTTTCCGTTCGGATCGTCACCTCTAGCGGGGCACAGACGGCCTACCTAACTTACTCTGTAAGAATAGAGTAAAAATAGGATAAATAATATGAAAAATCTTAAGCTCTTGCTAGTGCTGTCTGTAGTGGTTCTCTTTCCAAAGTCAGCACTAGCTGTAAAAGTTCAAGCACCGTTAACAGTTGATAACGGTACAATTACATGTAGTAATGGTAACTGTACAACAGCATCAGGTACTCTTACCTCAAACGCAGTTCTCTATGGTGGTGGCTCAAAGGCAATTTCAGCCGCAACAGTCAACGCAAGTGGTACAAAGCAATATCTGTCACAGACATCAAGCGGTGCTCCTACATTCGCACAAATCGCAATTGGTGATTTGTCAGCATCAACTTCTGCTGCACTTTATGGTAATATCAGTGACGAAACTGGTTCAGCATCAGGTTCACCTCTTGCAGTCTTCAACCAGAACCCAACCATAAACGGTGTAACAGGTACTGGTACATGGGGACTTACAGGTGCAACAGTCAACCTTCCTTCAAGTGCAGTTGACGCAATTGGTGAGATTTCAACAAGCATTCTAGCATCAACAGCTAATGCTGCAAAGCTTGCAACAATTGGTGCAACCTCACTGATTAACGGTCGATGTGTCCAGATCGACTCAGATTTAAACCTTGTTCCTGCAGCGGGAGCATGTGGTACTTCAATCAATAGTCGTATTATTGCTAGTTCACAAACACCAATAACTGTACTTGCAGCAACTCCGGTTTATATGAGTCTTGGTGGTGCTGTTTCAACGACAGAAGCAGATGTTCGTACTCAAATTCCTTCAGCCGCAACATTTGGCGCAATGGGTTGCATCGCAAAAGCCGGTACCACAAACGCAATTACCGCAACATTAGGTACTGCTGCTTGCACTTCAGCCGCTAACTTCACAAGTAAACTCACACAAACAATGTCAGCTACTGCAAATACTGTAACTGCCGATAGTGGATCAACTGCTGTAACAGGAGACGATTGTGCTGTAATTAAACTAACAGCAGGCACCGACGCTGCTCAGGCAGAAATTATTTGTACTCTCGAAATCACTGGATAATGCTTAATGAAAAATTTAGTCAGAGTTTTATTTCTTTTATTATGGGTAACTCCAGCTTATGCTGTTCAAGGATCTGCTGGAGTTACCACCAATAATGGATCTGCCGTTATTAATTTAAATTCAACAGGTGGATTAGCAAATAATACCGGAACAGGTTCGAAGCAACTCTCGTTAATTCGAACCTGTTCTGATAATGAATTATTGAAATATACTACCGCTGGAGGTTGGGCATGTGCCGCCGATAGTACGGGCGGCACACCTGCCTTTAACGCGATTACGAGTGGTACCAATACTACAGCCGCAATGGTTGTTGATAGCGGTGCAAGTATAGATTGGTCTGGCACTGGTAAGATTACAGCGAACCTAGTTGAATTTAATCCAAGCTCACAAACCGTTACTTCAAATACATATCAAGTGACCACATCTGGCGTTAGTCATGTTTGTCTCGATTCTACAGCAAGTCGAGACATGACTGCTAACCCTCCTATACTAGATGGTTCCAGTGGTCAGTTACTTGTCGTTCAAAATTGCGACTCCGGATCTGAGTTTATTAGATTTAACGACGGTAATGGACTACAGCTAGCTGGTGATCAGTCGGTTAACTTAGCACCCGGAGAGGCAATTGCATTAGTTTATGTCAATGCTGCTGGTGCATCTGATTGGTTCGAAGTTGCAAGAACGTCGAACGATAGTAATGTTATTCTTGCCAAGAATTATCTAGCCTGCGACGGCGTTACTGATGATCGCGCGGCTCTTAAGACACTCATTGAGGCTGGAGGTGCCGCTGCTGGTAAGCAATTGGATATGAGTGGATGTATTGCATTAATTGGTAATGCTGGTGGTGATAATTCAGTTGCTTTCTATGTAGCCCCTAGAACGCATATTTCATGCGATGGCTCTCCACAGAGCGGATTTAAACTAGCCGGAAAGGTATGTGTAGGCGGTGACTCTCCCGGCGCTGGTTGCAGCACCACATCCGACTGTTCAGGGACAGCCACTTCTTGTTCAGTAGAAGGTGGAGGCACAAATGCATTCGCCTTTACAGATAATGACACTTATATTGTATTTTCACAAGCATATGAAACCGCCATATCAGATACATTTATTGGTGAATCTGGAATGAAATTAACAGGCTGTAGCCTGTACACGAACCAGCTACCAGAATGGGGCAAATGTGCTTCTGGTGCAGACACAGGAGAAGCTTGCCGTAGCGTTTGTAACTCGACAACTGCAAGCTTAAATTATGGATACACCTGTGACGATAATGCTGACTGTAACGGGGTTGTTGGGGCTTGTCAGAATGACGGTAATAACTGCACCACTAACTGTACATCAGAAGGTGTTTGGCCTGCCGGTAAGGGCGACGTAAGATGGGTATGGTGGCCTAATACTATTGAGTCAGAAATCTCCGGGAATACAATCTATAATCTAGGATCTACTGATAGCACTGGAGTTTTCACTCTAGGAACACCTTATTATAATTCAACTACGTTATTTAAAGACAACAAAATGGTGCCCTATACAAAAAATCCATTTGCTGGTTCAAATAACGGAAATAATTTTATTGCCGCAACAGTACAGGATTTACCGAAAATTTTTAACGGTGGGTTTGGTGTAACGCTACTCAATAACTCTTTAAGCTCACCGACATCAGAGGCTATTGTTGCCTCACTTGGTAATGGGTCAATTGCTGAAAATAATGTCCTATCACAAACTGGTGGCGGTAATACTGGTGCAGCCTTAGTGACAGGTTCTACAAATGTAGCTCATGGAAATCTACTATCTGCCGCTGGTGGCTCCGCTGGAATTTCCGTTGGTGATTACAACTCGATTGTTTCAAATACAATCAGTCCGCTAGGTACTGGAAACTGGGTTGTTGGTATTAGGTTTAGAGGCTCTAATAATGTAGCAACTGGAAATATTCAAACGGGTGGAGCCTTCTGCGCTAGGAGCGCGATGACTGCCGGAACGCAACCATCAGGTAATAATCAGTATATTTCGAACAGATGCTATGCTCCGGTGGTGTCTTGTGCCGCATTGACAACTGGAGCACACTTTGGAAACAATTACTGTGCGTGGCTACCAACAAACTTAGCAGCAGTATGGATCGGTGATCCGGGTAATATCATTACTGAACAATGTACGGCATTAGATACTCCATACGATTGCTGTAATAACGCAGATCAAGGTAACTGTGACGGCACTGCTCAGGGAAGTACACCTACGACCAATATGCTTTCGTATGGTTCAATCTTAGGACACGGAAATATAGTTGGTAATCTAATTCATACAGTTGAAAATAACACATCTCTAATAAAGGTAGCCGGTGTAGGTAAAAGATGTACTGGAACTAACGCTTCCAATTGTACGGGAGCCTCCGCCGCGAGTGCGCGTGGAGGGTCGTGTGCGTGTGTCAATAATAACGACTGCGTGAGCGGATCTTGTACCCTTCCGGGTGCTCAGTCCATTGTGTCTGTTGTTGGTAACTCATTAATGCTGAGTGGTTCGACAGATGTTGGATTTGACCTACTCCTAGACGACGATGATTTTGGCACATCTACAACAGAAGCGGGCGCGGTTAATACCGATCAGACTGTCAGCGGTATGACGGTCAGTTCAAACGTGTTCTCTGGAACGGGAAGGGCTGTAAACATCTCATCAAACGCAACAGCGCAAGGAAACATTACTAAAATGGCATTTCTTGCTAATGCATTCAATGATGGACCTACTAGGTTTACTAACTGGAAGTGGTCTATGGGCGTTAAGGACGATAATCCCGTTGCTATTTTGATGGGGTCTACCCTGACCACGATGGCGTCCACTGGTACTGCATTTATAAGCCCTATTGGTATTGTAAACAACACTACCGAGGGTTCAGCAGAGCAGTATGTTTCTGTAGCAGGAACCGCCTTTAGAGGTAAGTGTGGAGTAATCAGTACGATGAGTTCGACCTTCTCAAGAAGCTTTGCACTAAGAAGGGCAGGATCAGATTCAGCAATGACTTGCAGTGTGTCTAGTGCGGCATCTACTTGTTCATCTCAGGCAGAGGTGACGTTCGGAGTTGGTGCGAGAATGTCTTGGAAACAGGCGGCAACCGGAAGTCCAGTTGCGACCGAGGCGGCTTGCAGCTTGCTGTACGAAATAACGGACACGAATATGGGGTGGCAGTGGTAAGAAAGTAATCAAATGAAAAATAGAATGATAGCTTTAGTTTTAGTTTCGGTTATAGTTTTTATATGTTTTCTTCCTGCTGCAAGTGCGTGGTATATAGATCTAGATGATCCATATTATGTATTTAGTAATGTAGTAGTTCAAAGTGGTTTAACTCTTTTTGGAGTCAAGTGGGCATTTTCGTCGGAAGCAATCTTTGGGCATTGGACGCCGCTTACTTGGATAAGCCACATGGTGGTATATCACTTTGGTGGATTTGATCCGGCATGGCATCACATTGCTAATATAGCTATACATACTATTAATGCTTATATGGTGTTTTTATTTTTATATAGAATAACAGGTAATTTTGAAGCCAGTTTAATGGTAGCCTTATTATTTGGTATACACCCATTAAGGGTTGAGTCAGTAGCTTGGATATCATCTAGGAAAGATGTACTATCAACTTTTTTTTCAATGTTGACGTTATTTAAATATCTTGATTTCGTAGAGTCTAGAAAAACAAAAGATTATATATTACTCATGGGCCTTTTTATTTGTGCTTTGGCTTCTAAGGCAGCACCAGTAACAATACCAGTTATTATGTTGTTAATTGACATGTGGCCTTTGGGTAGACAAGACTATACACGTATGATTAGTGAAAAGATTACATTATTTGTGATCGCACTAATGATATCAATATTAACACTATCAACAACATCGATCATGATGAATGGAATAGATGACATGCCAATTTCTGAACGTATTGGTATGGCTTTTTTAAATTATATTTCTTATCTAAAATATACATTTTATCCGATAGGGTTAGCAGCAATGTACCCGAGGGAAATTAATTTTCCGATTGAACAACAAATAGTAAGTGCATGCATATTTGGGCTAATAACTTTACTCACATTGTTTAACAAGAAGTTGTTTATTGGATGGTTATGGTTTGTTATCAGTATTCTACCAGTATCTGGATTATTCCAAAACGGAGTACAGCGTATTGCTGATAGATATACTTATTTTGCAGCGATTGGACTCACGTTAGGAATAGTTTGTTTTTTATATGAAAAATTTAATAAAAAATTAGTTACTTCAATATTAACTATTATAATTTTATTTCTATCACACAGGACTTATATTCAATCAACATATTGGGAGGATACAAAAACGTTATTTACAAAATCTTTAGAAGTACAACCGAGTATTATGTCTATGCATATTCTCGCAATTGCTGCGCTAAATGAAGGAGATTATGAGTCTGCGAAGTTATATCTTACTCAGGTAGTGGATGCAACAGATACTGATTTTAAGGCAATTATTAGGCTTGCTGCATTAGTTCTAGAAGACGATGAACCAAGAGGTCGCGAACTTCTAAGAAAAATCAATAGAGAATATATTATAAAATCCGAGCCCATTGAAGCAGAACATTGGCTTAACATATATGATCGTTTAAATAGGTGGAATCATGACTAACTTTTTTATTGTATTAGCGTTTGGGCTCCCGTTTTTATCACCTCCATCACCACCACCTCCTCCTCCGTCTATTCCAGCAGAAACACAAGCTGTTCAAAAGAAATACAACGTCAGTCCGCTACCAGTAGACAAAAGTCAGGTACCTGACATGCGAAGCGTGTATCGTGAATTAGCAGCAATACGGGCTAAAATGGCAAAACCGGGTAAAAATGAAGTCCTTATGGGACCGCCAGATTTAAAGGGTAAAATTTTATATACTCAGCTAACAGGGGCACCGGCTCTATGTGAAGAGGAAATTCAAGGGTTTATTTATTATGATTCTGTGCTTAAACTGACATGTGTGTGTCACAATAAATTATGGAGACGAAAAGCCATAGATTACGCACCCGGTCGCGAGGATGGTTGTTGATCCTTTTTTTATATGATATACTCAACTTAATTACAAAGGAGTGTATATGAAAAACATTAAGTTCCTTTTCATATGTCTTGTATTGAGTATTACATGTATATCATATTCAAAACCTCCAAAAATTGAGACCA
>ERZ724522.1609-NODE-1609-length-11854-cov-3.453767_pt1 | contig 11854 bp, 14 predicted proteins | sample MGYA00376055_ERZ724522 | MGnify/ENA primary metagenome ERZ724522 (study PRJEB28724, sample SAMN07190884) | wastewater metagenome | isolation source: effluent of sewage treatment plant in Hong Hong | place: Hong Kong | collected 2016-03-17 ... | reverse complement strand
ACGTTCTCCACTTCCTCTGACCTGACCATCGTATCAACGATAGACTCAGCTTCGTCGTCCACAACCTCCTGTGTCTCAGGCACGTACTCTGACTTAGCATTCTTAGCTAAGTGAGTACGTGCCGTTAAGAACCAGTTCTGGATGTGAGACGTGATGACGCCTTGTCGGAAATCGCATTTGTCGATGGCGCGGGCAGCGATCAGAATGTAGCTTTGAACAATGTCATCCAGTGGAACAGTGGTCTTGAAGTGACCTACGTAGTCCTTCTGCGCGTGAGTCAGGCACATGCGGACATACTTCTCCAGGACAGCCGTCTTGAAGGCGTCGGCCTCGTCAAGCCAGTATTGCACTTCCTGGATAACGGGAAGAAGGGACCCAGAACACTCGACCGCGTCCTCTACCCTCTTCTTGACGACCAGCATCTCCGTCAGGGAGACGGTGACCCCGTCCCGCTTCAGTGTGCAGTTGCACGCGTCCACGTAGGCTTGGTGCTGTCGAATGAACGTCCGACAGAACTCGTAGATAGCAATGCGGTCCAGCTTGAGGGACGCCAGCTTCTGTACCTTCATCCACTTCGGGTACAGTAGCCAAGCGACAGCTATGGACGAGAATGCTTGTTTATCAACAAGACTAACCTTCCGTTTGTTGTGCTTCTCCTGCCAGCTAATCAAGCTACACAGGTAAGACTCGAACAGGTTAGTGTGCTCTACGATTGGACCAAGACACCTGTATAGCAGAGTGTCCAAGAGTTGGAGGTACTGACCTGACGTGAGGTTCGTACCGAGTTGTTCCCGTACCCTTTTAAGGATAGCAAATGACTTGGAGTGAGTGTACTGCCCAGTGCTCACGGAGTGCTCCCGTTACTTCTTTTTCTTGATCGCTTGAGGAATCCAGCGATAGGACGGATCTATGTAGCCTACTTGCTTCAAGACAGTAGCCATCTTTGCTACGTGCTTGCAGCAACCAGCAACCAAGCGAGGATTGCGTTCGTCAGGCCGTTCACCGTTGCAGTAGTGGATGTCCGCTGCCCCTTTAGCGTTCAAGGCATACTCGAAGGTCGACCAGAAGTCAGGGCAAGAGCAAGACACCTTGACGTACCCCTTAGGAGAGATAAAGTCAATCGTAGTAACGTAGTCGTCGTAACCCGTGTGATCTGGACGAGGTGTCTTGGTTTTGCAAATGGACCGCACGATGTACCCACCGTGCCCGTCCACAATTGTCTTCGAATAGCCGACCTTGAGTGACGTGGCACGCACATAGGGGATACCAGCTATGCGGGTCCCGTTAGGGTCGAAGCGATGGAGGTTCTGTATGATGGTGCCAAGCGTCAGCATAAGCCTTATCCTTCAGTTGGTGTTTCGGTTGACTGAGCAGGTTGCTCGTCAGCTTCAGTAGACTTTTCAACCTCTGCTTGATGGGTAGCAGCCATTTCAGCCAGCTTCTGCTCAACCAGAGGCAAGAAGTAGTTGTGGATGTGTTCCACAACACCCTGGGCGTCGGCCAAGAGGTTCTCACCTTCAGCCTCGTTGAAGCGAATCTCCATCCCAGGGAAAGGATTGTCTTCGCCGCGGTCAACGTACCGCTTGACGATGCCGGCCCGTGTTTCTGCTTCGCCTGGGTAGAGCAGGTCGATGACATTGAACTTGAACCCGACCAGGTCCACGAATTCGCGCATCTGGTATTCGTTCTCGAAGTTCCCGTCCACCACTGGGCACAATTGATTCGCAGCGATCTGTTTGCACAGGACAGACTGAGACTCAAGGACGCGAGAACCTGCGCCGTCGGGGATAGACACTTGGAAAGGTGCCTGGCGCAGCAGAGACTTGCAGATGATCGACATGCCGTTGCTGACCATGATTCGCATAGCTTCGTTAGAGCAACGAATGATGAAACCCGAGGGTGTCAGCGCCTTTGTGGTGATGGCACGGTACACGGTGTCCACCATGCGCTCGATGATGAGTTCCTGCTTGGGTGCAGCTTCAACAGCGTCGGTGATGACGGAGGGGTCTTGAGCGGGAGTGAGGTTTTCGGAGGTCATGATTAAGCGTACTCTTTGAAGTTGATACGAGCAAGGCGGAAGGACTTCTCAACAAGGGTAGTGACCAACTCAGGAAGGGTCTTACCCAAGACAAAGAAGGCGAGGGACTCAGCTACCAATTCGTGAACGTTCTTGGTAGCGTACTCTGTGACGAGGAACTTTTCAGGACTGCGGACGTCGACCTCTACCTTTGGCCACAGGCGAACGATTTCGTCCTTGTCACCTGTAGCGATCAGAGTGTCGAGTTCACGTACTGAAAGACCTCGCACTTGGCGGAGGTAGTGAAGCGCGTAACGAGCAGGTTCCTTGAGTTCGTCACCCAAGCTTGAGACCCACTCACGTACTGACTCGGATTCAGAACCTGCGAAGGAGTGAACCAGAGCCTTGTTGTCTGCACGAGAAATGGAATGTGTGGCGATAGACGCGTTGTACACCTTGATCCAGTTGGCGCAAGCTTTCTTGTTTGGCTGGATCAATATGAAGTCCGTACCGTGTGCCAACTCATGTGCAACCATGTAGTCCATTTCAGCGTCAGTATTGCAGGCGTCCACAAAGTAGGAGATGCGGCTTTGATGCTTGGACAGGTCTTTGGAGTGGTGGTACATGCCAGCGTACTTACCTCGACGAGGGTGGACCTCATGAAGTATGGGCAGCTTGGTGACGTCGATTCCTTGCTTCGCGTACATCTTCTGGACGCGAGTCATGGACGCGAACAACTGCTCCCGCTTCTCCTTCTTCGTCTTCTCGAAGAAGTGAATGTCCCCAAACTTGGGATGGTCAACCGCGCCCCTGTAGAGCGAGGTTAGGTCGAAGCCGTGTACCTTCCCAGGATGAGGCTTCGACCCAAGGTTCATGATCACAGAGTCAACAGACACCTCAACCAACTTGTTGTGGATATGAGGGTCGTGCTCAAGCCGACCAAACACAGTGTCGCCAGACACATTCTTGACCTTGATTAGAGCGTCCTGGTCGCGACCAGTTGTGCTCCTGTGTCTTGTGATGACGTATTCGCCGGATTGAATTTGCATGTTCAGACTGGGTAGGGGTAGTCGGGAAGCTGGACAGCTTGACCTGCCAGCGCGTGGGTTGTGTCAGCGCAGTAGATGATCACGCCGTCTGTCAGGTGGTAGTGACAAACGCGTTGAGGCTCATAGTCCTCAGGGTGGTCAGGGTCTTCGTATGGGCCAACCTTGATGTGCATGCTGGGCATGAACGAAGGCTTATCCGACGATCCGTTCCACGACCACATAGCGCCGTTGTGCAGTGGCTTGGTGATGTTGAACAAGTGGCGCTCCTTACAACCGGGGCACCAGTGTGCAAAAGTAAGACCGCCCGGTGATCCAACGGATGACACCTGGGCTAGTACCTTACTCATTGCGATGCTCATTCTCCGCTCCACTGAGTGTATTGGTTTTCGTCAGCACGTTGTAGTGCTTTCATGACGTCACCCCACTGTGCAGAGTTGACCAACTCCTGGAAACCAGGGTGTAGGGGTTTTGGCATGTTCTCAGCCGTGAACCAGCCGTATGCCTGAGTCTCACTGAGGTCGAGGTGAGGCTCAATCTCATTGTTGACCGTAGCCAAGAACGTGAAGAACGGGAATCGGCCATTACGATTCGTAGCGTACAGCAAAGTGAGGTCGTGAGGCTGAATGGTGATACCACTTTCCTCAGCGTGTTCGCGGGTGGCTGTCTGGAATGGGTGTTCGTCCAATTCCGACGTACCGCCAAACGGGGCCCACGTGTTTGGCTCAGGAGACATAGCTGCACGCTTGCCGAGCAGAATGGACTGCTTATGCGGGCAGATCAGCAGGATCCCCGCTCCGAACGCTCCCCGGAGAGCACTTGTCTCCTTGAGCACGGCTGCAGCCTGCACACTTAGGGTCTTTATGGGATAAGTCATAGCGACATTCCTTGGACATAGTGTTTTGAATGACCTTCACCCGATAGCGACGTTCCTGTGAGAAGATGTCGTCCAGGTGTCCGTCCAGGACAACGTAGGACTCCGCACGTTCTGCATCGAAGCATCCGTACTTACCTAGAGGCCTGGTGGGTGCTTGGGGTGAGGGTGTCGTCGAAGTCAGAATCGTCATCAAAGTCTCCAGTGAAGGCGCTACCTGAAAGCAGGTTCAAGTAGCTAAGGCGTCGCATGTCGATAGCTTTAACACAAAGTACTTCAGCTTCTCGCTTGCGGCCTGACATCCACGTTCTGACTATGTGGAAAGCCTTAGACGCTTGCAGCCTCGCTTTCCTGTTGGAAAGCTTGGCAAGCATCTTGTCGTATTCGTCGATGTCCAGCTGACGTGGGTCAGAGGTCACCAAGTACAGGTACAGGATTTCCAACACCCCTGCCCTGGAGGCTTTCAGGACAGTGTCAAGCACTACCGCGTCACCACCTTTGCGATCTGGGTGGTACCTTGATATAAGCTTGCGCGTGTACTTGGCTATCGTGGCTTGTTCTACCTTAGTAGGCGCAGTGGTCTTCTCATTAACCAACGTAGTCAATGAGTACTGGGACTCTGTGATGTCAACGGACAACCCGCCTGTTACGCGAGTCATCAGCATTTGTTCGTAGTCGTTGGCCAGGACTTCGATGTTCAAGACAAGCTTCTGAAGGGTGTCGCTTGTCCTGACCATCTGTTGGAGCACAGTCTCGACCCCTTTGCATAGGTTCTCATACTGTGCCGTAGCCTCCGCTAGCTTTTCAATCCTCGGTTTTCTGTCCTGATCCAGGAACGGAACCAAGGCGAACTGGTTTGACATGGATCTTCTTTCGGTAGAAGTGAGCACGCGAAGCAAAGAAGTACAGTCGGATAAATCCGTTGCGATAGACTTCCATTGCAGGATCTCGTACCGGTTGCAGGACGTCAACCAAGACACGCAGGTTAGTTGGATCATGCAACAGGGGCATGTTCGAACAAGTAACGCGCGCACTCATCTTGATCATCCAGAACTGGCCGTTGAAGTACTCAGTAACCAAGGTCCGAAGAGCCTGGAACAAGTGGATGGCGTTCTCGAAACGAGTACCAGGCGGGAATCGAAACTCAAGGTAGTGAGAAGTCTCGTCCTTGGCTTCCTGGACGTCGACGCCCAGAGTGCAGGTTTCGTATTCCGATTCTTCTTGATGGTCAGTGGGAGAGGAGGAGGGCATAAATGAGTCACTTCAAAGGGTTTCCGTCGGAGTCCAATTTGAACGCCTCCTGAACCACGCGAGAAAGCGCCTCGTAGTACGAAGCACAGTTGACGTAGATCGCAGTAAGGCGCATCACAGCGGACTTGATGTCGTCGGGAGTTTTGCCAGCGAAGACGGGTACCGGGTAAGTAGGACACTGCTTGAACAAGTCCTTTGGAACCTTAACTGGTTCCGCTTCCTTCTTGGCTACCACTGTGGCGTCTTGGGTTACAGCGTACTGGTTAGCACACCCGACGCATAAAAATGATGTGGCAAGCAGTGCAGTCAGTAGGCGATTCACTTCGATTCTCCCAGCTTCAAGGCGTTGTTGGCATCGGTAATGATGCCGTTGAGGTCAGCAATGAACTCGTCGGTAAACACCGAAATGGAACCCGGCGAGTTGGCAGGTGGATCAGACGGCAGGGGACACTTCACGGCGACGTACTTGATGGTTGCAGGCTGTCTGTCTTGCGACAGTGTGTTTGCTTGCACCTTGTCAGCGGCGTGTGTGACTTCTTTGTCAGCGGTACTCTTGACACCTTCGCGAGCCTTCTCGTTGTTGGCTTCGATCTGGTTAAGCGCTTTGGTGCACTCGCTATGCGCTGAGTCATAGCCCTGTTGGTAGATGTATTGACCACCTGCACGTACTCCGAAGTACAGAGCAGCGACAACAGCAGCGGCGACGCCTACTTGGATAAGCGCCTTGTAAGGGTTAAGGTCTTCTAGGTTCACATTGATCTCCTTCAAACAATAAGTTTGCGCAGTTTCCGAACGAGAGGGGGTGGCATCTTGCACGGGTCGAACTCACCTTCGTACTCCCAGAGCCGGAAGGTTTTCAACTCGTCCACAGCTTCTCCAAGAGGTACAGCAACTTGCTGAGTCTCGCCCTTCGGCGTGGTACGTATGCCCGTCGTGATGAGGTCAGCGGCCTGCTCACCAGCGTCGTCACCGTCAGTACAAAGGACGAACCGCTCCGCGCCGTGTTGCTGAAGCAGGAACACTTTTTCAGACGACCAAGACTGAGTACCCAGAATGGCTATAGCTGGGATGCCCAGCGATATTAGGCGCAAGGCGTCACGCGGCCCCTCTACCAATACCACTGTGCGTAGGTTCAACTCACGCATCAGTTCAGCCGACTGATCGAACATGAGTAAGCCTCGCGTCTTTGACCAGTAGCCGGGGGCGTTCAGATACGAAGGGTACGACCTGTCTTTCGACTTGGTTGGTTGTGCTTTGACGTATCCAACTAGCTGATGGTTCACATTGACAGGGATCCACAGATAGTAGCGTTGCCTGTCTTTGTGGTAGGCAATTTTGCAGCCAAGCTTCTCCAGGAACTCAAGCTTGAACCCGCGCCAGCGTGTCTCAAGCTCAAGCATGTATGCGTTCTGCACAAGGTCGTAGAACTTGAGAGGCTCAGTGCCTAGCTCTACGGAAGTGTCTTCCAGTAGCTCCGCGTCATACAGAGCAAAGTCGGTAGCTGGGATCTTGTTGGACTTCTTGTTGTCGAAGCAGGCTAGTCCCGTGACAGTGGCGTACTCGTTCCAGGGTTCGTTTGCTCCGCACGCGTAGCACTTCGTCCACCCAATCGACCCAGGATACATCGCGTTATGACTAACACGCAGACTAGGACTATTGTCAGCATGCCAAGGGCATTTAACCATAGTGTACTTGGATCCGGAGCGTGCACCGCTTACCTTTCTTAGCTCTTCCTTAACATGAGCTACCTTAACGTCAGGGTCGAGACTCATAGTTGTTCAGTTGAAACAGAGTGGTTTCAAGCGCAGCGAACTTGTTGGCAGGACTCATGTTCCCCCAGCGAGCCCACTTGCTTGTTAGTCGTGTAGGGCTGAATTTGAGTGACATGGCTTGCATCGACTTGAATCGGTAGGGCCACCACTCATTGCGATTTGTTGACTGGACACAACTATCCAATTCAACGATGTTGGTTATGGCTAGGACATGCGCGTCCTCGTTGTGAAAACCAAATAGGTATGTTGGAAGCCTAGACACCTCAAACGAAACCTGATGCGTAGTGGCTGTGTACTCCACACCTAACGACGTCCACACGGCCTTACCTTCGCTCTGGGCTACTGGGCTACTACACAACAGCAGCGTGTCCGCAATACCGATGCTGGTACACGTCTGCCCGTGTGAGTAAGCTGGTTGGGCTAGTATGGACCGCCCAACCGGGTAGTCAAAACGCTTGCGCGCAAACAGGGTTAGGTAAAAGATGAAGGCAGTGTCTTCATGCTGCACGTTTCACCTTCTTGAACTCTTTGTCATTAACAGCAGTTTCCTCTGGGAGCTTGTACTTGGATGCAAGCTTGACAAGGCGCTTCTCGATCTCGGGGTCAGTGACTGCCAACAAGGGGTAGTTCTTGAGCAGGTACTTCCGCTTGGCTGGGTTGTTGAGTGGTTCAAAGATGGTTGCCAACACCTTAGCTCTGTGTTTAGCTGGCAAGATATTCAGGGCAATCTGATCGTCCACAGCGCGTTCAATGATAGCGCCGAGACTGCTGTCCTCACTCTTTTCTGCTTCTAGCTTCTCCTTGGAACGCATCTGGAGAATTTGCCAGTCCCACTTGTGTGACTTGTCCTCAGACGCAGACACTTCCAACTCGATTTCAGGTTCGACGTTCAAGGTCCACCCAAACTCCTCTTGGTAGTACTGAGCCAAGCCGTGCGTGGCCATGTGGCTCTTGATCAACAGAGAAGGAATAACCAGGTAGTACGGTTGCTGGTAGTAGTTGGCGTCGTGCACAGGTCGGCAGTAATGAGGCCACAGCTTCTTGTTTGTCAGGTCGTAACCAAACTCACGCATGTACTTGTCGATCTCACGCAGTACCAAGTAGCCTGAGGTAGAGCCCGCCTCTGAAGCAATACCCTGGATGGGGGAGTTCTTAGCCCGGCGACTGGCGTCAGCAATAAACTTCTGCTTCTCGGTTATGACTCGCCAGATATTGCGACGACGACCCAAGTTAGAGATAAGCCATTGCTTTTCTTCAATGGAGTCCACGCAGTAGTCAATGAATTCCTTGCCTTTGCTGAAGCTGTCGAACATCTTGTCGATAATCTCCTGCGCGTAGTCTCGAGGACTAGAGAGAAGCTTGTCCATCGCTGCGAGGTCTTGCTTCGCTTTCACAAGCCGTGCTTTCAGTCCCTTCAGTTCTTCTGATTTTGTCCGTGCCATGTCAGTTCCTTATAAACACAAGATTTCCACAGTCCCAGAGTCGAAAATAGCCATTATTCTCCATGTTTTCAGTCTCCGACGCCTCGGGATCATAGTCGTCTAAAACTGCATCCAGGTTTTTCTTCTGGGTTTGATACCTCGTGAGTTCTCTGGTCAAACTGTGCCAGCTATAGCTAGGTTTAGACACGCGCACAAGGTCAAATCCAGACGCAAGGTAGCCTGCTCCTGTGCTATATCTACGGTTTGCGTAGCTTATAACACTACCAGGATGTACAGCTGAAAAGGCAGCCAATAACTTGGACAGCGCACCGTACACTTGCGTTTTAGTCTTGGTTGCAAACCTGATCAACTCCCAGTCAGCTTGTTTGTCGAACCGAGGGCGACTGAAGCTAGCCACTGCTGCAATTCTCTTCTTGCCCGCGACACTGACTACCAAAGCGTAGTAGTAGGCACTGCCGTGAAACCCTTGAAGGTGATTAGCGTTAAGAAATCTCCGTGCAACCTCGACACCGACCTCTTGAACGCTAGTTTGCCTAGCGCCTATCCGGTTAGAGAATAGGCCACACTTAGCTAGCACCATAGAGGTTACCAGGTCTAGCGCTCTAACTATCTCAGCGTCTGTGAACTGCATTAGGACTATACCCGCTTTCTTCGCTGAGTCTAACTTGTCAACGTGATACCTAGGGCCCTTAGATGGATGCTTATCTGAGTGCCAAAATATACCGTTAACCTCAACACCTAAACGGTACTCAGGTAAGTATATGTCAATCTCACGGTCTTTTACGAGGTCGCGCCTGTGTAAGTGAACCTTAACTCCCGCTGCTTCCAGCTGATCCCGAAGTAGAACTTCTCCTGTAGAAGAAGCTTTCCTACAAGCGGGACATATAGACCAGCCTTGAGCTAGGTTCTTAGCTGCACTAACGGTGAACTCGCCATGCGTAGAGCAAGACAAGATGGCAGGTTCAACTGCCCGAGTGTATTTCACCACTGAATAGTGAAATTTAGCTACAGCTTCGTCAAAAGCCCACTTGCGGTCGTCCGATAGCTTGTTGCCTACCTCTAACAATCTGTTTTTCCTACAGGCGCCACACCCGCGAGCTTTGTCCCAAAGGTGTGTCCTTACCTTTACTTTGAACGGGCCGTGCTCTGGGCACACAACTTCCCAGTAAACTTTAGGATCGTACTCTGTAACGTGTGAGTAGTCCAAGTCAGGGAACAGCTTCCTTGCTTTGGCTAAAGCTTGCTCTAGTGTAAACTTGCGCCAGTTAGCCTTTCCTCTTTTTGCAATGCCTAGCTTTGCCTTGGCACAGTCACGACACCCGTGCTGCAAATGAGAGAAAGCATAGACCTCATACACACCGTGGTCGGGACACTTGAACTTAATTCTTTGTGTACTACTGACGTAATCAGGCAGGTCAATGTATTTGTAGGGTCGACCGGACATAGCTAAACCTGCGTGCTTTCTATCAGCTAGCCACTGTTTACGCGTTCTTGGCTGGGACATGTTACTCTGCCTCTAGCTCCCTTATTCTAGCCTCTAGCTCCTTGATTTCTTTAACGAGTTTTACGCGGGCGTCAGCCTTAGGTGTCAGGTCTTTAGCCAATGTACTCGCACTTTTCCCATAGAGAACACCGAACACCACAGCCTTGATGGCGTCACGTAGAGGGTCTGACTTCTCAACCCACTTACCAAAGAATCGGAACACGTTTTGGATGTGAACGTCACCCTTGGTCTTGAGCTCCTTGATAAGGGCTTCGACGGTGTCTTCTACGGCTAGAACAAGTTGCTGGCGTAGCTTCTGACCAGCACGGAAGCTGTCAGACAGGGCGCTGTCGTTTGCCATCAAGCCCCAGAATCGAACCTCGTTAGCAGAGAAGTCCCACTTGACTTGCAGGTAACCGCGTGGTGCCGTAAACATCCTCTTGATGTATTTAGCCGACGGCCCGCGAGAAGGAACCTGCTGGAGAGACGGCTTGAACGAGTTCAACCGCCCAGTAACCACGTTGAAAAACCCAAACGAAGGACCCAAGCAGTGGTCAAGTGCAGAATCCACGCTAGCCGTAATCTGCTTGTACCAACCCTTCACGTATGTTGACAGAAGTTTGGCTGCTTTGCCGCGTTCGTCGTACAGCTTGACCTCTGGGTGATTCTCAGAATACGTCTTGAGGAACACCTTGTCAATAGCAGGTTTGCCAGTGTCTGTTTGAGAGACCGGATCCAAGCCCATGACCGTGAAGAACAACATAGCCTTGTGGTCCGGCTTGTTGGTCTCAAAGGCAAACTGCGTCTTTCCGAACAGCGAGTTAGCCTGAACCTTCTTCTCCTTCAAGATACGCTTGTTAGCCTCTTGAACATTAGGCGACCTCTTGAGTTCAGCGTCCACCTCCTGAATCACCTTCAGCAAAGGTGACTGCTTGCTCATCAAGTACTGAAGGTAGTCGGTGTCAAGGTGAGACCCTGACTGATGGTTATGGCTAATGCCCAACACGGTGTTGGACATCTGCTTGGACACGTGCCGGTAGTAGAACTTGTCGTAGGTGCGCGACTTGGAGAGTCGAATCTTGGACGCACGTTCAAGCTGTTGACGTCGAATTGCTACTGCGGCCTGAACGTCAAGGACACAGTAGTTCTGTGCTGGTACATCGTTGAGGATATCAACGTGCCCTATGGTGTGCCGTTGTTCCTTACTGAATGCTGCGCAGTTGTGCACAAGCGACAGTTTTATGTCAGACCGACTGCCTGCGAAAAAGTTGTGATCGCCTTCAACGGTTATGTCAAAGGTGTCAATGTCATCGCCCAAAAATTCAATGTCGAGAATTTCAGATACAGAGGTCGTCATGCTAACCTATGAAGAGTTGAAAGCACATAAGCATAGTAGGGTAACCTATGCTGAATTGGTTAAAGCACTTGATAAGGACAGGCACAAGCTAGCCTGCAAGTACGTTAACAAATTCGGCCTAGATGCTAATCACGCAGTGGCTTTGACGTTTCATGAAGACGTCATGTGCACCGTTTGTAGTAAGAGCCCGAAGAAGGGGACGGCTAGGATCTTTAAGCTTAAGGAAGTCTGTGACAACCCAAGTTGTACCAAGACCCTTAGAGTACAAAAGATAAATGACAAGAAGTGGGAAAGGGTAGAAGAGTTTGTCAAGAGAGAAAAGATATGCAGTCTGAGGTTTCCTATCTCAAAGGCAGTGCTGAACAAAATAAAGAAGGGTATAGGGCAGCTGGGTGTCATAAGCCTAAGTGAGTTTTTCTATCAGTACACAAGCCTAGCTAAACAAGCTCATAGTGATCGCGCAGGACTTCGCAGCCAAGACATAGAGCACTTGGTCTTGAAAGGCTACGCGCGGAAGTGCGTTGACTGTGATGAGGAGGTCGGGAAGTCGCTTAGGTGTGTGTCTTGCACAGCTAAGTACAAGGGCAACCTTGTAAGTACTAAGGAACGGCA
>ERZ724522.1608-NODE-1608-length-11855-cov-5.771864_pt1 | contig 11855 bp, 12 predicted proteins | sample MGYA00376055_ERZ724522 | MGnify/ENA primary metagenome ERZ724522 (study PRJEB28724, sample SAMN07190884) | wastewater metagenome | isolation source: effluent of sewage treatment plant in Hong Hong | place: Hong Kong | collected 2016-03-17 ... | reverse complement strand
CAGACTCTCTCGGAATTCCGCCAGACTCTTTTTGTCGTCGACATCGACTCCAATCCTATCGAACACCAGCCGTACCGCCTCAACGGCCGCTGCTCGCGCTATGGCTTCTTCAGCACCGCGTTGCCAATCTTCGATGTGGATGATTCGTTCATCTTGATCATGCAATTCAGTTTCCACGGAGGCCAAACGCCGGAGGCAATCTTGGTGATCAATCGTTCGCCCGGAGATAGGATCGGTCATAACTCAGCCCGCAGGTAGCGCCATACCCGTTGTAATTCCGCCTTTCGGGCGGCTAAATGAGTGTAGCCACCATTAATCACCTTAGTCAGACGGGTGAACTCACCCTGGTCACTCAGGTTATTACACCCCCGATCCCCCCAGTAATACACGGCCGCCATCGCACCTTCTTCGGGCGACTCCAATAATTCCGGATTCGCTACTACTTGGAGTCCTGTCGCCTGTTGTAATTGCGTATAGTTATAGCGCCCGGTGGTCATAATTAAGCCACGACCACGAAACCGCACCCCATCCCCAGCCTCAGTATTCCCAAGATCTTGCCGGCCTTCATAATGCTCTGTGAAATACTGATACGAACCGTATTCACGCAAGGTTCGAAAACGATCAGTCTCATGAGCACACTGCGCCACGAAGTATGCCAAACGCCTTGGCGTGGCTAAACGGGCCTGGGGTACACAGATGGCCTCGATGCTCTCCAGCACGCCGGCTAAGGCTTTTGGGTAGGCTTTTTTTAGCCACCCAAATGGTAGGTCGGACATTTACCACCTCTTAAACGGTTGAAGCTGGCCACCTCGCTTGCAGGGGAGGGCGTCCTGTCTGAGCCTGGCCAACTCAGATAAGGTGGCCAGCTTCAACCATTCAATAGTGACTTCGCACTCGAAGCCGCGCATTGGCTACGTGGTTAGCGATATTCAAATCACGGGGAGTCCGTAGGTCGCCAACCCGAGACCGAAACCGGTCAGAGGCGACATTGGCTGCCTCGGCGTCGAACAGATCGAAGTCCCGGTTGCTATAGGCTAGGTATTGGCCATACAACAGAAGGTCCTCGATGTAATACTCGGGGATCTCTGGTACGGACAGCGGGTCGCCCCAGACAAGGGGTTCCAGGGGGAGTCGGGCTACCGCCAATTCCAACGTCTCAGCGACCGTCGGCGTTCCGATCAACGTGAGGTACCGCTCGACTAAATCTTCGCGGTAATACCGAACCTCGCCGTCCAACGTGAGCCGGGCGTCTTCCTCGTCCACTCGCTGAGCGTAGGTCTTTGTCAATACCCGATCCGTGGTCGCCAAATGGGCTCGCTCCACGGCCAAGATTCGGGGGTCCAAAGCATAAACATCCTGCCCCACCAGCACGTTGATCCGACTGAGGTAGGAGAAAGAATCCCTGATCGGGAAGCGCCGACATAGTTCCACCTGCGCCTCATTCAGCATCTCAACCAGGGCTACATTAGTAATGAAGCAATCGCCGTCGTCGTATTCCCAGTAATACGTATATCCAGGCGGGGGAGGCCCGGTATCACCGCCAGTGTCTTGGATCTTGCGGCGATACCGGGCGACTAGGGAACGAACGTCACTTGCCACTGGCCGCAGGTCCCTTCAGAGGGGGGTTCTTGGGCGGCTCGTCCTTGGGCGGCTCGTCCTTGGGCGGCTCGTCCTTGGGCGGCTCGTCCTTGGGCGGCTCGTCCTTAACCCACACAAGCTCATGCTTCAGAAGAGGACCTGCGTGCTCGGGTTTTACGTCCACGACATAACCGTTAGCCGCCTCCCAGACGTAGGTTGTCTGGGGGTCATTAACGGTATCCCGTTTAACCTCTTTGGGACCGATATAGCGGATCAGCATCAGACGTTCTCGAAGACATAGAAAACCACCACGTCGAGCTGGCCTGTCACAGCGCCACCCGCAATCGTCGCGGTCACATACAGTTCTTCGTCTTTCTTAATCGGCGCGAAAGACCCACGAGTCGTCGCGGCAGAAACCGTCGACGTCGCCGCCAAATAAGCCGCTGTGCTAGCCGCCAACGATGACGCCGGGTTCACCTTGCGATAACCCAAAGCGATCGTCGAACTTGCTCCCAAAGCCGCATTCCGCATCAGGATGTCAACGACCTTCGCCCCTTGGGGGAGCTTGCCCAGCAGGGCGACATCTCCAATCTGCCCTGCCGCAAAGGTATAGGAGAAATGCGCGGCAGTTAGGTTGCCCCATTCGCCCGAAAGCTCACGGTCTTTTCGAGCCGGTACTGCATTTAGATCAGCCATTGTAGTTCCTCAGTATAAGTGCTACTTATACTATCAAGCCAAAGCCACGGCCGGAGAGGGAGCGACGGTATCAATTACCGCACAGCCATAGTCGTAGTCGACGCCAGCCTTATTCGTGAAGCGGATCTTGGATCCACCCATAATCGTTCGCAGGGAGGTCTCAACCACATTTTTGTGGTCGGTCAGCTCCTCATTCCACATAATGTGGGTCCCCGAGGCTGAGTCCTTACCGAACGCTTCGGCATAAGCCTGGGCGCCGAGCAACAGACAACGATGCACCGGGTAATTCGCCCCCAGCGCCGCAACCGTGGTGGTTGTCTCGGTGTATGCCGAAGCCGATGTCGCGGTGGTCACCACTTCACCGGAAGCGAATTCGATGAACGTGCGCGGCATCTTTTTCACTAGGATGCCATTCCACAGACCGACCGTGCCAGTGAATACTGGGTTTTTCGCACCTCGTGCGGCGGCATTAGATTGGAAGGTGCGAATAGCCGACGTTCCACTCTGCCGGAGCAAGTTGGAATACACACGAGGCGAGACCAGCAGAATATAAAGCGGGTCTTCGTCAGCGGCGAAATCCCCATCCAGTTTCACTGGCTGTAGGGGATTGTCCATTTCGTCGATCAGCGTCCGCAAACGATCCAGATCACTCAGCTTCAAGTAATCCGCAGTGTCCAAATTGGACAGAGACGTCGCATCCCCCGCGTAAAAATGCCGATTATAGGTCGGGGCCTTGACCGTATTGACCAAGTAAGATGCGAATTCGGGATCTGAGGCCAGAGGGAGCACCCATTCCATCCCGTTTTGAGATCCCCGCGCACCCGCCAAATGGACCAGCTTCATCTGGTCCATGAACCGCGTCCACCAACCCCCGAGCCCAGCCTTGGCGACCGTTCGTAGATTATGTTTGGTCCGCTGCTGACTCATACGACCGCCGGAGTCCACACCCGCCCGGATCTGGTTGACGGTCATATCCATCGAGGAGGAAGTCAGCCCCATCATCTTACCGGTCAGCCGGGTATCACCGACCACTGGGCGGCCTTCCAGGATGTTGAAGCAATCCACGGACACGGTATCCGCCGCGCCTTTGGAAAGATCCGTCACCCGAATAAATGGGTAGTCGGCAGAGGTCTGCATCTTCTCCAACAAAGAAGTCGCCGAAGCTAGATTGGGAGCCGCTCCAGTCAACCGGTTACTGAAAGACGGCGTGGTGCAGTATTCAGCGAAAACTGCCGCGCCATAGACCTTACCAGCGAGAGCAGAGCCAAAAGGAATAGTGGTACTGGCCATTAATCAATCCTCAATGAAAAGTTCCAAGGTATTCTTGGAGTTTTGCGGGATTCGCAGCCAGTCGAATCATTCGTGCTTGAAGCTGGGGTCCAGACATCCGCTCAAGTTCATCCGCTGGATCCACAGAGGGAGCCTCCCCAGCGGCGGGGATACTGGACAAGGAAGTAGGTACTGCTGGCGCCTTGGGCGGCGGGGCCACGGGCGCGGGTGTTGGAATTGAGTCCAGCATGGAAGGAGACTTCACCGCCCCCGTCTTGGCCGAATGCGGCGAGACGCCGTATAGCGCCTCCACCTTGCCAGGCAGGCGCTGAAAGCGCTGTCCCCAGGAATCCTTCGCGTATTCCGGGTCCTGGGTCATCAAGTGGGCGTGCAGGGCTACGGCGCGTTGGTAATAGGGGCTCTGGGTGTCCACTTGCCAAGCCAGCATCACGGGGGATTGGTCGATCGCCTCTTGGATCGCGGCTTCCTCCTGCTGGGCCCTCGCCTGCTCTGCTGTCCGTGCCTGCGCCATAACAGACTCCAGGGAAGCTTGGAGCTGTTGATTCTGCTGTTGAGCCCGCCAACTCGTCAGGTACATCTCGGCGATTTCCGGCGACCAATCCGCCTCCAGCTTGGCCGCCTTTGCCTTAACCTCGGCCGGGATCTCAGGCTCTGCCGGAGGTGCTGGGGTCGGCGCGGCAACCGGCGGTGCCGACATTGCGGCGAGTTTGGCCTCCAAAGCGGCCGACCGCTCCCGCTCAGCCCGCAAGACATCGAAGGGCAGATACTGCTGCCCGTCGGGAGTCAGAATCTGGGGGTCCGGGGTAGCCTCGGGAGTCGCCGGAGGGGTAGCCTCGGGAGTCGCCGGAGGGGTAGCCTCGGGAGTCGCCGGAGGGGTAGCCTCGGGAGCTGCGGCTTCCGGCACGGGATCCGCATCCAGGGCTAGAGCCGCCAACCCCTCTAGGGTATCCGGCCACGTAGCGGGATCGTTAACGTCAAGTTCCATGATCACCCTTTCACTTGTGGTTTTGCTTTCGCCGCAGCCTGTTGTGCCGCTGCATCTCGTTCTGAGTCCATAACCCGGCTCGCAATGGCCAGGCTATGCTTGTCTTGTTCCAGAGCCAGCTTGCCCTCGTCGATCATGGGGCTACGCCGGATCTGCTCGGCCTCCGCCACCAACTTGTCGATCTTGGCTTGCTGTTCCGCCATCTTCATGGCATCGAGCTGCCGTTGCTGCTCCATCTGCTGCTGCGCCATGGCTTGCTGCTGGATCTGCTCGGGAGTGCCTGGCGCCATACGCCCAGTGACCTCGGAGATAATCCGAGCCATCTCTTCCTTCTGCGGGAGGTCCGACGCCCGGATCACGATATGCGCGACCGCCATCTGCAACTCCGGCGGCAAGCTCTTCAGCACCTCAGTCAGGTTGCGGAACTGCTGCATCCGGTAGGTCGGGGTATCCGGCACATCCACCAACCCGACCCGCAGTAGCAGGGAAGACAGGGAGTTAGTCAGCTCACCGGTATCCGGTACCCGCTGGTTGAAGACGTAGCGCTTGGATTCCCCGTTGTATTCGTACACTACAGGGGTTTCGGTGGACCCAATCCGGGCAACGACCAGGGATAGCAGTAGCTCACCGACCCGAGCGCGCGCCGAGGCATAGTTGTCATTCAACTCCGCCAGGGTCGTCGCGCCTTGCTCAACCAGGTTCGAGATGGCAACACCGGAGTCCACGCCGGCCGACGCCCGGCCCAACATGGTCTGGTACACTCCGGCGGCATCCTGGATGGCTTGAGTCGCATCCTTCAAGACCATGAACTGCTGCTGCGAGAGTTGAAAATCACTCTCGATCTTGATCCCATCGTTCTTGTTGCGCCGCTGCGAATTCTGCAGGATCAGGGCATCAGGCCGGCCGGCCTCCTCGATCACTTCGGACCAGGGCCGTGCCGCCGCGTCCTCGTCGGCGGTGATCCGCTTAGCGGACAGGAGCCAGTACATCCGGGAGAGTCGAGAATTCACCTCATCCTGCGGGCTCACCATGCGCCTGATCAATCCATACGGGATACCGGTACCGGATTCCCGGAACGCCCAGAACGGTACGTAGGGGAAAGCGTCATGCGGGTAAGGACTAGGGATGTCCGCCAACCGGTGCGGGCCGGCCCACCAAGACAACCGGATGACTGGAAAAACCGCGTCATCGAGCGTAACGATCTGATAGGCCACCGCCTGACGATGCCGAGGGTTCTTTTCATCGAACCGCACGACCCGGTTACCCGGCAGACGCATCACCTGCCCACGCACAAAATTCCGGTACCAGACCTCAGAGAGCCGGACCCGATCACGTTCGGTATTCAGCCACTCAGCCGCATCCAGCGTGGTCCGGCTGAACTCATCGAACGCCTCCAGTTCATCGGCCGTAATGGAGTCATACTGCCCCATGTCCCAGTCCGCCCAGGACCCTAAGCTCCGCTCCAGAACGGCCGCTTTCCCCGGGAAGTACAATTTGGTGATGTCGATGTCGAGCCAGCGGTGCCGGATCAAATACCGGGCATCGGAAAGGTCGTCCTTTCGAGCGCGCCAATCCCAATAAATCTCGGAGTAGGGCACCGCACAGACCCGGTAGGGCTGCGCCCAAGGATTGCTCTCGTAGCTGACTTCGACCCAGCCCAAGCCGACTTTGACCTGCTCCGCAAAAGCATCAGAGGTGGCCTTATCGGCCCGGGTCGCGCGCTCGGTCTGCTTCATCAGCGCGTTGAGGGCCATGGCTCGTTCGAAGTCCTCGTCTCCCTCCGCCGAGACCTGCCAATCCCGTTTATTCTTGGCTTCCATGCCGAGGACCAGGTCCACGGTAGGACCAATCAGGTTGCGGATCAGCGGGGGGAGCGACCGGTCCTCGTACTGCGCCAATAGAGCCGCGCTCAACTGTTTCCCATCGTAGTAAGCTGCTTCCTTCGCTGCGTCGCGGCGCCACTGGACCTCGTTTTCCGAATCCTGCAAGTAACGCTCTAAGACGGTCTGCGTCAGTTGGTCAGCCAAAAAAGCTCCTACGGAAACGACAAAACCCGCCGAAGCGGGTTCTATGGGGAGATCGGGTACGATAGAAAAATACTATCCGATTTGTTCGGCCGTGTCAATAAGCAACCCTTATTTTTCCGCACTGCGGACCTCGAAAAGATTCTCTCCATAGCAGACCGAAACCCCGGGGCCGAAAAACACCTGATCCCCCCGCAACTGCTCTAAAATCCGCTGCTGCGTCTTGACCCCCAAGGGCTGATCCCCACATTCATGCCGGGAGATCGTCCGCGCCGCCAGCCCCCAGCGCTCACCGGCCTGGCCCTGATCCAACCCTAAGAGGACCCTGGCCAGCCGCAACTGTGTTGGTGTTATAAGGGGTGATCGTTGCTGAGTCATCGACTGACCGCTACCTGCGCGGTACCGTTGTAAGACCCCCGCACCGCGTAGCCTCGGTCTCGGGGTACCGGGGCCACTCGGTGAAAGATCATCTGCCCCACCGACATGCCCGGAACGATCCGGAACCAGTGGTACCGCATCTGATTGACCAGCTCCAAGGTTAGGCAGGTATCGTCTTCGACTTCATACCCCCACCAGGGATCACACCACGTCGCCAAGATGTTGTTCAGAAAACATCGGGCCGGAGTCGACCTGATCCGTAGCTCCGAGGTAATGTCCGGGGGGAGCCGGAACCGCTCGATCGTAGCCGCCAGGACACAGCCACCTGGTGGAATCAGGTAGCCCTCGGGCCCCATGATGATCCGATGGAAAGCGGGCAGGACCCGGTGGTTCTTGTCGGTAATGTCCACCGTCGGGACCGCACCGACCCCTTCTTGGTACATCGGGCGAGTTTCCACCTGGATCCCGTTCTGGATTCGAATGTCGACCGACGCCCCATTGATTTGGCTCTCCGGGGCGTCAATCACCCCCTGGGCCACCAATTCGCGTAATTCGTCGTAGCTCAGCAGCATGCGTCCTCCTGGCTAGCGGCCCAAACCTGGGGCGCCACTTGCATGAATAGATGCTTGATGGCCTTGGCGACATCCCGGTGCTCTAACTGCGTGTCAGGTTTCAACCGAAGCTGTAGGTAATGCAGCCAACTCCGAAATGTACCCGCCATATAGAGCCGTGTAGGCGTTAGGCCTTCGGGGAGGACACTACGCGCCACTTCCCGCGCAATACCCTTCTCCAGGGCCGCTCGATATGCCTCTTCCGCCTCGATCCGGAGGGCGCGCGCCCGGGTGCGCCACCAGGCATCGATCTCAGCAGGGACATCCCATAGGGGCTGGGCTCGGTCACTGGGGTTCTGGAGACGACATACTGGCGTTGACGCGGCACTCAGCTCAGTCATCGGCGACCAGCGCCCGCTGAACTCCTGAAAGGAAAACGAGCGGTGGCGTAAAATCTGGCGAGAGACAGTGCGAGTGGTGTTAATCTCCACGCACATGGAGACCATCTCAAAGGGCGACCAGTGCTTGTTCCGCATAAGGAACCGGATCAACCCTGTAGGCTCCATACCCTGTCGGTCAGGCACACTCACGCGAGCAATATCCGCAATGAGCTGCTCCGCGTTAGGGGTAGCCCAGACCAAAGTTGCTGTGTTCACAATTACCCTCCGGATTTATCTGCGGTGTTATAGGGGTCCCCCCGCGCATCAGCCAATCCCGCTCTGCGCATAACCTTCCCCGAATACCCCCACCCAAGGAAGGTGGGGGTTACTCAACCCAGCAGGTATTTACTCGCCGTCCGGCCCCGGTACGCCTTCCACCACCTCGCCCTCGGACGTGACCCCTACGGCCTCAGGCGGGGCGATCAGGTAGCTGTCCTGCGATTTACCACTGGCGGCCCGATGCTCTTTCAACCACTTGGGTTCTTTACCCCGGCCAGACCAGGTCTTCATGGGGTCTTCCGGGTGGACGTATTTCGCGGGCGCCGGGACAGGCGGGTACAAGCGGACGAACAACTCGGCCGGAGTGACGCCGGCTTCGGTGGCAAGCTTGTCAATCGTTTCTTTCGCATTCGGCCAGAATGCCTGGCGCTGTTCCGCCACCGCCTGTTGCGCCTGACGGGCGACTTCCGCCAGTTCGCCAGTGGTCAACGATCCCAGTGCCTGCAATACCGATTCAGCCATCGTGCTCATTTCATTTCCTCAGCAACTGTTAGTTTTAGGGGTTAGTCCCTGGGCCGAATTATAAGTAATACTTATACTATTTGCAATAACCTAAAGCAGACTGCACTTGAAATAAACCATCCGCGAGCATTTGACTGAGCGCTTGAAACACAGCTTGGTAGCGCCACGCCCAACATTCCGCCCAGGTCGACCTCGAAACCCCAAAGTTTTTGGCAAGGAAAGTCCCTCGCTGCTTGATCAATTGTCCGGTCCCCCCGCAACTATGACATCCCTGACGATCCCGCACCCACCCCCGGCCTTGACAGGATGGACACACGACCGGCGCCCGTAGGTCCGCGAAAGCCAATTCCACCAGCGCAGGTAGCCGCTCCAAAAGTTTTACAGGCAATGAGACTGAGTAAGACCGAGTCAATAACGGGATCAAGCGCTGCGCTAAATCCGATGGCGAATGATCACAATAAACCACCAACAGCAAGTCTGCCGCCTCCCTGGGACGAACTTTAGCCAATGCCGCAGCAACGTCTTGAGGCTGTAAACGAATCTGTTGAGTAGAGGGTCCTCCGGCCGGAGCCAGTTCCCACCGATTCCCCGCCGTCAATGACGCCAACAACTCCCCGATCCGTTCACTCATACCGCTCTCCAGTCACGCCCCGTTCGGTACGTACCCAACTTCTGCATGGCGGCCTCTGCCCGTCGCATTCGTATCACATTGAGGGGCTCCGCGAAGGTTAATGCCAGAGCATCCGCTTTGTTAGGAGAGCGCCCGATACGGTCCCGGATATCGTCTTTGTCTTCCAATAGGACTCTATCCCTACGAAGGTCGTACTCCAACCCCACCAGCTCCTCTCGCAGCTCATCATCCTTGAAGAGATCGACATCGCCCCGTAACCAAGCCTTCACGCCCCCATAGCATTCCGCGCGTTTGTTGTAATAACGCTCATCCAACGGTTTAGACTGCCCCAGTACATCGATCACGTCGTATCCAAGCTGCCTGAGCCGGTCCACAACGCCCGCGCCAATGCCATTACCGTCGATGAATGTGGTATCTGGGTGCAATTCGTCAATCGCATCCGCGATAGTCGCCGCCAGGACCATCGTATCTGGGATACGAAGCTCTCGGGGCTTCAATACCCGGTTCGAGGTGCGCGGGACGATCATCGAAGGATCAGACCCACGATGCCCGATATCTACACCCAGCACCAAATAATCATTTTCCACCGCCACGGATTTATTGGCGAGCGCCCGATCCACCAGGTCCGTTGGGATGAACTGCAAATCCCCGATCGTTGGGAATTGCCCGTAAATACGCACCTTGGCGAAGTTGGAATCGGCTCCCCAGCGCTCAATCCATTCCTGAAGCTGCGCTTTATTGGTCATCCGCGCCGTGCGCGAATCGATCTGAAAGGTCTTCCATGGGGAATTCGGGTCGTGGAAACAACGATAAAACCCCCCTGACGACCGCGTGGGATTCCCCTGCACCACCCAAATCGGTATGTATCCAGCCGTCGTCATGGCACCTTCCATGGTTTCCCAGATAATGTCGTCGACGGCCGAGGCCTCGTCGAAAATCACAAGAACATACTGGCCATGCAACCCGGCAAAAGCTTCTGGGTTATTCACGGACCAGGGAATGGCGTTGGCGACCCAGGTTTCAGGTGCCTCAATCGCCCGTAAAGAAGTTGCCATCCACTGAAACCAAGGTTCGAATAGGCTCCGTTTATGCCAAAGCGCTAATTCGCGCCACAACTTGGTTTGAAGCTGGGTTTTCGTGTTCGCGGTAGCGACGACCGCACAGTCCGGGCGGGTGGTCATGAACCAATTAATAAGGTAACTAGCGAGTGCGCTGTTGTGTGTGACTATATAGTCTTTGGTTAGATAGGTATGATCAGGGCTGTCGACCATGATACAGGCAGCATAATCGTCACACTCGTATTCAATGCTACGCACGGCCCGGATAGGGTTACGCTTATTAGTCTTAAGGTATTCCTCATATACACTCGCCTTACGAGTGATATAAAACGGGTTAATCCCTTTCGGCAGATTAACTGATAGCTGATAATTATCGAAGTTAGCCTTGGCTACGTTAGTCCTGCCGTACCCATTTACCAATTTAACTCCCCTACGGGAGTCTGTATTATAAGAGCTGATCCCTCCCAAACTCCGTATAAGTTGGATAAAACCATCTCTCAGTAGGGGGGATGATGTATTAAAAGTAACTCGGTAATGGTTCGGACGGCCCTTTTCGTTTGCATTGATACAACAACCATCTGAATCCATCAGACCACGTAGCAATTCTACCCGCTCGTCTACCGTCCCATATAGATACTCCTCGGGGATGAATTTCTCATGCGCCTTCTTATACGTTACGCCCAGCGCATCTAAGTACCGCCATACTTCATTACCACCATCATCCCCATTGAATTTGCCGGGTCTGGATATAAATTGATAGGTGTCCGTACACCCCCTAAGCGCATACCCATCCGGTAAGTTATCGCTAATACGCGCATATGCCTCTGTATCGTGGCACGAAATCTTTATCGCGCTAGGAGTGCATAAAGACCCGTTCCCTAGCAGGTAGCCTATAATATATGGATGAATATAAGTATTACTTATATTGAACCCCGCAGGTCCACAAAGGGGGATCTGATACTTGCGATATAGATGTGTCCGCATCTCCCCTGTAGTCACAACCCGCGCGGGACGCTTGTAGTGTCGATCAGCAACGCTCGTCGCCACCCATAGATGTGGATCCCCAGCTAGTACCGACGCCCCGTCGCTGAATGTGACCCTATACAAGGGCCTAACTCCTTGGTGCCAAACCCCAAGTACCCGACAGGGCTTCCCGTCCCCACCCAATACCCAATCACCGACCTTCAACTCTCCCATTGCGACCGGCCCTGAGGGGGTGTATACTGGTTCCGTACATGCAATTTCCTTGCCAATGCCATGACCCGAACTAATGGCCACCCGGATTGCGGTTTTCGCGGTTCGAGTCTGCTGGCCAATATAATCCATGACCTCAGCTTGCCAATCATCCGGGCCTGGGTAGTCCTCTAATGGGGATTCCGGTTCCCCCCACGGATAAGCGTACTGGGTAAATCCAGTCGGATCATGAAAAAACCGGGCCGCGTCCTCCGCCAGCATCTGATCCAGCTCGGAAACGGCCTTCTTC
>ERZ724522.1606-NODE-1606-length-11864-cov-11.480396_pt1 | contig 11864 bp, 13 predicted proteins | sample MGYA00376055_ERZ724522 | MGnify/ENA primary metagenome ERZ724522 (study PRJEB28724, sample SAMN07190884) | wastewater metagenome | isolation source: effluent of sewage treatment plant in Hong Hong | place: Hong Kong | collected 2016-03-17 ... | reverse complement strand
GCAGCACCGATATCACTCATCGCCGCCGCATGACCCTTGAGCTGCTTGGTCTCCTTCTCATACGCAGACTGCCGCGCCGTCGCCAACGACTGCTCCGCGGCCGTCAACGCCTGATTAGCCTTGATGAGGTCATTCGCGGCCTGCTGAATATCGTCCGGTGTCGCACCCGCGAAGTTCTTCAACTGAGCCAGCCGCGCCTGCTTCGACAACACCTCATTGTGGGCGTTCATCCACGAGTTCTGCGCCGACGCCGGCAACCCCGCAGCCCAACCCGGAACAGTCGTGTCATACGGCAACACCGGAGCATCAGGAAGTTTCGGCTTCCCGTTCGTGGTGTCCTGCGCCGGATACCAGTCCTTGTAGAAGTTCGGACCCAAACCCGGTGTGAGAACAGAAGGGTTCGTCGTCGGTGGCGGCAACGGAGCCGGGCCGGGAGGAGCCTGGGTCGGCGCGAACACATCAAGTGGATTGCCCGACATGTTCCCCGTCGGCGCCTGCGGGGACGCCGCCGCACCACCAGGCGCGAACACCGTCAACGGATTCGACCCCACCCCAGGCATCGACGCCATCTTGTCCGAAGTCTGATTCAGCAGCCCCAGAAGATCGGCCAGCGGCTGCGTCGTCCGTTGCAGCCAATCATTGATGGTTCCGAACACAATCCCAGCAGCGGGAGCCAAATCCGAGGAGAACGTGTTCTTGAGCTTCTGCCACTCCTCATGCCAGTCCTCGGTTGACTTATTCAACTCGTCAATCGTCGGACCGGTATTCCTCAACGCCTCATTCAAGGCATCGACATCCAGCTTGCCGCTCTTGATAGCCGACAGGAAGTCGATATACCCCTTGCCGAACGTCTTCGACGCGAGGTCCGCGGCTGCCGCATCCCGGCCGGCATCAATCAAGTTCCGAATCTCGGTGATGGTGTCCCGCAACGCCTCTTGCGCTGGCCGTCCCTCATTGGAGAACTTCTTCAACGCAATCGTCAGAGACGGTGCCGCCCGACTGAAATCGAGGCCGGCTTCTTCGAGCGTAGCCACCAAACCGGCGGTCTGCCCGAAGCTCAGCCCGAACTCCTTGGCAGACTTGCCCGCCGAGTTCATCACACCGATCAGGTCATTGACACTAGCCCCGGTGGAACGGGACGCACTCGCCAAACCTTCGATGGCACGCTGCTGGTCACCACTCGTATCGACGCCGAATTGCCTGAACGCCTTACCGAGGCCGCGGACATCGGTCTGCTCCCCGGTCAACTCGTTGAGTTGGGCAACAGTGCGTACCATGTCTTCGAGCGGCTGTCCCGTCAGCCGAAGACTCTGCGAGACACGGCCGGCGACATCACCGATTTCACTGAGTGGCGAAGCGACTTCAGACCCGACCGTGCGGACAACATCAGTCACGGACTTGAGTTCATCGCCCATCTTCCCCGTGCGGGCGGCGATGCCATCCCCGATGTCATCCCACTGCGCCCCAAGCTCATACAGGGCTTTCGTGGCCGCACCGACGCCGACAGCCATCGCCGCGAACCCCGCCGTTGCACCAACCGCCAGCGGCGAAATACCACCGAGTCTCGTGGACAGGTTCTCTGCCTGCCCAGCCAACTCACCCAGCCTGGTTCCCGACGCACCCTGACTCAACCCGCCCAAGAAATTCGACAGCGCGCTTCCAGAAGCGGCGGCTTTCGCTTGCGCGGCATCCAAATCCTTCAACGCCGACACCGCCGCGCGGGTAGAAGTCACCTCATTGCGACGGGCCTTGTCCAGCCGTTCAGCCTGCGCGACAATCGCCGTGCCCCCGGCACCCTTCGCACGTAGATCATCGAGTTTACGTTCCTCGACAACCACTCGGCCCGCAGAGTCAGCAGCCTTGTCATACGCCTTCGCCGCCGACTCCGCAGATTTACGAATCGTGTCATCAGACGATTTCAAACCCTTGGACAGGCTGTCCGAGAATGATTTCCCGATACGGTTCGACGCATCATCGAAATACTTCTCAGCCTTGTCCGCAGCAGACTTGAACGACCGGTCATCCGGGCGGGCGGCTACGTCGAGATAAACCGGCACAGCACACCACCCTTCAACTCAGGTCCAACCCAACTCGTCAAACAAGTCACTCTCGGCGGCATCATGGAACCGCTCCAACTCCACCGCTTCCGCGAACCGCTCCAGCCGCTCCTCCGGTGAGATGAACACCTGCGGCTCATACGCATTCGGGCCGCCCGCGTAATACGACGCCCGCAGCAGAGACAACTCCTTGTGCATCTCCGCAGCGATCCGCAAACTTTCCGGCCACGGCTGATCCACACCCAACGGCCAACCCGGATCGGACCGACACACAGACGGATCAACCAAGTTCTCCAGCAGATCCGAAACCAGTTCCCGCGACGACATTTCGCCGCGATACCACTCGCGGATATGCCGCCGATACTGGCGTTGAAGGTCAGCCGCGATCTTCGTCGGAAACCGACGCATCAACCACGTCGCCTCCCGAACTTTTCGGATCGGCAGCAAGCCGCTCCTTATAAGCGCGCTGCATCAATTGCAGATCGACCATCACCTGATTCGCCCGCCCGCCCGCGGCTTTGAACCGGGCGTAGTCCTCATCGCCCCAAAGCAGTTTGCAGAACTGGACGTTGAAGTTCTCCACCAGTTCCGTCTTCTTACCGACCGTCTTGCGGTGCGGCTGCATCAACCTGCGGTCGACCACCGGCTTACCCGTCTCGGGGTGAACGATGATGTCCCCTGTCAACGGATTAGCCCGCTCAATCTCCTCATGGTCCCACGATTCGGACTCGAACTTCAGGGCGTCATAACCGGCCTGGAGGTCGTCGTCGAAGAACTCCGGGTGCGGCAACTCCAGCACGCCGCCGTCCACCTTGTAGAACCGCGAAGACAGGAACCCGCCCGCCTCGGCGGCCTGCGCCCGCGCCTCCTTCGGGGTCACCGGAGCGGAATAGTCGACCTTCTCGTCATCATCATCGGACATTGGGGCTGGTTTCCTTCCAAGAATGGGCTGGACGGGGCTGGGGGCTCGCGGGGTGCGTGTCCAGCCCGAGCGCGCACCCCGCGAGGTCTCAATTACGAACCGTCGTCAGCCAGGTCTTCCCACGCCGTCCCACCAACCCAGGTGGCCTTGATGACCGGCTTGTACTCGCCATCAACGAGATCCATGAAATAGCCGGACGGCTCCGGGTTGAACGTGAACTCGGCGGCCTTGCCCTTCTTGCCCATCTGCCGCTCACCCACATTGTCGAGATAGCAGCAGTCGTAGCCCTCCACCTCGTAGAGGTACTTCGACCCCTTCTTGCGGATGCTGTACAGCAGGAACTGCCGCGACACACGATCCGGCTCCAACGGCTGCGACCACACCGCATCCGCCGAACCAGCAGACTCCACCAACGAAGTCCCATTCGCGTCGATGAGCGGAAGGTTCAGGCGCAGACGCTGGATCGCCGGTTGCAGGTTCTGCAACGCCGTGAACGAGAACGGCTCCTCCTGCTTGGTGATCTCCGACTCGAACGGCCAGTTCGACTGCTCGATCATCTGCTCGTCGGTGTCGAACTTCGGCTTCGTGGAAGGACCATTGCCCTCGCTGAACGCGCCGGCCAGATACCAGCCCTCGTTCGAATCCTCGTTGAGAACCCAGGTGCCGTCGACACGCTTCTCGGCGAACAGGTCGTCACGGAGCTTGCCGTCCTGCGCGAACGGCGACCACAGAACGGCACCATTCTCGTCACGCGGCGAAATGTTGGTCGCCTCACCGAACGCATCGCGGAACAGGACAGCGATCAGGCCGGTACGGTGACCACCCTGGAATCGGTTGTCAGTGTTGAGGTAGCCACCGGCTGAAGGAGTTGTGCCGGTCAACGGTTGCGTCATGCAACGTGTCCTTTCGGAAAAGGGGATAAACCGGAAGGCAATCCGGCAACGGAGGTGGGCTGGAGGTGCGGCAGGGTGCCGCGCACCGAACTAGTCGGTGACGTAAGAGAGGCCCACCAGATAGCGGGCCGTGTAACGCACGACAAGGTCGTGCTCGAAAGCCATACGGAACGGCTTTAAAACTGTGGTGATGAAATCAGCGGACACATCGGAGTCATCCGAAAGCGTCACCGAGTCGCCGTACTTGGCGAGCTGCATCATCCGCCGATGGCCTTGCTTGGCGGCGGTTTTCGCCGCCACCAAAGACTCATCACGGGTGGAACCCTTGCCATAGAAGTCGAGTTGAATCACCGGGTCATCAGTGCCCGCCACAGGGTCATCGTCCCCGGACACCCGAACAACCGTGCAGAACGGCCAATCCTGGTTATTGGCAGGCATCTCACCCGCAGTCCGCATCACCGACTGCAACGCACAGACGACGAAATCCTCCTCGTCGGGAGCATCCTCATCGAGGACAGTCACTCGTCATCCCCGACATCAATACCCTCGGACAGGTTGCCGCCGAAATGCTCAGCCGTCTTCTGACCAGGCGCAAACGCTTTCGTCTTCCCCGGCTCACCCGTACCAAACTCGATCCAGTGCGCTTTGAAATCCGTGGCAGCGACCTTCCCCTTGCCGCCCCGCGATTTCTTCACCACTTTCACCGACGCCGCATACTTCCCCGACCTCACCGGGGAAACCGACTTCCAGTACGGCACAACATCTTCAGCCATGAACTTGTCCAGGCCGGCATCGACCTCAACGGATTCGCTGATCTGCTTCTGCAACTCAGCGTCCGACAGGCCGAACTTGGAGAACGCGTTACCCATGACGCTTGCACGTCACCGTGACGTGATGCACCTGACCGGCGAGGTCGTACTTCGGCAACGGCACACCATCAACCTGAAACGTCGTATCAGCGTGAACAAGCTCATCACCCGCCGACAACCCCAACACCGCATCAACAGGCGGTGCAGTCAACTTCCACAACTGGGTAGCAACATCGGTCTGACCAACCGTCTCGCTGGTGGACAACGGACGGAAATGACACCCCGAAACCACAACCTCGGAACGGGTTTTCGTCTTCACGCCCAGATAACCAGGCTCACCCGACTCCGACACCGTCACCACGGTGACGGACTGACCACCGAAGGTCATGGCTGCGGAAGAATCCTGTACGGAGACAACAGCGACACATTCAAGAACGACGACGCCGACTCGAACCACTCCGTCTCAACGTCATCAACCTTGATGCGCTTCACCGCCGAATCACTGCGCGTGCTCGCGGCTTCCAACGCTGTCGCGGCCTGCTCGACCGCCGCATCGAAATCCGGTGCCGAATCAAACCCGTGGGTGAAGGTCACCACAACCTCGCAACCCCAACACCCACCGGAACGCTTCCGCACTTGACCCAACGACCCATACAACCGCACATCGTCGAGGTCCAGGGTCGTACCGTCCTCCACCACCGAAACCAACTCAGTGACATACAGGGACGGCAACGACAACACCGCGCCACCACCATCGAGAGTCACCTCGACGTTCTCCTCCGGTGGGGTCACGACCCAACCGCACCAACGGCGAGCCGCGGCCTCAGCAGCAGCGGTGTAATTCACCATCAGGCGTCGAGGTCAGCCTTGGGCTTCACCGACCGGCGGGCACGGACCTCACCCGGCGCAGCGGAAGCGGTTTCCGTACGGGACACCGCAACATCCACCGGCTCGAACAACTGCGCCCGCTTGATCACCTCGGGGTCGGAAGCGTCGAACAGTGCGTCCGGTTTGATCATCCGCGGAACACCCGTGCTGTCGATGTACGAGAACGGTTCCCGCGCACGAACAATCGCCATCAGATTTCTTCTCTCACTTGTGGGGGAACTGGCGTCCCCGGCGGCAGAAAGGTTGGTCACCGCCGGGGACAACCAGACCTGAACTAGGACGTGGTCGCCAGGTTCAGCAGAGCGAACGCGCTGGCCGAGCCGACCACATCTGCGCCCACCCGGTAGTGGGCGTACCAGCCGCGCTGACCCGAAGGCCGGTTGTTGCTGGTGTGGAACAGGTGGGGAATGAACTCGACCGACATGCCGATCCGGTCGGCGATCACATAGTTCGACAGATCACCGAACAGGAGGATGAAGTTATCGGCGGTGGCCGAAGTCGACCAGACACCGTCCATCGCCTCTGCCTCACCGATCGGACGGCCCAGCAGCTGTGAAGGCCGGTCGTTTCCGATGGTCTCCCACAGGCCGCCGCCGCCGTACACGTCGAGCTGACGGATCTTGCTGTAGATGAGGTTGTTCGCCAGCCACGAACCCATGCCCCGGTAGCGTGCCGGGACCGCGTCGTAGGTGGAGTACACGTCGGCCAGGGCGAACGTCTCCGGGGTGGCCGGGGACTTCTCGGCGGCAGAACCGTCGAGGGCGGTCACGATGCCCTTCGGCTGGGTGGTGCCGTTGCCGGTGATGAACGCCGACGCCTCCAGCTCGTCCTTGCCGAACGCCAGCAGCTTTCCGACCTCGGCGGTAACGTTGGCCTCGTCCTGCAACGCCTCCAGGCTGATCGGCACGAACCCGGCGGCCTTGAAGATGTCGACTGTGGGCTGAGCGAACGTCGGGGCGTCATCGGACACCTCGGACGCCTCACCGTCCCACGACCACGACACCGCGCCGGCCGAAACGCCGTGCCACACATCGCCGGTCGCAACGACGGTCCGCGCGAACTGGCGGATGTCGTTGCGGCTGCCCGAGGAGGTGATGATCACCGTCGGGTCGAGCTGGAACGGCACCAGATAGCCGCCTGCGTTGTCGGTGAGCGACATCGCGCGCACAGCCTCCAGGGCGCGCTGCTCATCGGTGGTCAGCATCGCGCCGTGCGGATTGACGGCCAGCTTCGACCACGCGCGGGTGTAGGCCGGCGAGGAGGTCATCAGGCACTGCCGCGCCAACTTCCCGCCCTCGTCGTGCTGCTCGATGATCGTGGTGGCGGCCTGACGGATGTCGTCGGAGGTGCCGCGCAGCTTCTCGATGGCCGACAGTGCGCGGGCGCGCATCTCGGTGTTGACCTCGCCGGAATCACGGCCATAGGTCCGCACCTCCGACAGATCCCACGGGTTGCGGAAGCGGCAGTCCTCGATGCTGTCGGGTTCCATGATGGCGTCCCGGTCGTAGTCCGAACGGGATGCCTGCGAGGAACCGGCCTCCGTGCGCAGCTTCCGCGAGGACTTCACGCCAGCGGCGGCGGTGCGGACGGCGGCCAGCTCCGCGGCGCGCTCCAGGCGCTTGCGGTGCTCATCAACCTCCGTGAACTCCGAACGCAGACCGGCGAACTCGTCGTCCTCCTCGGGGGTGAGGTCGTCGGCCTCGCCGAGTTCCTCCATGCGGGCATAGATTTCCTCTAGCCGCTTGACTGACTGGGAGTGGGTGAGGGTCGGCCCGCCGTTGCGGGTTTCCTCGGTGGTGTTTTCGTCGCTCATTTCAGCGAACCTTTCTTTTGGTAAACGGATTTCATCGATGCACGCACCTGTGCGAGGTCGATGGCTCGCTCCTTGCATCGGTGCGATGTCGACGGGCGCTCACCTACGCACTCAGGGGTGGATCGCTGCGCGTCGTCGGACAATTCCGGGTGCTCGGCTACGTCCTCGGCCTCAGCCTCGGAGGTGTCTCGCTGCGCGGACTCATCCTGTGATTCGGCCACATCCGCGAGGAACACGGCCGTAGCGAGCAGCTTCCGCTGCTCCGGGTCGCCCAAGCGACCCAGGTCGATGACCGTGGAACGGACACCGACCGAAGTATCTGAATAGGCCGGCCACACAACCGGACCCATCTCGGGAACCTTCACTTCCTTGAGGGTGCGTACCGGCAACTCACCATCACCAACACCGCCCCGCGCGGCATCGGCGAGTATCCCGAGCAGCTCCCGGTCATCACGGATCGGCGTACCGTCCGCGGTTTCCCACGATTCCCGCACCACCGAGAACCGGAACGACATCCCGTTGACCGCCTGCGCCTCGATGGCATCCCGGACGGGCTGCATCAGCCAGTTGTCGAACAAACGCGCCACGATGTGCGCCCCACCGTTGGGCGCCAACTCCGGGTGCGTCTCCTCAGCGATGGACCGCAGCGCCGCAATGGGAATCGAACCGATCATCGGATGCCGACCATGATCGAACTGGACCTTCGGCGGCGACTCCCGGAACGACCGTTTCATCGCGCCGACCGCGATCCGCTCCCGGAACCGGCCCTCCCAAGAGTCGATCACCGTATCCGAACCGAACACCGCGCCGAACCCATCGAGAGTCAGACCATCACCCTCACTAGCGGTGTCGCGCACCAACGAGAACGGCGCCTCCCGCGCACCCTCCATCGGTGGGCGATTCACACGCTCACTCATGCCGAACCTCCATCGCTCGGGGCTGTACTGCCCGACGTGGTGCCGGGGGGTAAAAGTTGAACGCTCGTCAAACCGGTATGCTTCAACAAACGCAAATCACCGGTATCCACCGCGAGGACAACCGAATCCGGCTCATACCCCGCAGCAATCAGGCTCGCGACGGTCGCTGCACGAACCTGCAAAATGTCCGCGGCGTCCTTCTCGTCCTCACGCAGGAACGGAACATTGTCAGCGTCGTACCAAAGGTCGAAATCCCCACCGCCAGAAGGCCGCGAAATAATGTGGTCGAACGACCCGGCTAGGTTCTGCCACAACGGGTGAATCGTCCCGTCCGCGAACCTGCGCCGCGCCTGGCCGTAATTCGAGTAAGTCGCCGCTGCCAAACCCTCGGACAACCCGACAATCACAGGAGGAACACCCGCCGCCGCAGCGATACGCGTCTCCCCGCCGCCGCGCACATTCTTGAAGTCGATATCCTTCAGATTCGACCCGACAACCGTCGCATCAGCACCCGGATAAAGGTGCAGATTCTTCCAAGCGTTATCCACGCCAACATGTTTCGAGTCGACCTCTTGCGCCCACTTCAGGATCGCGTCACGTTCGGCGCCCACCGGATGCTTGATGATCATGTTCACCGTGGCACCCTTGTCGAAGAACAACGCCTGATGCTTCGACATAGCCTGATCCGCACGAATCTCACGCAGAATCGGCGTCAACCACGACATCCCCCGATAGTTGGCGAGCGGGTCAGGGATAGGCGCGAAATGCGCCACCTCATCAGCCAACAACGCAACAGGGTCACGCTCAACCCCGCGGCCACCCTCCCAATACAGGTAACCAACCTTGCGCCAACCGATCTGACCGCGACCGTCACGCATCTGCCGTTCCTCGACAACGACATCCACCCAATCGGGCCGCAACCGCACCAACTCGCCGGCCTCGATCAACCAGTACGAGTTACCCGCCAGGTCAGCATCCTGAATCAACCGAGCCAGCACGTCCTGCGTCGTACCCCCAGGCCAAGGACGCTCCAAGATCCGCAAATCTGCGGAACCGAACGTGTCCGACGGCTTCCCGTTCAACAACCGGCGCCACCGGAACCGCACCGACGAAAACACCAACATCCGCGCCAACATGCACGCAAACACCGGACCATTCGCCTGATACGCACCAACAGTCAAACCCTGGAACGTAGACGGCGCCATCTCCGTCGTCTGACCCGACAACGTCTGCTGAATCCCCGCAGAACCGCCACCATAGCCATACCCGATGCCGTTGAAACTGAACGTATTCAACAACTGCGCATACTCGTCAATGTTCGTGACAGCACGCTCAGGTTTCGCCAAACGGTCGATCAGCCTCACGGACTGATCCCGTCATCCCGCAACAACACCACACACGCAGCCAAGACCAGCGCACCGGTAGCGATGAGCGCCCACCACACGCCAGCCAGGCCGGCCACACCGGAAACGACACAAGCCGCTCCCAGAAAGGCGGCCAAAAGCACCACGCGAGTAGGCGTCACAAATCTCCTCAAGTCCACAACGGTTCCCACACTTCGACGGGAGCCTCCAGCAGACCCCAGCGGTAGAACGCGGCCGAACAGGCCACCAGCGGCGAATCGTCAACCTTCGGGTCGCGGCGGTCCCACCGCTCCGCTTCCCCGGAGAACCGCGTCTTCGCGTTCTCCACAGCCACGTTCAGCACCGGCTGGTCGACGTGAATTACAGTTCCGTCCTTCACGGCTTCCTGAAACGCTGCACATGAAGCGCCTTGTTCGGCTCCGGTCAGCACTTCAAAGTCAATGCCGGCCTTAACAAAGTCCGGTTGGAGCGCCTTGGCCTGGTCGCCAACCAAACGCACCTCAGCGATATCCCTGGCCTGCTGTAATTCCTTGACCGCCTGCGCTACAAGAGCCAGACCACGCAACGACTGGCACAGCACCAGCGTCTTGCCGAGCACTTCACCAGCCACGCCGATACACGACCAGCGGCGGTCCTGCGACACTGCGACGGTGAGCACAGCCCTCAAGGGCTGCGGCGCATCCTTGACATGGAGCTTGTTCCACCGATCGACGTCGATAACACTCGGATCTTCCAGCGGAACAGGCTGATTCAGCCAGAACCGGCGAAACTCCGCTTCAGAAGCCTGTGGGTCATCCCAATAGTCCGCGATGGCTTCCAGGTCCATCCACGCCGCAGCAGGACCGTACGACTCCTTGAGTGCCTTGATCCGCTCTGCCCGCTTAGACAAGTTCCACTTATCGGACGCTTGCCGATGGTCGAACAACAACTTGCCGTTCCCGGTATGCGATTTCGCGTAGGTGTGCGTGCCCTCCGCGACGGACAATTCGCCCTCGGCGTACATCGTGGACGTTTCCAACATCCACCCCGAAGCAACCTTCCGCTTCAACAGGTTTCGCACCATCGTCTGATGCATCTTCCCGAGCTTGAAAACCCCAGCAGCCGGCGGCTTCCACAAGTGCGTTTCGTCAGCGACGATGAACGTCGACTTCCCACCATCTTTCGACTCATTCGACGCCGTCACCGGCTCGATGAATCCACGCGACTCAGGAAGGTTGATGCGGGTCAACCCCACATCCATAGCCCCGAACTGATTCAACAACTCAACGGAACACGTATCAGGGTGAAGCATGTAATAAACAGCGTCGTAAGTGTTCCCGGCTTGGGATTCCTCCGTGGCGACGTTCAACGCCTCCACATAGGTCAACTGCCGACCCACTGGCTCACCCTGCTCGAACTCGTAACCCCAGTCCGAAACCTCACCAGCCCCGGCCCAATGATCGAACCGACACTCACCCAAAGCCTCAAAGCACTCAATCATCGCGGCCAGGCCAGACTTGCTGCGCCCCTTCGCCCTAGACAGGAACGCCCGCCGAACCTTCCGACCGCCATCCGGCAGAACCTCATACGCCTTCAGAACGAACGCCGCGAACTCGTCATCGAGTTCAATCGGCTGGCCCTGCACGTCACCAGGCCCGTGAACCAGGAAATGCTCTATCCAGGCAATCGCATAGAAGCCCAGCGACCGGAACTGGCTAGGACTCGCCACCGTCGTCGCCGACAGCCTTCAGTAACCGCGTACGCCGATTCTGCTCAGCCTTCGTCTTCAACCGAGTCGGAGCCGGCGGCTTATCCGGGTCGCCGATAGCAATCTTCAGCCTTGCCCGGTCTTCTGGTGTCGCACCGAACTTCGCGGCGCGAAGACGCAATTCACCCGCCAACGATCGCTCACCCATCCAGAACTCCGCATGAAGAACGGCGGTATCCAACAGGAACGCCCAATCAGTCGCCGTGAACGTCTGCGCCTGCGCAGACGTGCGCCACGTCTCCCACCAATCGAGAGTCTGCTTCGGCCACTCATGGGTCTCGGGCAACTCCGACCCATAGGTATTCCCATCGGCAGAGATGACCGTCAGCGGAGCATCCTTATTCTGGCGGCGACGTTGGCTCGGATCTTTCGGAGCAGGTCCACGACCAGCCAATTCGGTTCACCTCCAGACAAGTTCAAAGTCCCCAGACCCGTACACATCGCGACAGTTGAC
>ERZ724522.1605-NODE-1605-length-11878-cov-4.121543_pt1 | contig 11878 bp, 7 predicted proteins | sample MGYA00376055_ERZ724522 | MGnify/ENA primary metagenome ERZ724522 (study PRJEB28724, sample SAMN07190884) | wastewater metagenome | isolation source: effluent of sewage treatment plant in Hong Hong | place: Hong Kong | collected 2016-03-17 ... | reverse complement strand
GGCGCATTGTCAACGCTATGGGAAGGATGCCCAGCAGCGTGGATTTGCTGAGGCGCCATCGGGAAACAAAGTCGCGACGTTCATTTGCATTTAAGGTCGCAGCGCTTCAGTTTTATTCTTGATGGCCTGATTGATGATGTCCGGATTCTTCATCAGCATGTAGCTGCGCGCTGCTTCGCGGGCATGACTGACGGTGCGGCTGATGAGGTCTTCCTTGGCCTTGTCCGGAACCTGATTGAACCCAGGCATTGCCACGATAGCGTCAAGTCTTGCCTTCGCCATGCGACCAGAGAGGCGCGTATATTCCTCATATTGTGTGTCGCTCAGCTCGACGCCACGAATCTCGCGCCGCAACGGACCGGGAAAGTATTTCAGATCAATTAGAGCCTTGTTGACCGGATCGTTCTTGATCCGGCTTTCATAGACCGAGCTCGCGATATCAGGGCCGAGGCCGCCTTCACGCGTTATCGGCTGTCCCCAGATGTCATTGCGTGCCGGCAATGTCTGTGAGAGGTACGGAAGACGCGCCTTCAGACTGTCGAGCAGCGTGCGCGCATCGCGGACGACGGGGTCGATTGCTTGCGCGGTCTGTGCCACGTTGGCAGGGATAAGGCTTCCGACGAGGCCATTCACATAACGTTGGCCGAAGCGATCCGGGTCTTGAACTGCCTGGATCAAATCGCTCGGACCCTTGAGCGAAGCACGATCCGTGATGTTTTTCGTAATGGCAGCAAACATGAGTGATGCCAGACGGTCGGACTCGTTACCGATAGCGGCGCCGATTTCATGAATATCAGCGGCGAGCCCGAAGATAACGGACCATGGATCAAACCGGCTGAAGGCGTAATACATATCGCCTATTTTGACGCTGTATGGTTGCCATCCATCGGCCCGCAGGACCGCGCGCTCTTTACTGTCAGTCGGACCACCACCCGTTATAAGGCCATTGGCCGCCATTTCATAGGCCGCAACGCCGATCGATGTCCCGACGATCATGCGCGCAATATGCGTGTCGCGCGCCGCCGCCCCGTTCTTGCCGGAAATATTGTCCCGCACCTCGGTTGCGAACAGTCCCAGCGGAGTGCGCTCACCGGCATATTTCAAAAGATTGATCGGAGTACGCACGAACGGAACCACAAGCTTCGCCAGAATATGGCTATTGGCGAATTGCTGGATGGCGCGGCCAGTAGGGCCAAGTGGTGTCTGGAACGTCTGATAGTCTGCAATCTTCCTCGCGGCTTCGACCATTTCGTCGGTCGGGCTCAAACTCAGTTCGGCAACGCGCGAACTGTGCGCTGAACCTTCCAAGCCCTCTCTAGTCGCGATCTCGAATGCCTGCCGGTTGATCGACTGACGGAAAGCAATCCCCTTGAACAATTCATCTTCAGCACCGAGCAGCCGCAACGGAATGCGAATCTGCTTGCCGCCAAGCTGTATCTCACTTTCGCCGACTTTTATCGTCGCGCTTGGCAAGGCGCGCTGGCGCGCTTCCACCTGCCGCGTTCCGGTAAACTGCGGCTCCTCGGTCTTGAAATACTTGTAGGCAGCGACCGCGCCTTCTTTGGCGCCCTGCACCATACCGAACAGCTCGGCAGCGGCTTCGCCAGGAAGAACGCCGGCCTCGCGCCCAACCAGTCGAGCGACACGGCCCACCTGAGCGGCCACGGCCGTCTCGATCGGCCGCGCTATAGCAACGATCGTATTACCGATAATGTTGGCTACGTGCGTCTTGATACCGGAAAGAACGAACGCCATCCAAGTTTCGATCACCATGTCCTTGAGCGTCGGTCTGCTGACCTCGCGCATGAACCTGGAGACTTGCGCCGGAGTTTCCAACTGCAACCCGAGTTGTGCTTCGCGGCGAAGCTGGTACAACGTCTTTCCGGTATTTTCCTTAAGGAAATCACCTAGCACAGCCGCCTCTTGCTGACCGGCAAGCGACCGGAAGGCGCGGAGCGCGCGTCCGGCTTCCGCCGTGATCCCGGCGACCTGTTCCTGAATCGTCCGATGGCGCTCTCTGGCTTCGGCATACGCCAGCACATCGGAGTCTGTTCCGGTCGCGGCCTTGCGCATGGCGTCGCGCACCTCGGTAGCCGATTGGATAAGCAGCTTGCGTGCGGCGACGATTTGTTCCGCGTTGAACGCCTCACCGAGTTTGCGCGTCGATAACTGCCCAGCGTCCATACCGAGCGCGTCGGCAAGTTCGAGCACTTGGCCGTCTGAGATGACGCCGCGGCGCGCACCGATGAACTCTTCGTTGGCCGCTGCGGCCTCGCGAATGGCCGTGTTTACGTCTTCGGGAGTTCCGAGGGTGTCGAGCCGGATGTTTCCGGCCTTGTCGACGTGGGGCTCTGTGGTTCTGGTAAAGGGCTCGCCTGCGCTTGCTGGCGGTTCCGTTTTTCCTGCCGGAGCGCCCAATCGAGCGCCGCCCACCGGAGTTTCTGCTCCGCCCGCGCCGACCGCTCCATGGCCTTGATCACCTGCCGCTTCTCGTCCGACAGCCCCGGCCTCATCCCCATAACCGTGAGGTTCCTCACCTCTTGCTTCGCGTCGGCTAGGTCCTGCCGCAATGTTTTTAAGTCTAGCATTCTGTTCCTCGGGGGCGAGTTCGCGCGCCCCTGTTATATCGCGCTCGGTTCTGATTGTCGATGATATGTCAGCCGCTTGTGATGGATGCGTCGTCTCTGACAGGCTTTCGTGAATGCTCGCAGCGCGATCCGCCATCGTCCTCTGTGGCTCAACAGCGAGCATGCGATCAAAGACACCACGAATGTCGTCATTGATGGGGGCGCGTAGCTGCAACGCGCTGCGGTAGATTTTCACAAGCCAGTCACGGAATTGTGCGAATACGTTGGCCAGTCCCGGATTCGGAGCGACGCCTTCTCGCATATAGGCTTCAAACCCGCGTGCGAACTTTTCATGATGGCGACCCTTGATGTTCTCGGCCTTGTCCACCCCGAGCCATTTGAAAACCGTCTTCGCGTCAGCGAGCAGATCGGCCGGAGCCTGCTCCATCGTCGAATCGATCATGAAACGATCGAGCCAATCGTGTGCCGTTTCGTGAATGAAGGTCGAGGCGTTGGCGTCCTTCAGGAGCGTGATCGTATTGCGAGCGTCGCCAGGGCGTATGCGGATGCGGCCACGGACCGTAGTGCTGGCGGGCTGTGCCTGGACCCCATACAAACGCCCTATCGCTTCGACCGGATTAAGCCCTTCCCGATCCATGATAGACAGTACTTGCTGGCGTTCCAGGTCGGATAATGGCGCCGAGTATCCCTGAGAGATCGCCGCATCAAGATCGCCTTCGAGCGCATGGCGCTTTTGCTCGCTCATCGCTTCGACTTGAGCGGTCGACGGTCCCGGCTCCCGGCCATGCGGATAGACCTTCTGGCCGCGTAATTCTTGGTCAATCAGGTCAAGCAGCATTGCCGGCGTCGTCTGTGCAACGCCACCTTGGTCGCCGGGCTCAATCAGGTATCCGGATTCGACCGCCGCCTCACGCGCTTGGTCGAGGCTCATTCCACCCTTTTCGCGGATAAGCGGACCATAGCCGCCGATAGTCTTGTTCTTGGTTCCGAGCGAGACTTGAAGATCGGGGACGAGAGGATCGCTTTTGCTGATACCGCCGCGCTGCGCAAGGAATTGCGTCAACGTCAGTTCCGCCTTCGGAGCGCGTTCGACGGGACCCTTCGGCCCTACAATCTCCGGTGCTTCCCTTACGTACATATCCTCAGCGGTCCCGAGCGCCCCGTGAAACCGCTCGGCCCGAGTCTGCCAATAGGCAGCGATGATCTGCGCCGCTGCGTCGGCCTCTTCGGCCGGCCGGCCAGCGTCGATCAGCTTGGTGCGGACATCGTTGACAATCGCTGGCGGATAGTTCGCCGCAGCAATCTCGGGGACCGGCTCAGGAACGCCAGGAGGCGTCGGCTGCGGTTCTGGTGCATCTGCCACCCGCGGCTCGACAGGCGCACCAGTGGCCGCCTCTGCCGGAGCAGCGGGTGCTTCCGGGACGACTTCAGCGGTCTTGGGCGTAACGGCAGGCCGTTCCGGAGCTTTCAGCCCTTCCGCCTCTGGACCGATAATCTTCAAATCCTGTGCTTTAGCGACAAGATCGCGGGGCACATGCGGAATACCGGTCGGATGCGGCGACCCCATGAACGCTTCTGGCACCGCCGCCAGCTCGCGCCCAAGCCTTGGCGAGCCGCCCGCGACGATCGCCTGCGGAACCGTGAAGGCGACATTTCCTGCTCGGATTATGGCATCGATCCCAATCGCCCCTTCCCGCATCAAGACTTCATTGGCGGCTTTGACGAGATCGAATTGGCCCTTCTGGAAATCGTTCCAAATGCCACGCTCTTTCAAGTCTTTGATAGTTTCTTCACGCAGTCCGAGCGATTCCGAGCCCCAACCATGCTTAAAGCCCTGCCCGAACGCATCGAGGATTTTCTTGGAATCGGTGAGGAAATGCCCGACAGGTCCATCGGTCGAGAAAAGGAAATCCTGTAACGGCGACGCGCCGAGGCTTTTCCTGATCCGATCGGCTTCGACCGACTCGGGAAACATCTGATCGACATCCTGCGCCTGTGGCGGGAACATCGATTCAACGTCTTGCGGTTCTGGCGTGTCAGGCGTCGGCACTGGACCGGCAAGACGCACGTCACGACGCGGGAAGCTACCGGGCGCAGGGTAATTCGTCGGAAACGGCGTTGCCCCCGGCTCCGGAACCGGCTCTTGCGGCTCTCCAGGAAAGTCGACAGGAACGCGGTCGCGCCAGAGCTCGCCGAAGGTGGGCTCTTCGGGCGTGCCGGCCAAATTTTCCTGATTTGTCGTAATGCGTTCGCGCTCCATTATTGGCTCATGGGAACTTGCGGAAGCTGGCCAGGACCAGAAATTGGCGGGGCGACGGCGGGAGCGGCCGCCTTGCGCACCGCCCAGCCACGCTCGATCGCAATCCGCTGTGCCGTCGCGCGGTCAACGCGTCCGGCATAATAGGCCGATACGAGATCGTCTGCGCTCTTGATTGAGTTTGGATCGAATGTCGCGGCAGCAGGAGCGGTTGGTGACGGAGCAGCGACCATATCGGAAAACCACTCGCTGGTCGGGCGCTTGAATTGGCCGATCGATTTGCCAATGTAATCCGAACTGTCAGGATTCAGCAGCGCGTAAGGTGATTTTCCCGCTTTGCGTCCTTGGTCATATGCCTGAAACGCCTGCACCTGGAACCGTTGGAATAGTTCGTCGCCTTTTGGGTCACGCAGACCCATGCCTTCATTGGTCCCGCTTATCTGTCCGCGCGCATTCTTAAAGAACTGCGACATCAATTGCTTTTCAGCTTCGCCTTCCGCGGTCTTCTTTCCCCTGATTTCTTGGATGATGCGGTCGGCACCTGCAGGAGTGAGGCCAGAGCCACGCTGCACCATGGGATAGATCGCGTCGGGATCGCTGACCTTTTGCGGATCGCCATCGGGAAGGTGGACTCGGCGGTAGATATCGTAAAAATCCTTGCCGTAGAGCGCTTCGGGACGATCCTTGCCGCGATTCTCGAATTGCTGCGTCATGCGCTGCTTAGCTTCGCGCGATAGCGTCGGATTTTTTAGGATATCGTCGACGAGCGATAGATTTGGATCGTTGGTGTGGATGCGCGCGAAGATGGCCGATTCGGCCTGGTCCGAGGCTTCCTTTGCCTGCGCAATTGCCAACCGTTGCTGACGATCGCCTTGGAGCAATTCGCCATGCGCATATTCGAGCATGCGTTGACGGTCTTGCTCGGGCAAAAGCGAGGCGAGCCGGGAATTGTCGCTTTGCAGCCCGAGCTTGGCATATTCGGAAACCGGCGTGCCATAGGCATCACGCGGCGATTGTTTGCCTTGCAGCACCGCCTTCGCACCACCGACGCCGCCGAGGTGGATCATTGCTTTGATCCCATCACGCGTGATCGGAGTTCCGTCTGCAAGTGTCTGACCGACGTATCGATCGAAACCATTCTGGCCGATTTCGCGCTCCATCTGCGCATTGTGCGCGCCGAACGCCACGCGCTGCGCATCCGTGCTCTGCAAGAAATCCTGGAGCGTCCGCACTTCTGGGTGGCCGGGAATATTAAATGTTCCGCTCCATTTACCAACTGCGCCGCTTGGCGTTTTGGACCAAGATGTGAGGTTTTCGTTCTGGCCCGGCGTATACAGACCGAGGTCCTTCAAACGCTCCGCGCCGAACTGATAAAGCCCGGCATAGCCGAAATCGTTGACCAGCGTCGGCCGGCCGCTCGACTCGCGCCCGACTAACGCGCCCTGAAATCCGCCAAGTGCTGATACGCGCTCTGCCGCAGGCAGCGACGACAGCACCGCTTCTGAATATTTTGCCGTCCATTGGCGCTTTTGAGTGACGGCAGTCTCGCGCGTAATGATGCCTCGATCAGCGAGCGATTCTATCAGAGAATTTTCGCTATCGATCAGACGCGCGCGCTCGGCCGGATCGGTATTTTTCAGGGCGGCATCCCGGAGACCGTTGAGCCGGTTGGTAGCGTCCGCCGCCGTCGCGTCCTTCCATTGTCCTTGCGCCCTCACGGCAGCATTGGCAACTCCACGCGCTACGTCATCGGCTACACCAAGCGAGAACAATTCCCGCGCCCGCGGATTACGAATCAGTCCAGATGACCCTGATTTGATGTCGTCGAGTGCCTTGCCATACCGCTCTTGCGCGGTTGCATAGTCTTGATCATTGGCGAACGCCGCGTCGAGTTCTGTCTTGCGCGTCAAGAAATCCGCTCGCGCTCTGGCAACGTCGAGTTTTTGGTCGTCTTCTTCTTGTTGCCTTTGGACAAGCGCTACTTCGCGGCCGGCACTGGTTGTTTCCTGCCCAATCGAACCGAGACCTCTCGCTTGCAGCGCACCTCCGCGTTCGATTGCGCGGCCGGCAAGGCCAGCACCTTCGGCATATCCAGTCACGTCATAAGACGCGATAGGACGCTGCGCTCCGCCTGGAGGAAACCCACCAAGATCATTGGCCGAAGGCAGCTTAGCCATCAGGCATAGCCTCGAGATGATGGCAGCTTATTATATTGGCCGTAGCCCTGCCCTATCCCACCCACGATCGTACCAATCGCCGACAGCTTTGCCGCCCGTTTCTGTCCCGCATCCTCGTAGCGCAATCCAATTGCTGCGTTCTGTGCCTTCGCCAGTTCCGCCGCCCCCGTCATGCGTGCGCCGGTCGCCACGTCCTCGAGCCCGCGAGCGCGGTTTTCGCCCTGCGCCATTTCAAGGAGTGCCTGATATTCGCTGCGCCCGGCAATATCGCCGGCAAGGTTGAGCGCTCCCGGATCAGTCGCCCCGCCGCCGCCTGCCGCCGCTCGTGCCTGTAGCGTCGATTGCAGCAATCTTCCCTGCCGGCGCGTTTCCAAGGCCCCACGCTGCGCCGTGGCGCGCGCTTCCTTGGCCTGCATGCCGTACTGCTTGGCCTCGAATTCCTTGGCCTGTTGTGCCGCCTGGCCAGCCTGTTCGGCGGCCTGCGCCTGAAACTGCAAACCCTTGCTCGCCGCTTGGCTCCCGGCAATCGTGCTGTAGGCAGAAATACCGGTTCCGGCCGCAGTAAGTGCCAACGCGCCGAGTGTTATAGGATCAGCCATCGGTCCATAGCCATGCTGTCATGCCGCCGTGGGAAATCACAGGACGGAAACCCAACCGCCTTAACCATCGTTCAGCGGCTTCGATATTGCAGTCGGCGAGCGCTACGACGCGCTTCAGTTTGGCATCGCGCACCTGTTGCATGAGCCGAAGTCCGGCTTTGTGCAGCGCAACCTTCGCCTTGCGGGCTTCGTCCGTGAACGCACCGAACGCCGCTACTGTGCCACACTGAAGATAGGCAAAGCCGCCGACCCCGATCACCTTTCCGTCAATCTCCCCGGCCATAGCCCGCGAACGCCAGTAAATCTTGTCGATTCCCATGGCGGCAAAATCGGCGGGCGTTGCTGGACGAACTGTGACCTTACTCATTCGTGCTCACGTCAATAACTGCCGCTGCCACCGTGCATGGCTTCGGAGCCGTGGCCCGCAGACAGAGCCGGGAGTCTGTGTCCCATTGTCCCGGCAACGGAACCATCGGCCCGTCAAATTCATCCCAGACCGTGTTCGTGTCGACCGCAACGCCGTCGCGTACCAACGGCAGCGCATCCATGCGTGTAAAATTCTGCCCGAATTCTATCCCGGTCTGATGGGTGTCCTGGAGAATGAGCCCGATGCGATTAAGCTTCTTTGTTTGTGTCAGAGCCGTTCCGCGCTGCGCAGCATAGGCGAGCTTGGCCGATTTGAAGGTTCCGGTATAGGAAAGACCCACGCAGGCGTCCGTGACCGCTGACGCCAGACCGGTAATCTGCCCGCTCGATACGGTGAACTCCCCGAGATACTTTCCTACCGTTGCCGTCGTTCCATCCGGTAGTGCCACCGTGAACGGGCTTGAGGTATTCCACCCCCAGACAACAACGGTCTCGCCCTCAAGATGCGAAAGCCCTGTTATCGTCGTCACTGCCGATCCGGAATAGATGACGTGGCTGTCCGCCAGCCGCGCCTCTGGTTGCCCGAGGCACTGATCCCGCCGCGCCATGCGCTCGAGATAGCGCACGGTTGACCCATTCACAGTGCGCTTGACGCAGAAATAGACGCGATCCTCAATCGATCCAGGAAGCACGACGACGTTCTCGATAAAACCCGCCGCGCCATCAGATTGGATGCGACACCACGCAACAACCTCGTCGTCGCGGTCGTGGACTAGCGATGCGACAATTCCGTCAGCGCGCACGAGATGAACGATCGTATCCGGTTGCCGCTGCGCAGCGACGCCGGCAAACCCGGTAAGGCCGATGTCAGGGTTGAGCCTCGTTAAGTCAAATGCGCTGTAGTCGGCGCGGTTCGGATCGAACGCCAACTCATAGACACGCCGATTTGAGCGCTGGACGAAAACGCCGTTCGTGTCGATCTTAGCCGGAAGGATGGCCGCAGAGCCCTGCGTCGAGCAATCTTTCAGCCCAAAATTCGTCGGCGTGATAGGCTCGTCAAGCGATGATGCGCGAATAGAGACTTCACTTCCCTCTCTTCCGACGACAAGACGCGTAAGCGGAAGCAGCCAGTTGATAACGTCGACCGGGCCAAATCCAACAGAGCGGTTGATCGGACCAGCATCACCCTCATAATCTGGATCAAAGTTAGTGTAATCATCTGACACAGACCCCCAGATTTTATCGCGACCTGCCCACCAAAGGCGACCGTCATGAAAGGCATTGGCGCTCGGCCATCCCACATTGTCGGACCAATCGCCAAACGCCCAATCGCTGGTTTCGGAGAGCGACGAAAACGAGGAAAGCACTTCAACATCGACGACGGTTTCCGACGTATAGCCGGTAATTCGCGCGACGCCGGCTCGCCCTCCGCTCGCATAGGCAAACTGAGCGTTGACGGTCCCGCTTGTGTACTGCCCGGCTTTTATCCCGAAACGATACCACACTACTTGATTATCTAGATCATCATTGAATGTAGCCTGTGTATTAATGACGAATGTTCCAAGATCGGCAAAACCAGAGGTCGATGACGTAAACGAACGCTGAATGGTTACGGTTGCAACCCAGGTTCCTGTGAGCGTATAAGTAAACTCCCGCGACGCACCCACGCCGCTGACCTGAATTACGTCACCGAATGTATTCGCAGAGGAAAACGAATCTAGGGTGAACTGTCCGGCGTTGAATGCATGCACGAGCGAGCCGACATGCGTAGGCTGGAACAATGCCCGGCTTGCCGTCAGCGTAATGTTGCCTGAAAATGCGCTCGCCGTCAGCGTCGTGTCGCTCAGGTTCGTAGTGCCGAACGGCCCGTTGTCAGGTTTGTAGAGCACGAACGACCAGGAGCGCGATGAGCGACGCTCGATCCTGCGCGGTTGCTGCCCATAGCATGCAACGAAGATGATGTCCCCGGATTGCGTGTAGCGCAGGTTGTCTAGATCGCCGGCATCCCATGTCGTCGGGATTGCCATCGCGCCGGAGGATTCGACCTCGCATGCGTCTACGATCTTTTGCTGCGCAGTCGTCGTTTCGAACTGGATATATAACGGTGATGATGTTGGTGTTATTGCCAGCGAATGAACGCCGGTATCTAGCACAGCGTCAAGATATTGCATTCCGCCGCTAGTCGAACCAAGCCGCAGCGTTACTGGTCCGCGATCAACCGTAATCCGCAATCCATGTTCTACATTGAGATCGCCACCAGAGACCGTAACCGAGCCCGTGCATCGGGCGTATCCACCACGCGACGGAGACGACAGATTGAGCTTCCCGCCGCTAATGGTCGCGCTTGCGCCGGCTCCCGATGTCGTTAGTGTCCATCCAGTTGATGCGCTGAAATCCCCGCTCGTGACTGCGCTCGATACAGAATTGCGCGTGACGACAGTTTCGGTATCGCCTGACACGACCCACACCCGCATGATCGAATCGGTGAGTTCGACCAGCGCAAGATCGGAATTCGAGAAGATGAATGGGATGAAGGTACAAGCAGCGTTGTTGTAAATTCCGCCTATATGCTGGAGGCCTGGCCGCAACATCATCGGCCCGAGAACTGTTGGAAGGAAATTCAGTTGAGTTTCAGCGGAAAGACGAAGGCGCTCTTGATCGACGCGAGCGAGCGAGCCGCGTGCGACTTCACCTCTGTTAAAGGCGTGTAGGGCAGCCGATATTCTACCCATTGAAATGCACCATTCTATTGCCCATATTGGCAATGATCGGAGGATTCAATGACCCATCGATTGACTGGCCAACGATTCGGAAAACTGCTTGTGATTGAGAGTAGGGGCTTAAATAGTCGAAACAGCGTAATGTGGCTGTGTCACTGCGATTGCGGTGGGTCAAAACTTGTAGATAGCAGTTCCTTGGTTTCCGGAAAAATACGAGCTTGTGGCTGTACGCGGGGAAATCCCACTCACGGCCATACTCGCGGAGGCATCCTGAGCCCGACCTTTTCATCGTGGCGGTCAATGATTGCCAGATGCACACAGCCATCAAAACCAGCATTTTCTTATTACCGATCCAACAACATCACCGTTTGCGACGAATGGAAGAGCTTCGAAAACTTTCTGGCTGACATGGGCGTGCGTCCCAGCCTCGACCATTCTATTGACCGTCACCCGAACAAAATGGGCAATTACGAGCCCGGCAACTGCCGTTGGGCAACTAAGCAAGAGCAAGCCAATAATCGAATAACGAACAGGCTTTTCACTTATCGAGGTCGCGAGATCACTTTCGCAGAGCTGGTTCGCGAAACAGGCATGTCCAAAGACTTGCTCAGACACCGGATTTGTAGAGCCGGCTGGTCCCTTGAAGACGCGACCAATATGCCACATCAACCGGGACGGAGAAGAGACCTAGGCTTCTAGCTCACATGGAGCGCTGCGTTCTGACGCGGCATTATTTTAACCTGACAAACCCGATTGGATGTTTTATCCGCACGATCTTATTGCCGTCTGCATCTAACAGCCCGGTCCACGTTGGTCCATCATCGGTAATGACTTCAATCCGCCGATCTTCTGCGGAAACATACTCGTCATCCCAATACATTATGCGGCGACGTTCCTGCATTTATGGACTATTCCTGTCCCACCGGCTGCGCCGCGAAATACCGCTGACGCGCGAGTTAACCCATGTTCCGACCGGAGGAAATCCGATCGGCCCGTTCATGGCGTCTTTCGATAGCGCCACGCCCTTCGCCTTGCGCTCCATGCTAACGAGCTGATCCGACGGCGCATCTCCCGTTATGCGCTTGCAGGTCCGATTGGCAAGCCGCAATCCGACATATTCAGCAAACGTCTGCGGCCAATTCGATAGATCGCCGCCATAGGCCGTATCGTC
>ERZ724522.1604-NODE-1604-length-11884-cov-3.869473_pt1 | contig 11884 bp, 20 predicted proteins | sample MGYA00376055_ERZ724522 | MGnify/ENA primary metagenome ERZ724522 (study PRJEB28724, sample SAMN07190884) | wastewater metagenome | isolation source: effluent of sewage treatment plant in Hong Hong | place: Hong Kong | collected 2016-03-17 ... | reverse complement strand
AACATTTCCACCCCAGAAATAGAGGCTCGCATTTCAAAATCGTAGCCATCTTTTTGATCTGTTTCATCTCTAACTTTTTTAAAAACTATAATAGCTTTATTGGCGTGCAATAAATCTTCTATTTTACTCTTTTGGAACTGCATTGGACTCCCCGTCTGTTAGGTATTTACTCTTCCTTTTTTTCTTGTGCAGGGGGTTTACTCCTCCGTACTTAAGGAAAATGTTATAGGCGAACTCTTTTTTATCTTGCTGGCTTTTCATCCAAATGAAGGCTAGGTGGTCTTCTAGGTTGTCTAATAGATACCTATAGGCGTTCTCAGGCTTATATTGGCCTAATTCCCACTCACTGACAGTTTGCTGGCGAATACCTATAATATGTGCAAAAAGCTCCTGTGTGAGCCCGTATTTCACTCTTAAGGCTCTAATAGAGTCTTTATCCCAAATAATTGACTTTTCTCTCATAAATACACTCTACTCTGTATATACTACACAAGCAAGACTTCTTATATGTTCCAGCGTTTTTTCTAAGTCTTCTTTACCGTCACCGTGTTTAAGTATTCCTCTGCAATATTGGTCTATTTCCCATAGCGCAGAGTAGTACTCGCTAGCGTGCATTACAGTGTTTAGCTCTTCATTTTCTTCCGGTATTTTGAACCTAATTGAGTGTATTGGCATTGTTAGTTTCCTTTAAATCTTTAAATATTAACTTCCTCATGTCTTTTAAATGCTCTTCTGTAGCAATAAGCTCTCCTCTTGATTGAGCCATTGAAGAAGGAGAAAATCCTAAGTCCATTATTTCTTCTATAAAAGTCTGCATCATTTCTGGTTCTATTGTTAAAACGGGAGTTGGATTGTGCATGTATCCTCTTTTAACGGGCTCAGACCATTCTTCTTTTTTTACATCCCAATAACTAATCTCTGTTTCTGTTTTTTTAAATTTATAAATAGAATAATCAGCAGATGCTAAGTTTCTTTGAATATAATATTTTATTTCTGTATTCATCTTCTCTCCTTTCAAAGAATCCCGATGGCTCGTGCTAAGTTTTATCATTTGTACAGTCACAGCACGCACACTGCATTAGGCGTTTTTCAAACGCAACCATCGGGAATTGTTTACTCTTCCGGATATTTTTCAGCAATTTCTTTTTCTGTAAACTCTCCCATTCTTTCAAACTTCCAAACGGAGTTTACGTTTTCTTGCCCGATGCGCTCACAATTGTCTTTTATGAATTGCTGAAGCAAGTCTAGTTTCATTACCAAAAATCCCTCACTCTCTGCGCCTTCTTCTACTACTTTTACATATTCAAATTTACTTTCCATTTTTATTCTCCTTTGTTAAAATTTCCTCTATCTTTTGTTTTACTTCTTTTCTACAAATATTTCTTTTTTTGCGTTCTTAAATTCTTCCAAGCTTAAATAGTTTGGTGATTCACCAGATAGACAGCCAAACACAAATTGAATACCATTATAAAATCCTTGTCCGTATTCATCTTTTGAAAAAGAATGCTTTACTAAGTTAGAATGATCTTCTAATTGATCTTTATACAGCTTTTTAAATATAAATTGTTTTATTTGTTTCATGCTCATTTTAAAATCTCCTCTATCTTTTGCTTGGCTTCTTTTGCTATTCCACCAGCTAATCCATTTACATCATCTTTATCAGCATACAAAGACGCATTAGTCAAAGCCTCCATCGCGACCTTAATCGCCTCTCTATACTTAGTAAGTAATTTTCTATCTTGCTGTTGTGCAAATATAAACTCATCTATTGCCTTTTCTTTGCTTTCAAAAGCTTCTTTTACTCTTTGTGGGTCAAGACCACACTCACATTTTTTCATGTTCACACCTCATCCAACGCGCAAGGGAATCGCTCTAGTTCTCGATCAATTGTGAATTTATTTATATTTTCTGGCATCATGTAAAGCAGGCCACTTGATTTATTAATATAGCACACCTTTTTCGGCCTTGGCTCTTCCCAAATTCCTACGATGTCAAAATCGCATTCATTATCTTCATATTTTCCATCTATACGCCTCCACATAATATTGCCGACGCTACATAAAATTATTAAAACTGGGTGTTCGCCTCCGCAATCCGTCTTTAAAACTTCCGCTTTCTCACCATTTCTCAGTCTGACAAACATTCCTTTTTCTAATTTAAAATCAATCATTTTAATATTTCTTCCATCCTTCTCCCAATAAAAAACAATAATGTTAACGGCCAGAAAAACGCTTGAGGTGCCCAAAAATCTTCTTTTGAATCATCAAATACATAAAACACTCCAGCAAAAATGCACACCAAAACAACTAAATTGTCTTAATTTATTTGTCTTTCCATCCCACAAATAGATATTCGCCGCGTCCCTAAATACTTTGCTTTCTAGTTTCATTGTATTCCTTGTTAAGTTTTTCTATTTCGTTTTCAATTTCTCTTACACGACTTTCTGCAATATCAATTCGTCCGATTGTAGAAAAAATTTCAAAAATCATTTTTCGAATATGTTTGTGGTTTTCTTTAAGCGTTTCAACACCAAATTTCGCCCAATGATTTTTTTCACTACCATAATCATGCAGCAATGCCCAGCCTATTGTGTATATTTCATTTTCTTTTAACGTTAGCTTAATATCAGAATATTCTACGTACATTTTTACTTTCTCCTCAATTCCAAATTCATCTATTGTGTTCTCTTCTGTACCTACTTACCCAACCCTCGCAAACGCTTAGTTCGTTAACCGTCCAGTTGTAGCGTTTTTCTAGTTCTTTATAGAGAGTCTCAACGCTTCTCGTACCAGTAAAGTAGCCCGAAGTAAAAACCCCTAGACTCAGCATTAAAATAAAAATAATTTCTGTAAATTGAAAAGGTTTCATTTTGAAAAGAACTCCTTGAATTGATCGCTTCCAAACCTACCATCTGTTAACTCAATAACTTTTTTCACAGTCAATTTTTTAGGTACTTTGATAGATTCACAAAACATTCTTGTGCCTGATTCACAAGCTCCAGTGATTGATCGGTACGCGTTGATTGCCTCTTCTTCTGTAATCACTTTATCCAATTTCCACTTTTTAAATTGGCTAGTATCTCTCGAAGAAATCTTGTACTTCAAATCGTTAATTGCTTGCTTGACAGTATCCCCGTGAGAAAATACCTCGCCACGCTTAACAACGTAGCTTTCTTTTTTATGAGGAAAGTTTGTAACAGTAAAAACTTCAACGTCTTTTATTTTTTTCTTTGAAACAAGCTTTTGAGTAATCCCGTCTGCAACAACCCATCCGCGTTCTAACCATGTTTCAAACGGTATATTTATTGATTCTTCTGTAAATAGAGCACTCGCCGTTGCATCTTTTTTCTCAATACACGACATTTTTCCTTTAAATTTAAACCTAGCCACAGAGTAATCGGCCAAGTGTTTTATAATTACCAAAGAAGAAATTACTGAAAGCATTGCAAATTCGTATGCTTCCACGCTTGAGTTTCCTCGAGCTTCCACGCTTGAGTTTCCATAAGCTTCCACGCTTGAGTTTCCACAAGCTACCACGATTGAGTTTCCTCGAGCTTCCACGCTTGAGTTTTCCCAAGCTACCACGATTGAGTTTTCCCAAGCTACCACGCTTGAGTTTTCTCGAGCTACCACGCTTGAGTTTTCTCGAGCTACCACGATTGAGTTTCCCCGAGCTACCACGCTTGAGTTTCCTCGAGCTTCCACGCTTGAGTTTCCATAAGCTTCCACGATTGAGTTTCCCTTATTCACTTTTACATGAATAATTTTTGTTTTCTCGCTTCTAATTTCAATATAAGTGAACTCATCAAAATTACTTGGAAGCGCGTCTAGTTCTTCTTGTGTTTTTATTATAATTGTTTTCATTTTTCTTTCCTCAATTTCCAATTAGTTTTTTCGCATTGATCTAGCCAGTATTCCGTGTTTGCGTGCTTCTTTTGTAGTTTTGTGTAAGCTTTTCCTGATTGTATAAATGCACGCGTTGCTCCTAAAAATAATCCGATATTAAATATTGAAAACATAAACCAAAATATTTCAATTTTTGACTTCATTTTTCTCCCCTCAATTTCAGGTTCTTTATCTGGCCTGGTTAGTTTGAATTTCATTTTTTAACTCCTCTATTTCTTTTTCTAACTCTTCTATTTGCCCCTGCAAAACTTCTACTATTTCCTCTAGTTCTTCTTTGTCTTCTATAGGGCACCAAAGCTCATAAATTTCATCTTCATCTGGGAAATCTTTTAGTAAATCCTCTATGTCATTTGCTTTTATCTCTTCACAATAAAATCTATTTCTATAAACTAATCTTTCTAGTTCGCTTTTCAACTCGTCTAACGTCATATTAATCTATTTCCTTTCTTGGGTCATAGTCACACTGCTCTCCACACTCGCAGCACACTCCGTGATCTCTTTCTTCATGGGTACAAATAGGAGAATCATAAAACTCCCCGTCTTCGTCCACAAATAAATTTTCTTTTTTAACTTGATCTTCCAAATAATTAGAAAATAGCTCTTCATATTTCTTAGGGTTTAATAATTCAAGGGTCTCTGCCATGGGGTACTCATCCCCACATAACTTTAAATTACCTTGGGTCTCCTCCAAAAATTCACTAAACATTGCTTTCAAAACTTTATGGCTTATGTGTTTCATTTATTCACTCCGCAGTATTTGACCTCTGCTACGTATTTATTGCTTCCCTGTATATGCTTAAATTCCTCGCATTTTCCATAGGGGGAAATTAGTTGGACAGGGGGTTTTTCTTTAACGCTACCCGCGCTAAGAACTGTAAAAATACTTATAAAAATAAATGCAAAAATCATACGTACTCCACTCTTATAAAGCCTATTAAGGCTAGTTTTCCAGAACCCTTTACATCTCTATGTTTTAAATAAACCCCATCACCCTCTCTATTAATACCTGTTCCATCCCCAGTATTTCCCTCTAAGCTTGTGAAAGTAGAATCGCCCTCAACTACTACGCGGCCAGTATGCCCTTCCGTAGTTTTCGCCTTTCTCCAAATGGCAATGTCATTTAATTTAGGCTCACTCACAATTTTTTTAGAAAGTCCATACACGGTGAGGCAATGCTCTCCTACTGGAAGGCTCGATTTAACACCCTTCCACTTCTCCACTATCGCTTCAATAGTTTGTTGTAGCGACATACACCAAGCCTCTTTTTCCGCTTTTCCTACCGTCCGTTGTATGCTCTCTACGAGTACCCCACAATTATTTTCAGTATCCTCATGAATCCCCACCATTGCATTAGCTACTTTTACTGCTAGTTGGGCAGGGGAAATATTTTTTATATTTTCTCTTATATCTTCCGGAGCTAAAAATTTTCCAAAAAGTTTTTCACAAACATAAACTTCAATGGCAGTATCTACATTCCTCTTCATTTTTCTTTACCTCAGTGTTGTTACACTGTAGTATGTAACGTTAAATGGAGTACACTGCAAGTTATTTTTACAAAAAAGAGGGGTTATGAGCATTTCACTAAAAGATTACTTAATTTCACTAGGTTACGAGTACACACCAAAGTTAGATGGCTCCTGGGAGAGATTTCCAATAAATGGAAAAGAGAATGTAGGGTGGTTAGTTGGATCAGAAATTTCCGCTTCTTTTGGAAACTGGTCTACTGGGGAGAAATTTTTCTGGGAGAATACAGATACTATTTCATCTATGACAGAGGAAGAATTAAATAAATTTAGATTAGCGCAAAAAGAGCACCAAGAAAAAGTCCAACAAGAAAAAATAAAAAGACAAGAAGAGGCAAAAAAACTCGCACAGAATATATGGAAAACCAGCGCATATTGTAACTCCCATGAGTATCTTACCAAAAAGAAAGTTAAATCCTACGGGTTGAGAGTAACAAAACACGGTCAATTAGTCATACCAATAGTTATAAATAAAGAAGTAGTTAGTTTGCAGTTTATTGAGCCAACGGGAGAAAAAAGATTTTTACCCGGGGCAAAACTGGCAGGGGGTTATTTTTTTATAGGGAATACAGAGTCAAATAGAATCTATTTATGCGAAGGCTACGCAACAGGGGCTAGCATACTAGAAGCTTACCCAGAGCACGGCGTATGCATAGCTTTTAACGCCGGAAATTTGCCAAGAGTAGCTGAATACTTAGCCACAAAAAATAAAGAAATAGTAATAGCTGCCGATAATGATGTACACACCCAAGGAAACCCAGGTGTAACAGCAGCGAAAGAATGTTTAAAATACCTACCCTCGGCTAAAATTTCTCCCCCTACTTTTCCAGATGAGATATTAAAAGAATATAAACCCACTGATTGGAATGATGTACATACACTAATTTCACTAGAAAGAGTAAGAGAAGGTTTAAATTCCACAACTAGCAGCTTACCTATTCCAAAGAAAACTAATTCAATTAAGTCTATGCTAATAGAAAGTATTCATATTAGACCCATGGAGTGGCCAAGGGGAAAAGATAATAAACCAAGAAAGCCCACACAGAATGAAATAGGAGAAGAATTAGCCTCTCTATTTGGCGAAAATTTGCTTAGAGAAAAGCGCGAAGTATTTGAATGGCGCACTACCCATTGGGTAGAACTAGAGCCCATTAATTTCAAGCATTTTATCCGCCAAAAAGCGCAAGTTTTAATGTCCGGCCACGCCACAGATAAAGATTTAAACGCCTATTTTAATATTTTTATGGACAAGCTAGCGTGTATTCCAACGCATATGAGTTTCTACCAGCAATTGCCAAATATAAGCAATTTTTTAGATGGTACTTTGCGAATAGAAACACGCCAAGATAACACTAAGAAACTAGCATTTACACCCCATAGTAAATTAGATTTTTGCACATGGGTTTTGCCTTACGAATACACCGCGCCTAGACCCAAAAATGAGGTGTTTGACAGGTGGCTAGAAAGCACTTTTGAAGGCGACCAAGAAAAAATTAGAGCTGTAGCACAGATAGGCGGCGCTTGCTTAATTCCAGCAATACCCAGAATAATATTTTTTAAGGGCCCAGCAGGAACAGGGAAAAGCACTTTTGCAAAACTATGCTCTGCTTTCATGGGAGAAGGCAATTTTGCAGCTTGCCCCCCAGAAGAAATGCATGGCTTTATGATGGAGAGCCTAATAGGTAAACGTGTTAATATTGTTACAGATACTTCCGGTGGCAGGGTAGATTCGGGCACTTTAAAGCGATTACAAGATTCCACTAATATATTAGTGAATAGAAAAGGCCGCCAAGCTGTACAGGCTTCTATTCCCTATTTTCATATATTTTGCGGCAATGAACTTCCAAAGGGAATAGACGGTGATAGCAATGCCATGGATAGGCGCGTATCTATTATTAATATGACCAAGGAACTCGCCCAGAAAGAAATGCGGCACGAATATGAGAGGGAAATACTGGCAGGGGGACGCGGTGCAATACTTGATTTTTTTGAAAAGGGTCTGCTCGATTTAATCCAAAGCGGAAAGTTTTTTAATCCGACTAGCAGCGTTGAAAGTGTCAGGGAATGGAAAAAAGATAATAGCCCAGTGAGTCAATTTTTGGAAAGTTTAGAAAAAGGAGACGTCGAGGGGCTACGCGTCAATCCAGAGGGAAAAATACGACAAAAAGACGTTTATGAAGCATATATAATGTGGTGCGGTAAAAACACTAGGTTAGTAGTCAGTCGAGTAGCCATCTTTAGATTAGTAGCCACAAAATATGTTAAATTTTCGGCGATGGGGTACGACTACTTCAAAGGGATTGAGCTAATTGGTCAAGATTTGCGCGGTGTGTGATAAAAAGAGTGGCTACTAGTAGCCAACTTGAAAAAAAGATGGCTACTATTTCGCAGTGTGTTAGGTTGTTGAAATGACAGGGGATTTTTTCGGTTAGTAGCCAAAGTAGCCAAAGTAGCCAATAAAATATTAATTGTATATATATAGTATTTTTCACACACACACACTACTAGCACTATATACGCATATACGAGTGTGGAGTTGAAAAAAATAGGCTACTTTGGCTACTGTGGCTACTAATACACCGCGTTAACTCAATACTCCGACGCTTCCATCAAAGTTAAAACATGCACGGTGTCATTTTCTTTTGGATCTGCCCAATTTTCTAAAGATTGATCGTAATAGTCAAATTTGAAAAAGTAATCTTTACCGTTTAACTCAATCTTTCCAAAGTCATGTTCGTTCCAAGGATCGTTCTCTTCTTGGAAGTCTGAATGGGTGGCTAGCTTGCGTAAAAGAGCCGTAAAGGCTGGCAGGTTGTTTTGTGCGAGAAAATGCACGTTTTCGGACAAAAACAGCTTGTGAGGCGTTTTAGAGCGTTTAGCGAGGTCTAAAACTAAAGTTTTTCTTATTTGATCGTTTTTATCAGCTATAATATTTGACATGATTAGTTTCCTTTCAGTGTTTTAAGTATTCTTTCAGCGGTTTTTTCTGGCGCATCTAGTCTATTTTCAAAACTTAAATTTAACTCGCCGTGTTGTGATTCGGTGGGCATTTTTTGGTAATAGCCTAATCCATCACACGCTTTGCTTTTATTTTTTTCTGCGCAAATACACCAAAACAAAAAACATGCTCGGCGGTAGAAGCCGGACGTAAAGCATCTGGCTATAATACTTTCCTCCACGTAGCTACCCGATTGCTTAATGTTCACAGTAAACCTTGTGATTTTTCCCTTAAAAATTTTTGTTTCAGCGAATGCACTAACGCTTTGCACAAAGTTAACCTCGCAATTGACTCCGCTCTCTTCTATCTTGGAAATTACCGCAAAACAAAAGGCGCCGAATTGACTTATTGCTTCCGCTTTTTGGTACGCGGAAAAATTAAAGTCTACGTTTACAGTTAGTGTGGGGAGTAAGCCCGATTTAATTTTATAATTAGCTTGGAAAGGCTCTATTTCATCGCGCCTATCAAAACTATACTCTCCATCATGTTCACTAAATTTACGCTTTCTTTGGTTAGATATTGGTTGTAAATTTTCTTTTAATTTTGCCGAGAAATTATTAAGCTTTTCTTTCTCTGAATTAAATAATTTCCAGTCTATATTTTTACCATACCCGTTTTCTATTAATTCCTTGGCGTTAATACCTGAAAAACTAGTCTCCTCCTCTTTTAATTTACTTAAAATATTATTTTTATTTTTTGTATCCTCAAATAATTTTTGGTTATTAAAGGCATACTCAAAGCCTTTAAAAAGCGAATCACTATCAGAGAAAAAGCTAGCAAGCTTTTCAGTGCTAGCTTGCTTTAAATTGTATAAATTATATAAGTTTTGCATATAATCACTTTCTATTTAAAAGGGTATTTCTTCACTGTTTTTAGTAGAAGAAAACAAGCCTATCTCCTCCGCTAAGCCTTTTGGGAAACTAGCCGCCATTGTATTAATAGCGTCAATTTCAGAAAAGCCAGCTTTAATTAAACGAGAAATGCGCTCAATTTGTCGTGTTGAAATTGTATAGATACTGTTTTTCTCTTGTAACTCTTTTCTAGCTTTTACTAGCTTTTTAAACAAAGCTTCGTTGTCGCATAATTGCTTTTCTAACTTTTCATTATAATCTAGTGTAAAAATAGGGAAACGGTCTAGTGTTGCGCCATCAAGTCTATTTCTGCCCGTATATTCTGCATTTCCACCTAGACCAAAAGTATTCGCCGCAGCTATACAGATAAAATCATTATGCCTCTCAATTTCTTTGGATAAAATAGGATTATAAAATTTACCATTTGCTAGGCTAGTGTTCAAAGCTAGCATTAAATTTGCGTCGGCGGCGTCGATTTCATCAAGTAAAAATACTCCCCCGTTTTCGTAAAAATTAGAAAATTGTGCCTCTTGAAAGCCTTGACTTGTTTGCCTACCAAAAAGCCACGTCTCACTTGCTCCTGCTGTCAATCCTATATGACCAAAGCGCAAGCCCAAAGCTTCCGCTAATTGCGCCGCTAATGTAGTTTTGCCACAGCCTTTTGGCCCAACTAACAATGGATTAAAGCCGAGTTTACATGTAGCTATTAGCTTAGGTAATAACTCATGCGCTTCGTTAGTCAATTTTTTTGGTTGTGTGTCTCCTATCCTTATATGCATCACTTTGGAATTAGTAGCAGCAAGCTTTTCAGCGCGTGACAGAATAACATTAGCCTTATCATTAGCTAGCTTCATGGCATCATGTACGACCTGAGAAGCAAGCTTTTGAAGCGTTTCCTCTATATTAGATAGAAGCGGAGTTTCATTTTTTGGAGATTCTAAAAGCGTACTTTCTTCTAAACTTTCTAAAGAAAATAAACCACTATTAAAATCTTCATTTTTTGGAATAGGTAAATTTTCTACTTCTAAACTATTTTTTGCGTGGGTATTATTTTCTGCATTCTTAATGAATGTTCCTAGATAACTCACTTGTCTATTAGATAGTGTAGCATTTCTTTGGTACTGAGCCTTTAGTGAGTTAATAAATTTGTTTCCACCATTATAATTATTTAAAAAATTGCCTTGCTCATGTGTCAATTGTGTTGTGTTCATTTTGTTAGTTCCTTTCTATTAAATAGTGATTATTTGCAGAGTTAAAATAGCTAGTGTAGATATAAAAATTAGTAATATGTCTATTGATTCGCTTTTCATGGTGTATGCCTTTCAGTGTTACAAGTTTATTCTCAAAAATAGAAATAACAGTGTACCGTGTAATTGTCAAATAGTTTTTTAAAAATAGTTTATTTTTATTATTTAACGCAGTGCGAGCGCAAAAATTGTCACTATTAAGTTTTATTAACAATTAGTAAAGAATCATTTTCAAGTTAAGGATTATTAATTAAAATAGTGAATAATTAAGATAAGTTAACAAAAATAGAAAAGTGTTAAGTATAATTAATAATGTTCTAAAAAGATTAAAAAATTTTAACACTGTTGCATTTTGCAACAATTTCGATTGAAGGTCACCCTAACCAACTAACCTCGAATCCCTAATAGAATACAAATAGCAATCTATCCACCTGACATAATCACAATTTGTTTAGTACATAAAAAAACATTATTTTTATTTAATAGAAAATAGCCTTATAAATAGATAATGTTTATGCGGTTAGGTGGACAGGTGAATAGTTTTTCAGGACTGACAGGGGGGTGGGGGTGTTCTAGGAGAAAGATAATTACCGTCTAAACCCTTTCCCAAACCAAAAAATCCCACAAAAACAAGAGGTTAACTTTTCACTGGTAATTTTTCCCTTATTATAGGATTCTAGAAAATATAATAAATTCGAGGCCCCTGCCCTTATGGATTACGAAAAACTAACAGAATTTCAAAAAAACCACCTATCCCACTTATTCAGCCCCGAAAACCCAATGGCCATAGCTAAGATGCTTCCACCCATATTTTGTGGCCATCTTTTGGAAAATGTTTTGAAGGCAGACCCCGAGGTTTTGGAGCTAATTTCCGATGAGGATGAGCTTTTAAGGCATTTGAAGGCAGAAAAGCATTATAGACCCACTGTCAACGACCAAAGGCTTAGGTATCTCTTTTGGCAGGAGTATGAGAATGCGGTACTGGATAATCGTAAGATGATTGTGAGTAATGTTCACAGTTTAGTATGTGACATTAAATCCTTCCAAAAATTGTTTGTTGGGTCTCTTCCCTATAGAACTGCGTTTCTTTTATGTAGGCCCGCTGCCTATCAGCACACTCTGCATGAAATGCTTCTCCATGGAATGAAGAGAATGCGGCAGATATTAGATTTGCCAGAAACAGATGCTAATGGAAAAATTAATACAAAGATTATAGAGCTAAAATTAAAAGTAACCGCAATGGTGGATATGCGTGTTAATGGAGCCCCCACTTTATTTTTTTTTTTTTTTACCCAAAATCTTACCTCTGGGATATCTGCTACAAAATGAGATGTTAAAGAATTAGTTAACTCTGTAGATA
>ERZ724522.1603-NODE-1603-length-11885-cov-4.350549_pt1 | contig 11885 bp, 6 predicted proteins | sample MGYA00376055_ERZ724522 | MGnify/ENA primary metagenome ERZ724522 (study PRJEB28724, sample SAMN07190884) | wastewater metagenome | isolation source: effluent of sewage treatment plant in Hong Hong | place: Hong Kong | collected 2016-03-17 ... | reverse complement strand
TTGCCGCCCAGTTGCCATGATATCGTTTCCAATGTCTGGTTGACCATTTCCACCTCTATCATGGTAGGGTCAAAGAAGGTGTTGGACAATAGAATTGACTGCCCGGCTCTTCCTAGATCGGCTTTTTGCTCATTTGAGATCAAGCTGGCCTCATCAGGTGTCAGAGTGAGAAACAGGTAATTTCCATTCGAATTCAACACATAGCTTGTTGAATTGGCATTTGAATTATTGTTGTTCGTACTAACAGAGACAACATCGCTGGATGTTATTATCCTATGAAGGTTCTTGATCTTGTTGCCATTGTCATCGAAGTACTCCAATTGATAGCCTATGAGACTTCCGCTTCCTTGGAATTGGAGTTTCGGTATGACTATCCCTCTTTTCGATATCTGTATCTCCGTGTCATTGCTGGTGACCACAAAAGAACAATCAACTATGTTGGTTCTGAAGCTTTTTGGCTTAATGAGTATGAAGTAAAAACCAAGCTTGTTGAACACGGTGGCGGGTAGTTTCAGCTTATAGCCGCCATCCGCACCAAGAAGCTTTCTGAACTCCGCTTCGGTAACGCTACCGAACAGGGGGGTGAATTGAGTGTCCCCAAGCTGTTCTCTTGACGGCGAGTAGGCATAAAGAATGTCAACATCATTGAAGTCTATTGACGCCAACCTTTTGTTACCGTATAGTCCTACTGACATGCCAGTGCGTTTATGGTAAATATGCCTATCATACGATTTCGAAAGGTATGGATGACCAAGCTAGCCCACCAGTTGTTCCAGCATTGGATGAGCAGATGGGATTGAACTGATTATCAGGTCGAATCTCATGTCCGACAAATTCAGTGTTCAAGCTGTTCAGGCTTAGAAGTATCAAGCCCTTAACTCTTACATCCTGAACATTGTTGACCCCAATAAATGATGTTGTGCATGTTACTCCATTGTATCTGGTCCTGACGTTCCTATAGGTTGAGTACAGGGCTGATGCATTTGCGTTTGCAAGGCTTACAGTCCGATAATTGGGCAAGTTGAATTCGCCTATGTTGTACAAGTTGTTAAAAGAGGAATCTGTCCTTAACTGGAATCCATGCGGCCCAGATGTTCCGAGTCCATACGCTATGGCAAATTGCGGAAGAGAGACGTATAAGGAGAATGCATATCTGGACTCTGAGAACGTCCTTGCGGTCACTACGATATTGTCAGGAGTGATTATGTCACCGGGGTACAGGATGGAGTCGTTTGTGGGGAGAACGATGGTCGTTGCGTCTCTTGCCATCGTCACATAAAAGCTCTCGTTCGGCCCGTATGTATTGTTGCCATATTGTACATCACCTATTCCCAAGTTGGTCACTTTAAGAGCAACTTGGGATGGATTTCCGTTTTCGTCAACGCCAAAGTAATAGTTTGGCCATGCTGGATAGTTGCTTGACTCAGACAGCAGCGGGTTATTGTATTGATCAATATACGAGGTTCCGAGTTCAACAAGCCAGTAAAGAGTTGTCGTGTTGGTGGTCTGATTGTCAGATATCTTTCTCAGTTCCAGTTCTGTTTCTGAATGGCTGGTATCACTTGAAAGAACTGAGCCTCTCTGCCTATAGATGTTTCCGAAGTTGATCGTTGAAAACCTTCTTTCCACTAATGGGCTGAGAACAACGATCTCAACGGAATTCGTGTTCATGTTATTAAGAGACGCATTCTCAACATTTCGCAGTTCCAAACGCATGTATCTTCTGCTTTGAAATTGAGAAGAAGGCAAGGCTGTTACTGTAACCGTCTTATACTGCTCTCCTATGGACCATTCTAGGCGTTCCGTACTTGTTATCACAAGAGGGCTTTCCACTTGTGTGCCATCCTCAAGAGTTGAATACAAGGCTACGTCAACTCTCTCAACACCGTATTCGCTCGGTTGATCAAGGCCTATGTCAACATTCACGCTTTCCCCTTCTATGACGCTAAAGGTCGCTAGATTATTGGTTCTGCCGAATTGAGAATTCGGAGTCGTAAGCGTTAAGACGTTCCCTGTTCTTTGTTCTATGAAGTTGCTGCTTCCAAAGTTCCCGTTTCGATTGACAAGGGTATTGCCTACGGCACTTCTTGCAATTCCGTCAAACACAGTTGAATTGGGATCAAGCCTTGGAATGGTCAAGGTATTGGTGTTGGCGGCAAGTATTCGAATAACACGAAGCTCAGTGGTATCTTGAACAACCACGTTTGCTTGAATGAAATCTCCGGGCACAAGATTGACCAGACTGGTCAGGCCTATCATGAACTGCTCATCGGATTCCTCAATGAAATCCCTTGTTATAGGCACCGACAGGACTTTTTCCTGCTCACCCTCTTGCCACGTGATCTTGACTGGGAATCCGCTGATTTCTATGTCACTGTTGCTCGTGGTGCGATTTGATATGATAACCGTTGCTTCTTCTATACCGAGTGCGCTTGGCTCATTCAAGCGCACTATGAAAACAAGGGTACCGCCTTCTTCTGTGGTATAATTGGCCGAATCCAGCGATACACTAAGAATGTTCACATCATATGGGAACATTTCATTGGTCTCAAGGTTGAGGTCAACGAAACAGTTGAGTATGGTGTGTATTTTGACTGATTGTTCCATTATTCAACTATGCATGAGAATATCGGATAAGCTACTGGTTCACCGTTCTTCACCATTTCATTGATAAGTACATCCAGAACCATTCTTGGCGTCAATTGAGCGGGGTTACTGCCTATTAAGCCTATGATGTGCTCAGTGTCAATAACATTGATCTGCGCCAATCTTTGATTCGTGAAATATAGAATGTCACAGTAGTGATTATCAACACAGGAGGAGTTATAGCATCGACTTACCAATTCATTTCCGTGCGCTATGAATCTTGCTGCAAGCGGCTCAGAAGCCTGTCTACTAACCGTCTCGTTTCTTACCCTTAGCATTTCATCTCCAGCAGTTCTGCTTACTGTAGCTTCTGTAAATGAATCAGGTAAACCAAGTTCAGGTCTCAGCAAAAGACTTATCTTGATGGGACATGAATCATATGAATGCTTTGACATTTCATCGTATGTCTCCTTGATAAAAACTGGTATGTAATATCCTTCATCATCTGAGAATCTTGAGCTTACTGAAGCGGTATTGAAAGACCTAGATGCTCCATCTATTCCCAATGGGATATTGTTAAGACCGTTCGGAGTGGAGGTTCCATCCCAGTTATAATGGGTCTGGTAATATGTGATACCACTGACATTTGCCATGGTTCTTGTCACCACTGAGGATGGCGTCTGAGATCCGGCCATGACAGTTGTTTCATAGAACTGATTGAATATCGTTGTCAATTGCTCATCATCTCCCAGAACCTTAACAAGTTCGTCCGTTGTTGTTGTGGCACTTAGATAAGCAATGAAATCATTGATGATGACTTGATTCCTCCTATCGTTGAGGAACGACCTGACATTGAATCGCGTTACTATGCCGCCTCCCAGCGTATTGCCATAGGCATAATAGCCATTCGAATACCTCAGTTCCGTGGAGAATGGAACCGTTGATGAACTGAATGACTCATTTAATCTTATCCTATGGTATTGCATTATTGATGGATATCGATTTTCAAAACATTCGCCTTTGATACGATGCTATTGAGAATGACCTGCGATTTCTCTATATCATCAGCCGTTACCTTGCTACCATCTGATGCCGTCCAAGGCAACTCGTTCTTTCCGATATAGTCATACCAATCTCTTACCTGCTCATTTGTATACCCCTGTATGTCATTCCTTTTGGACAAAATGAAGTTCACCATGGTATCGGTCAATTCTGAGCCGTTGTTCACCTTGTTCTTCACAACGTCATCAAAGAACTTGTATTCCAAGTAGAATGGGTTTATCTCTTGTCTTTCTATGCTTTGTATGCGCTTATCCTTTTGGACATCGACATATTCCAGTACTGTCGCATGCTTGTATAGAGGGATATTGAGCCAGAAGTCAGAAAAGGGTATTTCTGATACGTCACCAGAACTATTCACAAAGGCATATCCTTGTGTAAATGCACTGGTCGGCCTTACATCAACATAGATGGTGATTTTTGGGAGTTGCCCTTCTGTGTGTAACATGGTCATTCATAAATATGACCCCCATTAAAGTGTGACGGCAAACCCTCCCAATCCATTGTTGCTTGGGTTTATGTCGCCAACAAGGACATGAGGAACAATGACTTCGAACGATATATGCGTATTTGCTGGACTGGTCGGGTATTGTATCAGGTTTTCTATTGTAAAGTCCTGTCCTTCAGTTTTTGACACCATTCTGATCGTATTAAAATCCAACAGCGATCCAGCAACAGGCCCTTCAGATATTGAGTTGCCAACATTTCCTATGTCCAACCGCTCTTGAACCGTGGCATTTGAAAGAAGAATCCCTCCTATGTCTCTCGTTGGAACGATGTTCGTCCACCACCATTGAGCTTGGTTTCTGTATGTTATTCCAACACCACTGAACCTGAAAACAGTTTCATCCCCAAGGTTTCCGAACTTGAAGTCAAATCCTCTATAATAGTTGTTTATGAACGTTGGGTCGTATGGGATGGTAAGGTCTATGACCTTTCTACTTGGCGCTTGCGCCACTATTTCATAGGTGCCAATAATCGGGTCTATCCTTTGCGGGAAGAATCCAGCCATGAATTGACCCTCACCAAGACCATAACTCGTCAAGTTCTCTCTTGAATAAGGAATGATGCCATCTGACAATAGCGCAACACCATTCATGATGGCAGTTCCTCTGGGCATATATGATGGTTGGGCAAAATCTATCTGTCCATACATCAGGCTCTGGTCATCTATGGTGGAAGCAGAGCCATAATATGGCTGCTGCATGTCATCATAGTAAGGGCGAAGGATATTACTATAGCTGGTGACCAAATAATATGGTATTGGCGACTGTCCAGCGGTGATGGGATTGACTGGTATATTAAGCGTTCTATACCCTGATTTCTCTATCGAGAAAGAATACCTTGCTTGTGTATTCTCTTCAGAATTAGCAAGAAGAATAAGGCTTTGTTCGATTTGAGGCTTTTCCACGAAGTTTGTTAACGTTGTGGCTGTCACCAAGAAATCATTTGTTCCAAAATCCAACTTGACTCCGGGCGATTTTGATGTAAGCGTCACTGTGAAAGCCGTATCGTTAAGCTCATAATCAAATGGCTTTTCTATGTTATACAGATTCCACCAGTCAAATCCAGAGCCTGTGATCATGCTCTTGAAGAACAAATACCCCCTGCTGACGGCATAGGTCTTCTTGCCGTTTATGCTGTAGAATAAGGAATCTGAACTTCCACTTATGACTGTTGATACTTGATAGTTGAAGGGGAATGCCAGTCTTATTTTGTGCTTCTGTGCTCCGGCGAACACAGTGGTTATTGGTATTCTCTTGATATCTCCAACTGGAAATATGGTATCCTCTTGAATGCCTAAGTTCGGGTTGGCAGGAAATATTGTTCTTCCACCTTCATTCTTTACCTTCAAGAGATAGCCAGAACTGGGGTAGAACTCCTCATTCCTGTTCTCAAACCTATAGCCATTCCTAAGAACTGATGGGCTTTGCATCGTGGTGGGCTGTATAATGCCCAACAAGCTGTATGTCCGACCTGTGAAATGAACATAGTTCTCATAGGCTGGACCAAAAAACAATTGCACGTAGTTCCTAGGCGTTGTATTCTCGAATATGATCTTCGTTTCTGGTATTTTGCCCTTTCTTACATTGAGGAAATTGGTCAACTCCAAAGTGACCAACTCCGTGAACTCAACTTCAAAATCAGTATTTGCCGTGAAAGAGATGGTCTTGCTTATTTCATTTGCTGCCCAATAGGTAGTGAATGGAAAGTCAACTGGTACCCCATTCATTTCGAACGTGATGTCGGGCATCGTGCCTACCCTGAAATTCATGGGCACACCATTGGTGCCGAATTCGTTGTAATCCGCACTGATGATTATCAAATACAGGTCTGGTGTGGTTCCGAAAGTAACGGGAAAACTGCTCAGTATTGAATAGTAGCCCGCATAGCTGCCGTTTATCACTCGTATGTCAAGTCCAGCCTGTATCAAATGAACCTTATCAACTGGTATCTGAGATATGAAAGTCGCCTTGTTTGCAAACTCAGGGAAGTTGTTGGGTGCGCTTATGATAATGTCATTCCCAAATCCAACATCATTGAATGTTTGTGCAACAATGAAATCGGACAAAGCGCTGTTCTCCCTCATGTTTATGGTGGCTATCTCCAAACCAAAAGGACTTGGCTTGTCCAGAACCACATTGACAAATCCTGTTTGACCTTCTTGAAAGGTCTGAGAATTGATATTGAACGATATCTTGGCCTTCTTCTCTTCAATGAAATTGTAGTTCAAACGTATCCAATGCTTATTGAAGAAGAACGGGAAGTTGTTGTCGATCTGAACAATGGTGCCATCGATATTGACATCAACCGTTTCAGTTCCATATGGGATTATGTTGTTATCGGCATCTCTGAAGACAAGCTTTTGGGACCACTTCTGGTCTTTGTAGGAAAAGTTGTTGCTTGGTATCTTGAAGTATACCGACTCATGCTGATAGTTTACCAGCTTGATGTAATACTTGCCCTTCTTCTTTCCGAATACATTATCAGTGTCATAGGATAGTTTTGTTGTGGTTATGACATTGATCAAGTTGGTATGATCAGGGTCAGAGTATACGCGGATCGGGACTCCAACGCAATCAATGACGGTGGAATCTATCTCTCCATAGATGATGAAATCACGCGACTGATTTCTTTCCTTGGTGAATTGGGCAGCAAGGTCAAAGTCATTGTCAAACCTCTCCTTTTTGAACTCACTGAATTGAACATTCAGGTCCAAGTTCAAGAAAAGGTCAACGTTCTCGGAAGTGACACTACGCTCTTCTGGCAGCAATATTTTGATCTTGTTCTTCATCACTCACCCAATGAATCTTCTCTATATGGAACCCCTAATGGACATGATATTACAAGGCTGGATGGCCAAAACCTTGCTCCCCAGAATGGGTCCCCTCTACCTCCACCTTGGTCGGGGTTAGGGAATGCCATGCCGGAAACTATGACGGTTGAGCGATCGTTGCATATCGTTCTTACATTCAGAAGGTATGACCTAAGGTGTGCATTTGGTATTGAAGAAGCTGGCCCAGCGTCCAAAACCATCTGCATCAAGTCTCTGTTATGAGTAGGCCCCTCTTGTACAGCGGCTCCAGCAAAGAAGTTGCCCTCTCCGTTATAGAGCTTGATGTTCGTGAACGTGAAGTCGTACTTTGTTTTCCTGTACTTGAAATCATTGTAGTCAAAGTCGAAATTGCCGGGCAATGTCATCACGCCGTTCTCAAATGTTCCAGTATTGCTGAGTTCAGAGCCGAAAAACTCTGCTGATGAACCCGGAGCAAGTCTTCTTCCCATAAAGTCGACCGTTAGAGAACCAGAGTTGCGTATGGTCAATCGCATTTCATTTATGGACATTTCCCAACCAGCACCACCGTTAGACCAGAATACGTTACCATTACTTCCGCCTGAGTTGTCTATTCCCATGAAGAGCCTGCTGGTCCAATCTCTTCCGCGCTGGAAGTAGAAGGAATTGAACCTATAGTTGGTAAACGTTTCAACGAAAGTTGGTGTGGTAGGATTCAGATTTTGAGGACTTGGGTCCACTATACGGAATATGTCGAGAGAGCCCTCCTTGATGTTGGCCTCGGTGCCAAAGTGCAGAAACAGTTTTTTGCCTGAAGTGGTGCTAAGGAACTCAAATGAAGTGTTGTATGGAGCTATTGAATACGTTTCATCACCGGGGAAGTTTATGTTGCCGGGTATTACACGTTGGTTCGACCTTTCTGTGTCGTATGGATAAATGGCATCGTGACCATTGAAGCCAGCATATCGGATGATCCTCGGCCACCCTTCAGGCTTCAGCCAATAGCCATATCCACACTCTACGCGTTGGTATTTTTCTCCATTTAGAACTCTTGACTCCAGCGGTTGAACAGGGAATCCTGCATCATTCGGTTTGTATGCATTGCTATACAACGAATTTGGATTGTCCGTATTCTCATAGTTGTACACATAATTGCATGTGACATACTTGGAGAAATCGGTCTTAAACCACGTGTTGTTCGTATTGTCTTTTGCAGCACCATAGCCTCCAGTTCCTCCATATGGATTTGATGAGTTCAAGAACTGATCAAACGGACTTCCGGCTATGTCCCCATCCAAGAATCTAGGTCTTTCCAGCCATCTTTTGCCCAGAGAGTTGAGAACATTGTAATCAGGGTTCGGCTGCGTTGGAACATGTGGTATTGAGTAGGGCTCTGGGTATATGTGATCCCACCTTCTTTCGTACGGGAAATCTCCCAAAAGAGGTGCCGCAGAAGTGTTTGGCAAGGACATGTCCGCATTGCCTTTGTTCAGATTGAAATGATCACGCGTTACAATGTTGTCAGCCGTATTGAACTTGCTTAATCCGGTATTCCTGTATATGGTCTTCTTGTAATACATGGACATCTGATATCCAGCCAGCCACACGCCCTTCGAGCCTGTTGGAAAGCCGTTCTGGTCTGTCTTTCTACCAACAGGGTCATACATATTCGCTGGTAGCTTGAAGGCGTGATAACCTTGTGTGTAAAAGGCCGCTCTTCTCTTGAGTTGAGGGAACTCATTTTCCCAAAGAAGAACGTGGTCAGGGTCACGATTGATCATGTCATGGATCTCCACGATCTGCAACTTCGTTTGTGGATATCCCTCCTTTGCCATGTTCCTGATGTCTATGTTCAACGGAGATACGAACCCTCTTCTTTGAAGCTCGTCAAAATCAATACCGTTAAAGGATACCTGCTCAATGAAATACGTTGCCCACTTTCTCAGATCAAGGTCTACGGACACGTTGACCTCAGTGTATCCCGTTTGTACCGTACCCCATGTTGGAACGACATCGATTGGCACTTGCCTGAAGAAAAGATTAGGCAACCTTGATATGTTCGGGGTATCGTCGGCGGGGAATGGGAAGAAGTTCAGCGCTATCTCATCTTGAGTGAGGCCTTGCTTGAACAGATCAACCTCAAAGAACAGGGTCTGTGTACCAATTGGCACATTGTGAATGACGAACTCGCCTTCTTCATTCGTTGTGGTAACATATCTATACTCTTGCGGAACGGCTGTGAACTCACTTCCGCTTCTTAGATAGTTTGTTGTGTCCGCTGTGTATGACTGAATGTTGAAGTAGGCTGTGGCTGGGGAGGATTCCCTTAAGTTCAGGGTTATCCTGTTGCCGTTCTCATCAACACTTGCTGGAGAGGGAAACTGCTCTGTCGGATTGAAAATGCCAATAGGCACGTTCTTAAGAGGAATAGAGATGTTGTTCCCCTCATTGTCAATAAGCTTCTGTATGGCGACCAATCTCCCGAAAACAGTACCCGTTTCAGACTCCTGTACCGGGAAGCTATTGGTCATGTTGTTATACAGGCTCAACGTGTCAAGGGTTCCGTATGACCTGTGGATACCAAGGTCTATGAACATGTCGTCAAGAAGAACGTCCTTGAACAGGGTGTGCGATATCGATTGTCCGCTGGTCGCAAGCGCCATGCTTTCAGACCACTTGACAGACAATCTTTGCTTTTGACCATCGTTCAAAGAGTATGGGAGTTCGTCATATCTGGTTCCACCCGTTATGAAGGGAAGTCCCAAGCTCTCCAGCGGAACATGGTTGTTATCAGAATCCCTCCACATTGGAACCCCATCGAAGGTTCCAATGTATACAGGTTGATTCACATCATTAAACAACACAAAAGCAGGATAGATGTCAACTCCGTTTGGCTTCAACATCGTATCAAAGAAGTTGATAGTCGTACCGGATTTGAATGTTTTTAGCTTAATCTCTTCCCGCATGTATGTGCAGTTTCACATAAATATGAACTTCACAAATACAGAAACAAACTGGTTTTAAGTCGTTGCACTTTTGTACAACTTCATCAATTTCTTCAAGGATATCCAACACTCTCCCTGCTTGATCATGTTCGCTTCCCACGGTATCATGTGCAAATTTGAAATGTGACCTATGATCTTGGGATCTACCCCTTGTTTGAATCCCTCTATGACAGAGAATTTGTGATCAATGTGATAAGCGCCTTCGACTCCCGCTTTGCCTCTTTTATCGTAGTTCTTCAACAAATGAAGCGGTTGCAATTGAGTTATTGACCTTACTTGTTGATGATATCTTTTGAATGCAGGGCGTTTCTTTTCGAATTCGGCATAGGTGTAACCAGTGCGTTTGAGGTATATGTGGTCGTACAAGCCTTGTTCTTTGCGAGATTTTCGAGTTGCTCTGACCTTAGTTTTTGTTACATCGGTATGATGTTTACCACATTGTCCTTTGTGTTTCAGGTGAGTTCTTATCGCACCTTTTGTTTTCAATGTTCTTGATACCAATCCGTATGAAACTTTGAACAGCGCAGCTACTTGATTCATGGACATGCCGTCAGTATATGCTTCTACTATTGCATCATAGATGGAAGCATGTTTCCTTTTTGGTTCATACACATTATTCCTAGGCACATCGTGACTTCTAAGAATGCTCAGAACGCCAAACTTGGATATTTTCAACTGACGCGCTATCTCAATGGACGATTTGCCAGACGTGTATAGTTGAATAATCTCATCGACTGGGAGCTTTGTTCCACGCTTAACTCCAGATTTAGCTTGAGATATATTGCGAGGTGTTACGCCGCATCTCTTTATGATGTTGGATACGCAAGTAGAACTGACGCCAATCTTGGCCGCAACTTGTGGCGTTGACAGTCTTTGTTCAGTGTATAGACGTATGATCTCTTGCTGCTTTTCTTCGGATAGCTTTCTCATACATAATGATAATGTGTGAGATAAATAATCCAAAGAAGATTAGGCAACACGGATCCGCACGTCTCGTGACGGATTCCTGATCTCAAACATGGATATCGGGGTGGAAAAGATGGCATTGTCCATCAATTCTATCTTGGTTCTGAACCCTCCTGTTTCAGGTATTTGGGTCCTTTCTCCTATTGCTTGACTGATAAGAGTGCTGGAATATCCGCCTCCCTCAAGGTTGTAGAAATCGATGTTCACCACGTTGATGACGCCCGGAACCTCTCTGAGGGCATCCACCATCTGTGAAACATACAGGTGTTGGTTCATTTGCCAGCGTTCAACATCCATGAAATCCCTGATCACATTGGCGGCTGTTAGCTTAACCTCTCTTGGAGCGAATCCATTTCTGTCAATGAAAAGATCGACATTGACCTCAAGATTGATGACTCGCCCGTCGTTGATCTCCACGAAATCATTGATCATGCGATATCGGGTCATGTAGGTAACAAGATTCTCTTTGATGACGCTTGTTGATGATGCCACCAGCTTGCCATTGCCATCTCTGGTAAGAATATACATCTTGACCTTGTTGTCCTCTGTGGTGGCGTGGATGCGGAATGGTCCTCCGAACTTTCCGGGTAATTGATAAGCTCTTGAGATGTAGTCATTCAAAGTAACGCAACGCTCTTGAGCGGCATGGTTGGCCGCTATGTTGTAGCGTATTTCCTCAACTGAAGGCAGTCCTTTGCCGCCAAGCGCTGGTATTGGGTTGTTTACACGAGTTGAGGATACAACAAGGTTATTTTGGGCTGGATCCGGACCAGAAATAACGGGATCGATATTGGTTACGTCCGTCAGGGTATTGGCACCCACATTGCTCAAGGCGCCTCCGCCAACACGATACTTTACGAAGATGGTGGAGTCAATGGCTATTTTTTGGCCAAGGGCGCCATTATCCAGTATGTCCGATATGTTCAGGTTGGTGTCATTTCTGCAAAGTTCACTTCCTGACAGAAATGATAGAT
>ERZ724522.1602-NODE-1602-length-11909-cov-11.969546_pt1 | contig 11909 bp, 11 predicted proteins | sample MGYA00376055_ERZ724522 | MGnify/ENA primary metagenome ERZ724522 (study PRJEB28724, sample SAMN07190884) | wastewater metagenome | isolation source: effluent of sewage treatment plant in Hong Hong | place: Hong Kong | collected 2016-03-17 ... | reverse complement strand
CCTATAGCTGTAGGGGAAGTAACAGATCCTGCTCCACCCGCTCCACCATTAGCTGTGGGTCCTCCAGATGTAGCAGTACCCCCAGATCCACCATTGGCCTGTATTGTACCAGAATTGCTTAAAGTCCCTGCATACAATACAATCACTCTTCCTCCTCCTGAACCCCCACCAGCGGCAATATTATTACCACCATCTCCTGTTACAGAACCTCCAGCACTACCATTAGCAGAAATTGTGGCAGATCCACCTATGGTAAGATTTCCTCCAACAATTAAGATAATATTACCTCCGGTTCCAGAAGATCCATTATTTCCTATTGCTGTGCCAATTTTACGCCCAGTACCACCTGGATTTCCAGCACCTCCCCCACTAGCTGCGTTAAATGCTCCTGAGAAAGTACCTCCATCTCCTCCAGCACCTCCATTGGCAGCACCAGCAGATCCAGGATTTCCAGCCACTCCGTTAGTTCCACCTCCACCGCCACCAGATCCTCCAGAATATGAAGTACCGGCCGCACCGGCACCACCGTTACCAAAAGCAGTGGCACCACCGGCTCCTCCCCCACCTCCACCAGTTTGGCCATTAGTACCAGAAGATCCAGCATTTCCAGCAGTGATAGTACCAGTGGCCTGAGTAGCTCCACCATTAGCTCCAGCGGCGGGGGTGGTGAAGTTAACTTCAGTAGATGGCTCAACTATACTAGCAGTAAGACCATTAACTGTATACCTATTAAGATTAACTACAGAAGCTGACCCGGAGGCTCCAGTAGCCATAGTTATACTACCATTGATAGTACAATTACCCCTAACATAAATAATCCAAGCTCTGCGGCGGCCTGTAAGAGAGAGGGTATGACCAGAATTTACAGTAAGGGTTTCAAAATTAGATATGTAGGAGGCTGTATCGTCACTTCCAGAGCTATAAACAGTGGTAGTCCCGGAGGTAGAGAAATCACCATCAGCACCTGTGCCAAAATAGTTACAAGATGTTCTACTTGTAAGTCCTTGATTAATTTTTCCTATTCTACTATATGGCATTAATCTTTACCTATTTAAAGCTTTGCTAATTAAGGTTGGAGAAGTAACAGATCCTGCTCCACCTGCCCCACCATTTCTATATGCAGATGTTCCTCCACTTCCACCATTAGCTTGAATGGTTCCAGAGTTGGAGAGAGTTCCAGCATAAAGAACTATTACTCTTCCTCCTCCTGATCCTCCACCACCAGAAGGGTAACCAGTTACAATTCCCCCAGTTCCACCAGCAGATCCATTAGCGGAAATAACAGCACTACCTCCTATGGTGAGATTTCCTCCTACAATTAAAATAATATTACCACCAGTTCCAGAAGTTCCATTAGACGCTCCAGAACCTGTGAATGTACCACCTGGATTACCGGCACCTCCCCCAGCACCTCTTATTCCAGTCCCTCCATTTCCACCGGCACCGCCATTAGCGCCTCCAGCAGTTCCGTTACCAGATGAATTTCCTCCTCCTCCCCCGGCTCCACCGGAATAAGCTGTACCAGCAGCACCAGCACCAGAGTCGCCTTCCCCAGCAGCACCGCCAGAACCTCCACCACCAGTTTGTCCGTTAGTTCCAGCAGATCCAACAGTTCCGTTGCCGTCTCCAGTCTGGGATGCTCCTCCATTAGCTCCAGCGGCGGGACAGGTATAGTTAGTTCCTGAGGAGGCTTCTACAAGGGTAGAGGTACTATTATAACCATTTACTCCATGTCTTCTAATATTCACTGCTTGGGAGGCTACAGCACTAGCTCCTGTGGACATAGTAATAGACCCATTGATTGTACAATCCCCTTGCACATATATGATCCAGGCGCGGGAGCGATTTTGAAGATTAAGAGTAACAGAAGAATTAACAGTGAGAGAGGCATAGTGAGATTCAAATATACCTGAATCTGAAGCACTATTTACTAGAGAGGTGGTGGAAGAATAGGTAACATCCCCTAAACTACCATAGCCGAAAAAGTTACCGTAAGGCGGGGTGCCAGTGTTAGCACCTCCAAAATTAGTTCTGATTTGCTTATTATAAGGCATACACTACTCCTTATAGGAAGTTGCCCCACAGGTTAGCCCCGTTGCTACAGAAACTCCAAGCATCGTAAACTACATTGGAAGACACAGTAGCCTGCCCATCAATTGTAGCACTACCATTTAATGAGCTGGCATTTATAGTGAGTGTATTAGGGGGATTTGTAGTGTTAGCTACTATTTTTACCTTTATCTCCTTCCCACTATTACTGGTAGGGTTGGGGAGGGTTAGAGTAAAACTTCCACTAGTTAGATCTGCAAAATACACATATTGAGCTTGGGCGGTAGCATTTGATGTTATAGTGCTTGCAGTCAGTCCACCACTTCCTCCTGATACTCCTGAGGCAGAGATAGTTATTACCGTACCAGATTCCTGAATAGTAAGACCACCAGCAACACCCAAAGTCCTTCCAGCAAAGGTATCAGGAGCAGTCTGAGTAATGAATCCAGTAGTGTTGTAGGCAGCTAGAGCAGTAAGGGTAGCATCTAGTGGTTGAAGAGCTGAGCCTGATATAGTGACAGCATTGCCTGCCCCGCCATCTTGTATAGTAAGACCACCAGCAACTGCTAGAGACCTCTCATTAGAAAGTCCAGAGGTAGTTCCTAGGGTTACAAAAGCCTCTGCATCAGAAGCCGCTCCAAGATTAGTTCTAGCAGTAGAGGCATCAGAAGCTCCTGTTCCTCCATCAGCTACAGCAACATCTGTACCACCCACGGTATAAACATTGGACCCTACATCCAGGGTAGGATTGCCAGCAACCCCATCTCCATCAGTAACAGTAATTCTGTTAGTAGTTCCTGTAATGGTTCTACCAGTGAATGTATCAGCAGCGGTCTGGGTCATCAGACCATTTGTATTGTAGGCTGCAAGGGCGGTAAGGGTAGAATCGAGAGGCTGAAGAGCAGAACCAGAGAGCACAACAGAGCTATTAGCCCCATTATCTTGAATAGTGAGTCCACCAGCTACAGTAAGGGCTCTTTCGCCGCTAAGACCGGAAGTATTGCCAAGGGTAACAAAAGGCTCAGCATTGGAGGCTTTACCATCAATCTGTCCCTGAATAGCTGAAGTGACCCCATCCAGATACTGGAATTCAGTATCAGAGACAGAACCATTAGCTATATTAGTAGCTGGTATAGCAGTAGGAAGGTCTGAAGTTGTAATTGCTCTATAGGTAGGGGCGGCAGGAGATCCTGAAGTAGGTCCAGCCCAAAATAGTCCACTACCAGCGTTAGTTAAGGCTAAGGCTAAAGTACCTGCTGTGGTTACAGGATTACCAGAGACAGTAAGTAATGAAGTAGGAGTACTCATGTCCACTGAGGTCACTGTACCCCCACCGCCGCCTGAGGCAGTAGAGGCTATTACCCAGTTCTTACCACTAGGGGTGAAGGTTATATTAGACCCAGCAACCAATGGCATATCAAGATAGGTAAGCTGCCTAAAGGCAGGGGCAGCATCTGCTCCAGAAGCAGGACCGCACCAAACTAAACCTGATGGCTGGTTTACCAGACCAAGAGTTATAGTCCCATTACTTGTTATAGGATTTCCAGATACAGTGTATATAGCTGGGGCAGCAAAATCTACAGAAGTGACAGTACCAGCATTTTGACCAGTAACTGAGAGGGTAAGAGTATTAGTTCCATAAGAAGCAGATAGACCAGAACCTAATATAAGGGTCCTTCTATCAGTAAAGATGGTATCTCCAGTGTTCCAGGTGAGAATATCAGCACCTGTGATACTATTAGCAACTCCAATAGTGAAGGCTCCACCTGCCCCACCATCTGTAATAGTTATCCCATTGCCTTGGGTAGCGAGACGGCTCTGGGGTAGGCTAGCTTCAGTAGTGGCAGTAATGTAAGAACCTGAGGAGGTAGCTCCAGAACCAGTCACCTGAGCATTAAGAGTTATTGAGTTGGCTCCAGGAACAATAGTTACATTGTTTCCTGCGATTAATTCCTTACTTCCTACAATACCAGCATCAGCTTGGTAAGTGACATATGGACCTGAGGCGAAGAAGGTAAGACTACCATCAGGATTAAGGGTAAAGGATAGTCCACCTCCAGCATAGACAGTGTTACCACTACCTCCACTGGAGCCATAATAGGCCGGATATCCATAAATGTTGTCTGCTGCCACTTTTACCTCTAGGCTACATCAGCATAGAAGCCTACGGTAGCGCTCACTGAAGGGTCATTATTTACTAGGACAAATAGTACAATCCCACCTAGCCTCATTATTGGAGCATCCAGGTAGAAGATAGTTCTTCGCCTCTGGGCGGAGGCAGAACTAGGGGTCACTGTCACAAGCGTCACAGCATTAGTAGAGTTATCCCCTATAAAGGGAAGTTCCAAGTCCGTTAAGGAGGCTGGAGAGGTGGTAATGTAAGCAAAAAGTCCAGGATTGTTAGCGGCGGCAGGTAGGGGACCTATACCACTGTATATAGAGCAGCTTACTCCAGTAGAGCTTGAAGTAGTAGCATAAGCTACCTCTAGCCCACCCCGGAAGTATTTGAAGTCTTCCATGTTAACGTAAACATAGGAAGAAGCACCTGGAGCTAGAACAATTCCAGTATCCTTAGGATATATGTACTGAGCGTTACTTGACACTAGCTTTCTCCTTAAGAACAATTACAGCACTAGCCTGTTCCAGTTCCTTTTTGGAGAGCTTTTTGATTTTACGACTCTTGACCAGCAAATTCTTGTCTAAGGATTCTTGGTCTTTGTTTTGAGATTTGTCCTTCATCTACTCCACCAAATCGGATGTATAAACCTTCAGAAATTTTACCTAGAGAATTTTCCATCTCTAATTCAGGGTCCACAGGCTCTGGAGCAATCTGGGCTCTTACAGCTTCTGGATCTCTATTCATGGTATTGTCAAGAACCATGTTGCCTCTTGGATCATTAGGAGGTAGAGGAGCCCATCCCAGGATATGGGTCCTGGCTTCGTTAACAGTAGTGATGGGTCCAGCCTGTGCCATTTCTTTGACAGTCTGGGCGGCGGCTAGGGTGATAGCCCCGTATCTACCAGCAGGAACAATCTTAACATCAGTTATACCCATGTGTTCCTGAAGAAGATGTTTATTCAAGAACTTACATGCTTGAGCAGTGTACCAGTTAATAGTAGCGTCAAACTGTGCATTTACTACGTTCTCCACAAGGGAGGGCTGATATTGGGCGGTAGTGGATCTAGGAATACCTATCTTCTCTGATGGTATACCTAAAGTAGTGCATATTCTTTTGTCTAGACCGTCCCGGCTCTCTCTGAAGTTAAGCTCAATAGCACCTGGGTCATTGACATTATGAACATCTTTGACTCCAGCCATTGCCATAATGCCATTAGCACCCTTGGTTCCACCATAGAGGAACTGAAGCTGGTTCTGTACTTGTCTTACCCAGTCATCACTGACAGAATTTGTAATGGGGTTGTCCTCTGAAGGCTGCTCCAAAGCAATGATCTTGCCCATAAGTCCACCTTTCTGCATGACATCGTTATTAAATGTCATAGTCATAAGGGCAGTCTCTATTTCAGTAGTACAGGCAAGCAGGAGAGGAGGTCCAATCACCTTACCATCTGTGGAAGGCATCATAGCATGGTCTAGGTCATCCACATCATATTCACGCTTCATCCTACCCATGTAGTAGATATACTTCTCTATTGTTTCAGTGACAGGATTAAGTACTGGTTGAAGGCGGGGAGGGAACATGATCTCATATTTGACTAACTTTCTAGACCTCTTACCATAGTGAGGAAGAGCCCAAAAATTACCAAATAAAGCATAATGGACACAGAACTCTACATATATAGATTCAATATCAATCTTAGAAAGTTCCTTATACCTTTCCATCAAAGCTTCCTCGGTCATTCCCTCTGAAGCTTTTAGAGCAAAGCCATCAGCTCCTACTGTCTCTCTTATGAGGTTTATGCACCTTTGAACTGCCCAGTAGTTTTGCTGGAAGTATGAGAAAACCTGGAAAGGATTAGGGAAGAAGCTCCATATCTTAGTGCCTTGGGACCTAGGACCAAAGAAAGTAGGAGCACCACCAGGGTAATAAAACTTAGATACCTCAGGCCCGAGAGCCCTTGGTTTACAATCTTCTACCATGCGAGCAAACTCACCTAACTTTTTGAAGTAGAGGTGAGGATCAGCAGTCTGGTTATCTAGGAATGTAAGCTCTTGAAAGTACCTTTTAGCCTTGGGGCGGGCATCAGAAGGAAGCTGCCTAATGAAATAGTCAGCATAGGCCATCTTCCCAGCATTGTACAATAGCTTATTTGGATACTGGAGGATGCGGTCAATAAAGCTCATAGTGATCCTATTACTGTCAGAAAAATTGTACCTAAGCAAAAGGACCCCTTCCGAGGTCCTTTTAACATTTAGGTTGTCAGGTCACTAGACAGTGATTGGGAAGGCTCCAGAGCCATCACCGATAACGCTAGATTCAAAGGCTCTCTGACCACTAACCACTGAAGGAGCATCTTCACCAGCGGAAAGCTTACCAAGGTCAAGAACACAGAACCTGTCGACGTTAGCTGAAGTAGAGGTCAACTTTACAGCGTAACGTAACGAAGAGCTAGTAGTATTGAACTTGATAAAGCCAGCGGAGGCAGAACCGGTAAGGGTTACAGAAGCTACAGGGCTAGAGAAGGCAGGGTTACCAGAAGCAGCGATATCGCCGTCTACTTTGAGAGTACCAGATACAATAGACACAAGTACTATAATACTTCTAGGACACTCATCAGCGATGGTGTTAGAAGTCTGAGTGCTCACGTTAGCAGAAGCCGCTACCGTAAGACCCAAGTCTTGATTGGATACTTGACAGCCTACAATGTTTTGTTCAGCATTAGGAAGGGCCATTTAGGTATTTTTCTCCTGAGGGGTGAGCTAAATTCATTAAGAATTTTACCAAGGGGTCATTTAAAATTTTTCAGCTTCTCATAACTGGATTTTTCTTGGGCTTCCAGTTGGGCTTTCTCATATGCCAGGCGTTCATCTAATATAGACCTACCAATACCGAACATACTTGCAAGGGATTGAGGCTTATAAGGATCAAATACCTCCTCCTCGGGGGGAGGAGGTGGAGATTTCTCCGTAACCACTAATTGAGAGGACTTCTCTACTATAGATGTTTGAGGGGAGTCCAAAAGTCTTACCCCCTTCTTACGAAGGATAACAGGAAACCGCTTGAACACAAGGTAACCTAAGGCAGCTTGGGGGTGGGTCATTAGTACAGGTTCAGAAGCCCGGCGCGGGTTGCCTCTGGCTACTTCATCACAGTTATCATCTTCTTTAGGGGTAGGGGAAGTCTCTTTCCATACAGTTCCTTTCAGAGACTCTATGAGATTGAAACAATTAGGGGAGACAAAAATCCTTCTAATACCCTCCACATTCTTAATAGAGGCTTTGAGGTTGTTAATTCTACTTATAATAGGTATAAGGGTATCTCCCTTAACTTTCTTAAAGCCCATCTCCACATTGAAGCCTTGACTTTTCAGGTACTCATATATAACCTTAAAGGATTCTCTACTACTATCGGCGCGGGAGACTACTAAAACTCCATTAGGATCTCCAAATAACCATACCTTACCTTTGTATCCTTGATACCTTCTACAGAAAGCTCTAGCTACGTCCATCTCATCTGCGTTCCAGAGAGTGAACTCATCTACACAGAAGAGCCCCTCCTCCCGCTCTTGGCAGATAATTGAGCACATAGGGTCAAAGTTAAAGTCCATGGTCCAGTAGATATCTTCCTCTGGATTGAATTCGCACTCAACTATATTTTCTGAGGAGAACTCCTTATATATAGTTCCAGTATTAAGGTCAACAATCTTACCTTCTACATAGGTGGCATACTCCTCATCTGAGAGAGCACCTCTCTGCAACTGAGCGAAGTCGCTGGGCAGGTGAGGGTTATCTATAGAGGCAGATCTAACTACTCTATAGTAGTGTTGATTGCCAGGACACTCATTAGTCTTTTTCTGCCTAGTACCCTTTTTAAGGTAGGTGGGGCACTCAGGATTATGGCACTCTCCACCTACCCAGGCGTAAGTCCTTCCATTAGGTCCTACCTTCTTCTCTCCCCCTACCCACTCATGTTTACCTTTGTTGGCGGCGGAGCATATATGACAGTATTGACATTCACAAGGCTCTCCAATAGGGAGGGGAGGACCTTTGTAGTCCTCAGTATACTGCTTGAAATTGAACATATCGTAAACCCAGTCCCTTCTACCTGTTGGATTCATATTCAATATGAACTGTCTTATAGGGAGAGCCTGTCCCCTGGATCTTCTAAACATCTCTTTTAAGGCATCTGCCTTCATAAGGTTAACCTCCTCAATTAAGAAGAGGTCAGCAGTAAATCCCCTTACAATGTCAGGGTCATCTATATTAAGAAATCTAATTGTGGAACCATTTATGAGAGAGGCGAAAGGAGTTTTCTCTCCTGGCTTTTTCGCTACTAGAGGATGCTCCCAAGGGTAGGATATACCCTCAGGGGAGGTCCAAGATAACCTCTCCCCAAATTTATCTACCACATTCCTTTTCAGTAATGGTTGGTTCTTACCACCTACAACAGCTACGCATTTGGGGTAGGTTGTTATTAATTCCAGTATGTTAGCAATACCACAGATGGTCTTGCCTCCGCCTGCGCCTCCCACCATTAGAGCTATGTCTAGTGTGTGATTGTGTGGTCTTTCCCAGGGGTCTTTGTGATATATAAACAACTCTTCCTGCATCTCTGTAGGACCATAGTCCTCAGGATCACCAGAAGGGGGATCTGGCCAAACATATAAGTCCCAGTCTGAGTCTTTATATGTTCTTTTTTTACGCATACTATTCCTCTAAAGCTTCCTTAGAGGGTTTCTTGTGGACAATTCTTACTACTGGACCACTGTTCTGGTCTGTAGGAGTTCCTTCAACAGTTGTAGCTGTTCCACCTATGCCCTCCCCCGAGTCTTGGGACAGTAGGAGCAGTTTCTTCTTGTCTAAAGCGAGCCTGGCTTCATCCATCCTTATTTTGTGGGCAAGGTCTACACACTTCTGGGCTACGGAGAACTCAACTTTTGTGGCAGGATCTCCATTCTTGTTCCAGTTAACAATTCTTTCTTCTAAGCACTGGTCATAAAGCTTGTCCAAGAGCTTCAACTGCTCTATAGGGTCAGCAATCCTTATACCCTTGGTACGCTCATCGAAAGGGATGTTTTCCCTAAGCTCAGATATCTGGTCATTATGCTCACGCATAACCTCCATTATTACCTCAGCCTTTAGCCCCGTCTCAAAAAATGATTGGAAGCTGGACTTAACCTCTTCTACGTTACTTGTCTTAGATAGGCAAAGAAGTATATAATCAAGATGAGCTTGTTTAAGGTTTTCCCTTTTACTAATGGCTGACATGGAGTTCCTTCTGTTTTAAGAGTATTTTATCAATGCGACCAGAGATAGTAGACCAATACCGTAACGCTAAGCTGGAAGAAAACCGGCAAAAGGCAATTGCAGAGAAGCTTAAGCCTAAAATTAAGGCACTTATAGAAGAGACCGGAGGCTGGGATGACTTGTATTTCCAACCAGCAGAGAAGGTCATATGGCATGAGGAAGTGCTTTACGACTGGGTAGCTGAGAAGTATCCAGAATTTCTACCACAGCTTACTAAGAAAGTCATAGATGTAGAAGAACTGGGTAGGCTAATTAAGCTTGAATGGATCGACGATAAGACTATGCCTGACAATGCCTATACAACACAGACCACGTTTAGCATACAGACCAAACCAAGGAAGAAAAAAGATGAGAATGACAGCGAATAACTTACTAGTAGAGTTAATAGATAACTCCGTAAATAGTGATGGTGATGAACTCTCAGCAGGGGGCATACTCCTACCAGGTTCCTGGAAACAATACAGAGTGGAGGAAAAGGTTCTCCATGGCTATGTTCTAGCCGTAGGTCCTGGAAAACAGAATGAGGAAGGGGTGACTATACCTATGGAGATATCTGTAGGTGACCGTGTAGCAGTTGATAGGTCTTCAGGAGACTCTGTAGAGGTTGACGGCAAGACTTTGAAAATATACAATGAGAAAGACATTATTTGTTTAATTGATGAGGTTCCAAATGAAAATAACTGAGATGATTATTTCAACTTCCCTGAAGTTCCAAACTGTTCCGTACTCTAACCAGGACATTTTTATGTCTGTCAAATCTGCATTAGATGAAAATGAGGACCCTGTTAAGGTAGCTGCTGAGCTTAGGTCTTTTCTTCAGAAGGCAGTTCTTGAAGAGAAGGCTGCTTGGGATGATATTAACCCTGATTTCTATGATAAGCCTGCCTGTCTTAGATAGCTGATGTCCAAAATTAAAATCCTTCAACTCCTTCCCGAGTTTAAAAGACGATTCTTTTACAACTTCGGGAAGGAGAAAAACCCTTATGGTATACAACGTAAGTCCTTAGTAGACATGGAGAAGGCGGGAAAGATTATCCCTGCTGGTACTTTTGGATACGATAACAGGACTAACTACACCATAACAGACCATATGCTTATGCAGCACTTCTCTCAGAAACCTGTAGAGGAGCGTTATTATGTGTATGGTTGCTTAGGTATCCTTGGTGATAAGACCAGGGATAGGGTGAAGTTTATATGCTTTGATGCTGATGAGCCTTGGCAGATTGAGGAGACTCACAGTAAGCTCCTGCCCGCCCTTCGCGCTCTTGATATTGAATATATAAAAGAGAATTCCAGGAATGGCAGGATGCACATATGGATCATGGTAGACATACCCAGAACTATGGCTGAGCATTTCTGTAGGCAGGTATACCAGAGCAAGGATATGGACCATAAGAAGTGGGAGATATACCCTCTTTTTGCTAGACAAGATGCCCTAATAAGAATCCCAGGAGGATACCACCTTAAGGCGGAGGCGGTAGGTACAGTAGAGTGGAAAGGAGAGGTATCCAATACTCCTGAGTTCATACTGAAAACTTTCAACTCTGCCCCGATCTACACTGAGGACTTTTTCAACCCCATACTCAAACCTCTAAAGGAAGTTGAGGTTGTCCTTCCTAAAAGAGAGCAAAAGCACAGAAGGCACTACACCTACCTATCAAGGAACCTGCCCCCTCCTATTGAAGGACTTCCTAAGTTCATAAGTAAAGTATCTACTGAGTGCCAAGCTATAAGAAAGCTTGTATTTGACATGGCTAACCAGGAAGTAATCCAGAAAAGGGGAATACCCCACCATAATGCCCTGCTAGCACTTTCCGGTCTTGCTTACTTCGATGACAAGGTAATCCATGGAGGAGGCAAGGAGTGGTGGGACTCTTGTCTTGACAACTTTAGGGACAGGAACGCTATTGAGCACATGGTAGACCCATGGGCGGCAGGTAAAAACCCTAACATAGGGGTATGGAAGTGTGAAACCTATGACAGGTATTTTGAGCTGTGTCAAGGATGTCCACACAGAAACAGAGATGGATTTGAGACACCAAAGCAGTTATACTTTGGTAAGACTATTGAGAAGATTAAGGTAGAGGATGTCTATTAGGAAAGTCACAGTCAATGATGTTCTCCTAGATATATTCCCTAAGGCTTGGCTTAGGATTAACGAAGCTTTGGATAACAAGGAAACCCTGGTCCTTGGCTTGTTTCCACCTATGGAGACGAGAAAGTCAACTACAAGCGATAGTTGGTCTGTAGAGCTAGCCAAAAAAGGAAAGAACGTAATGATAGCAGTTCCCTCAGGGGACATTGCCAGGGAACATAGGGAAAGAATTAGGTCCTTGGGCGGGGAGGCTCATGTACTACAAAGCCATGAAGCTACATTTAAGGGTAAGACAGATGACTGTCCTTACTATGACGATATTCAATACCTATACAACCT
>ERZ724522.1600-NODE-1600-length-11912-cov-3.910348_pt1 | contig 11912 bp, 16 predicted proteins | sample MGYA00376055_ERZ724522 | MGnify/ENA primary metagenome ERZ724522 (study PRJEB28724, sample SAMN07190884) | wastewater metagenome | isolation source: effluent of sewage treatment plant in Hong Hong | place: Hong Kong | collected 2016-03-17 ... | reverse complement strand
CACACATGCTCGATTATGCATCTTCATAAGGTACTACTTTTTGTACAAGTGGTTAGCTAGATTATCTTGGGAAACAGGTTCCCATATAGCTAAAAAAACAAAGAAGATTAGAAAGTTTGATAGAGATAGTTATTCTAAACCTTATCGTTACTATTCATATCAAAGGAGAACAAGAAAACAACATGAAAGTAGGGATTTTCAAGAACAGTATTCAGAAATTAGTTCTCCAGACTGGTATCTATAATAAGTTTAGTTTTGAGATAGTTATTGATAGTAGGTTATTGTTTGGTGATGTCTATTACGTGATGAGTGTACGTGACGGTAATATCTTTGAGGGTATGCCTCCATTAGATAAATTAGAAATGAGTTATCGTAAACATACGTCTTATTCTGTTAAGCTAGCTGATTACGAGTTAGCTCGGTTAGGTTGTTTATTTAACCAACAATCTGACTATGCAAAACTATTAAAAAGAGCATGATTAGATATCTTTATAGATTTGGTACACATCCCAAATGCTATATCCAAATTAGTTATTGGTTGAAAGATGGTTATTATCGACCTCCTTTTAGATATCCAACTACATACGATGCTATAACAGTCCGCCATTATATAAAAAAGGGGGAGCAGTTAGGTAGAAATATTGCTCGCCACTATCGTGTTGAAAAATTCTTCGACTACTTTAACGGTACTAACCCAATCCGTACACTTGGATATATCGAGAATGATTAGTTTGATTCCTCGTTCTTTACATTCACGAGCTTTATCTTTGTCATTCTTTAAAGTACGAATGAATGATTCATTACCGTAGATCGGTGTATAGTGGCCAGGACCGTTAATCTCTATAGCAATCTTCAATTTTCTTAAATGTAGATCTAATTCTAAACCTGAATACAATGTATTTCTATCATTGCAAACTAATTCATGTTTAGGGTATACTGTTCTAATAAGGTTTTCTAGATGATGCTCAGCTTTACTTCTTTTGGTATTAGAAACTTTTTGAGCAATCTTTAGTGCTAGTTTTCTTTTGCAAGTTTCAGAACAGAACACATGTGAAGGCATGTGTTTTGCAGGAGTTAGTTTACTTTGACGTGTAGTCATGTAAAACTTCCTCCCACAATTCTCACACTTCACTTGTTTAGGTGTCATAAAAAAGTAGAGCATGAAGAAATACCAAATGCGACTATGCATATCAGGAATATATAGCTTTGACTTCTATAGAGGAAATAGTCCATGGGAATCATGGGAAGGATGTTTGTATGTTGAAGACAATCAGGTTTCTCCAGAGTCTTTACAATACATGCGTAAAATTAATCTAAAGAGATTACTAGCTAACGACCTCAAATTGGTACTCGATAGTTATGAAAAACGAAATACAAAAGATAGATATGTGTAAGAATTTTAAACTTAATACTTACACAGAAGTGATTTATCATCGAGTTGGGAATGGTTTTTCTGCGTATGAGCGTCTACACTACGTAGGTAGCGTATTAAATATAGGTTATATAGAAATCATCTATGGAATGGATGATCGAGTACGTTACTTTGATCACGGATCTGGTTACGGTTTATTTGATTTTAAGAGAATGTATAATGCCAATAATAATTGAAGTATCATCTATATTGAAAGTAACAGGTTTATCAAATCAAGCAATTGAGAAGTATTTGAGTATTGGAACTAAACCTAATCCAGCTCATAAAAATTGGTTGATAAGAGGTTTTGGACGTGTAAAGAAAATAGCTGAGATAGCACAACCTGAGCCTTCTGTAACTATCTCTTCTGTATGGGAAGAAGATAATAAAGTATTCTTCTACCGTGGTTGGTTAGATAAACTAATTAAAGAACATCCTGATGCTACCATTATTGATAATAGATCAGCTCCACAAATATCTCAACCCTTTCAATTCAACAAAGAAATAGTCTTAAGGGATTATCAACAGGAAGGGATTGAAAGGGTTAAAAATGATGGAGGAGGTTTACTCATCTATCCCACTGGAGCAGGTAAGACTGTAACAGCTATTAAACTAGCAGCTGAACTAAATCTAAAAACATTATTCCTAGTAAATACTGATGTTTTAGTTGAGCAAGTTCAAGCTGAAGCATCGAGATTACTTGGACAAGAGATTGGACTAATAAAGGGACCAATTGCAAATATTAGAGACTTCACTGTTGCATCTGTTCAAACATTAGTTAGAAATAGAGTCCATCTTTATAAAAATTCTTTTGGATTAGTATTTCAAGATGAATGCCATCTAGCAGCTGCAGAAACCTTCCAACAAGTTCTGAGTGAGTTAAACGCTAAGTATGTTGTTGGGTTATCGGGTACACCTGATGATAGAACAGATGGATTAGGTTGGCTTCTCTATCACTCTATCGGCCCAACACGACACAAGGTTAGCTCGAGTGTATTAGAAAAAGCTGGAGTAATCCTTAAACCCATAATCAAAGAAGTCAACTGTAAAGCTTGGTACACTAAAAGAGAGTGGAGACCTGAAGATAAAATACAGCATATCAAGTCTCTAGTAAAGTGTAAAAAAAGAAATGAATTTTTAGTTGATTACATATTTAACTTAGTGAAGTCTGATCACAATGTTGTAGTATTTACTGAGCTTGTTGATCATGCTATAGATCTTCATAAGATGCTAGAAACTAAGTATGAAGAACAGTTTGGATCGAAGTTAAACTCGATCCTTTATCACGGAAGATTGACTACGAAGGAACGTACCGTTGAATTTCAGAGATTGAGAAACAACGAATCTACCTGTACCATAGCAACTTATCAGATCTGTGGTACAGGACTCGACGTAAAACCGTGGACCGACATAGTCGAAGCCACCCCGATCACATCTCCTACTATGTTGAAACAATCGATTGGTAGGATAAGACGTGCGACACTTGGAAAATGTCGATGCGTAGTTCATGATATTGTAGACATCAACGATCCTTTACTTGTTAAAAAATACAAGAAGAGGTTAGAAGTTTACAAATCACTTTAAGTTATGACTCTTCAACTCATTTTGGGACTAATAATGTTCCACCCGCAGAAACTTGTTATTTGTCGTGATTGTCATTGTGAATATGATTCATCAATAAAAGTTTATAGTGGGAAAGAATTGAATGAAGTTTTATATAAAGCTTCTAAACTAGAGAATTTTCAATTTACAGACGCAGAAAAGAAAGCTGCTGAGAAGATTGTATGGAGAGAATCGAGAGGGAAACCTTCAGATGTTACTTCACGATCCTCTTCAAAGGGTTTATTCGGTCTGTTGGATAGTACCCGACGTGATGTCAGGGTAAAGCATAACCTGTGTCCGATTTGCCAAACAAGAAGTGGTATTAGGTATATCAAGGCTCGTCCTGAATACCGAGGATCATTCCTTCGAGCTTGGCGGTTCCACATAAGAAACAACTGGTATTGAAATATGAGTGAAACAGTAGACAATGACATGTTCCTCTTCCCGAAGGGGGAGCGACGACTCAAGCTTAGCCGAGACATCGGTGGATCCAAGGTGTTTGAATTTCAGCACCTGCCCCATCTCGGTCTCATCAACCCGAATCCGTCGTGTACGATGATTCCCACCATGGCCTTCGCTGGATTTAATCCAGAAAGCCTCGACGATATTGCTCTGATCGCTGAAGGCGACTTGATCGATATCACCTCTGATCCGACTCACCGAGTCTATCAGTATTGGAACCCACCCGAGAATCTTCAGATTCCCATTGGTTTCCGCCAGATGCATCGTGTGAAGCACGTTGTTAGGGACTCCATCGGATTTCCTCTCATCATCACTGAAGCTGCTAACTAATCCATTCGTGAGAATGGGTATTTTTAATTAGACGTATAACAGGATACCTTGTTATATATATTATATTAGGTGTAGTTTCTGGGATGGGAACCAGAATCTTAGGTACATAACCTTTGATTAGGCTTAAGCAAACCGACACCATATTATTTTATTTGAGCAACAGTAAGGACACCATGGAGAACTTTAAAACACACCCAGCGAACACGGAAATAGTTCAGAAATACAAACCTCTAACAACGGAGTCTAGAATTTGTGATTTTGATATGCCTTCTGAAATCTATCTGGGTGGTGAGATTGTTCGAATTCCTAAACGGTTAAGATCCAAGGATGTACACTTCACGGTAAATACTTTGGGTAAGCCTGTTAGGTCTGCTTGGATAAATAGGACACTAGGCCATCTCTTCAATGCTATTCAGGTTGAGAATGAGTTGGTAGAATTTAGTGAACTACACAAATCTCTTCAGTGTCTTGATGGTGCCATAAGTAAGTTAGTAAAAGTTGATGTGTTGAAGAATCCATGCGGACCAGGATTCATGGGGTTTTCACAAGCTCATGAGAATATTCCAAAGGATTCGATTTACATAACAGAAAGAAGTTATGAACTTCTCTGCGAAACTAATCCAGTTTGGAGAAATATCCGAACCGTTGCTGTTACACGCTTCCCCAATCTAGGTCCTAAAACCACTGCTTCTTTGAAGCTAATTATTGGGAAGGAAGAGTTAGCATCTATAACGAACCAATCTCTAGTACAGATGGGAAGAAGTTCGAACGGAAAGAGTTTAGCTAATCTGTTCGCAGATCTACTCCTCGAGGTGGGACCTGATGAAACAGTTCCTACTGGAGTTTTTGATGCTCTTTATCTTCATCCAACCACACTCAAGGATATGGAAGGAGATGCTGACGGTGATCTGATATATGCTTTAGCAATCAGGAAGGGTAAACCTAGGTTTAAGGACATTTCGATGATTCGAGAACCGGGTAATTTTGCAGACTTGCAAGATGAGTTTGCAACACTCTTCAAGAAAGCTAATAGAGTTGAGAGGAAACCAGTAAAGGAACACTTACCAAACTTGTTTGATGAAGTTCCAATTGGCCCTGTTACTTATATGATCAGACATATGCTGTTTAAGGAGTTGAAGAAGCCACAGTATGCTACATCATCCCACCCGATGAGAGATGCTTGGAAGGTTATCGGACCTATAGCTATTCCTAAAGCCGAATTTGTATTCGACATTCGGAAGGGTAACTGGTCTGATGCTGAAATCGAAGCTAAGATGAGAGAAATTACTGACGCTGTTGTAGATATTAACTATGAGAAGATGGTTGGAAATCAGTTCTGTTTAACCGTTACTTCACCTAACATTGGTGATGTTGGATGGTTCCTCAAGGATTTCCCAACTCTTCAATCATATATTAACTATATCACAACTGGTAACATGCCAGAAAGAGGGGAAGAATGATTGATCCAAAAACATTAGCAGGTGCTCTGCTTCAGCAGAAAGAGGAACAGCTTGCAGCTACACCTCTCCCACAGAATAGTGCAATTACTATTCAGAATGTTGTCGATGGTACTATGTACTATTTTGACTCGACAAAGTTGGATCCTACACACCCTCAACATATCGCTCTGATGGGTCTTCTAACTCATTTGGATGCGAATGGTCCTATGACTGCTGATGAGATCTTTGATTGGATGCTTGCGACCTACTCTAAAGAATTCTCTCTTGAGAATATCCTCATGGGGTTACAGGTTGACGAGCTTCTTCTAGAGAATCATCCTAATAATGTTATTCCTACGGTTTATCCTATCGATCTTACGGTTCCAACAGTTATTCAACAACGAAGAGAGGAAGCCTTAGCTGCAAAGAAAAAGATTGTAGTTACACAATCTGGAAGCTTTACTTGCAATGGTACTCTTGCTCCTATGTGTCCTGTATGTAGATCGATGGAGCAACGAGAGTTTACTTCATCAGCTATTCCCTATGAACTATCATTGAAAGATATTGAGGAGTATGTTCCAGTTGAGGAAGTTACTTTCTATGCAGTTTCGACGTGTAACTGTTCTGAGGATATTACCTGGAAGATTACAGTTACTCCCGATCCAGCGGGTGGAATGAGTACGATTTTGTTTGAGCAAGAATATGGAGATAGATTGAGTCGAACACATCGTCATGCAGGGGCTATGTCCCATCTTCCAAACAATCGTTGAAAAATGAGCGAGCCCCTTTACACGTTGAAACCTCGTCGTAAGAACTGGACAACATTCTTAAGTGTTGAAACTAACCGTGCAGGATTAACTGCAACAACTCCGGAGAAAGTGCTCCCTCCCATTGTGGAGTACGATCAAACTGGTATGGTAAACGTACTATCACCAGCAGACATCGTTCAAGGAGTGAAACAACATCCATACATAGCTAACTCTCCTCAATTTTCTGAAGAGAGATTAGCTGATGTGGAGGTTAGTAATCTCTACTCTGCTTTGGAAAATTTCCCAGTACTACTACCTGCTACACCATCTTCTATTGATGATGAGAAGTTGATCCCTCATCCCGTCGCTGAACTAATCTACACTCATATGATTTACTTCAGGCCGACTGAAGAGTTCCAGGATAAGATAAAAAAGCTTGGTTATATTGAGAAGAGTAGGGTTCTTGCTGAAGTTCTAGAAACTGTTCAGTCTGATCTTCTTACTAAGCATAATGTTTCTATTGATCTTCACAGTGTTCCAAAAAGGAAAGTTGGAACATTTGCATTTCAAGCAGATTCAGAGGGTTTCTCAATCCCAGCTAAAACATTTTCGTTTGGTTTTCACAGAGCAATTCCTTCAGAAAGAATTGGTCGTGAGCTTAGTTCACTAAAGGCTGCTGAAAGATTCGCCAACCCAACATCCCTTCCTTTTGATATTCAAGAGGAGTTAAAACCTTACATCACGATGGTTCGCGTTGCAATAGTGGCAACAAAGACTGCTATGATGGATGGAGTCGACTTGTTCGAATCAGGGATCCCTAAAGTGGCTTGCAGACTCGTTAGGGAAAATTTGGTGAAGGATGTCAGTAGCATTCCAATCGAAGAACGAAAGGTAGTTTTTAGACCATTCAAAGCTGGTGTAGAAGCTGTTCATAGAGAACGGTCTCTCATGGATGAGACCGTTGACTTTCCTGGTCCGATGCGATTTGTCTTCCCAGCGGGAGTCAAAGTTGCTGCTCAACCCCTGAAAGGATATCAGATGGTTGATGCTAAAGGAAAACCCATCGATGTGATGATGGATTTCCGAACTGTTGCAGCAAAGGGAGCTTTAGCGCTTTTTGCTATGATGGATCCTGATAATTACTCTAAGGGTATGAATCAGGCCGACTGTTTACTCCATCTTCAAAACATGAAGATACAGCCGGTGTATATACAGGGTGTAGAGTATCAAGCCTATGTTGGTGAACTTCCAGTCATGAGACCGGGTCAACGACATACTGAACTTTGCCGCCCGTCTAATTCTATTAGTTTTGATATTATATCTAAGGCGATATTGGGGATACCATATAAGATATCTCAACGACTGGAATCAGAGTACAAGGAACTTGTAGAGTTTCGACAAGCTCTCTTGAACCAACTGGAAATCAAATAATCATGGCAGCAACTGGCAGAAAATTAGCTTCGTCCACACGACCTCGAGCGAATCTTACTCGAGCAATCGAACTTCTTCACGCATCACTTCGTACCGAACAACGAACTGGTGTCCGGTTTACACCCATCCTTTGGGGTGCTCCTGGTCAGGGTAAGACTGCCATCGTCGAAGGTTTCGTCGATCAGTTGAATGAAACCCTGGCACCGCAACGAGCAGAATGGATGCGATTGCACCCTCACGCTTCCGAGAAGGATTGCCCTCAACATCTTCGCCATTGGCAAGTCCTCGCTTTTCGTCTTTCTCAGTGCGACCCAACCGACCTCAAGGGTGTTCCCCTTTATGAGGAGGTTGATGGGAAGTCAGTAACGTCGTATGCTCCCCCGAAGGAGATTCCTACGACCAACTCACCAAACTCTGCAGACGGATTCAACGTTGTCCTCTTCCTGGATGAAATCTCACAGGCAGTTCCGACGATGCAAAATCTTGCATCCAACATCATCGACGGGAAGGTAGGTGACCACTTGATCGACATCACTCGATGTTTCATCGTTGGTGCATCAAACCGAGCAGAAGACCTTGCTGCCACTTTCCAGATGCCGATGAACGTTGCAAACCGATGTACCCACATCGACGTTACTACGACGTATGATGAGTGGCAGGATTGGGCGATGAAGACGGGTCAGAACCCTTACGTCATTGGATATCTCAAGGTACACACTGGTGTCTTCAACGAAGCCATCGTCCCGGATGTACCTATTTATGGTACTCCTCGATCCTGGCACAAGGTTTCTTCCTACATGAACGCACAAGGAAATGACTTCTACCTGAACGAGAGACTGAGTCTCGATGTTCTTGCTGGGACGATTGGTGCTGCAGCTGCAGACTTCTTTGCTTTCTGTAAGTTGACCAACTCGAAGTACTCCATCGATGACATCATGGCAGGTAAGAAGGTTCCAATTCCAGAGAAGGCTGATACTAAGTATTCGCTTGTTCTCGAAGCAACTGCTCGATTCAACCTGTGGTGTGAAGCCGTCATCGATGATCCTTCTTGGATGCATGCCATCACTGGGGAAAAGAGACTCTCACCAGATGAGGTCACTGAACTCTTCGTGAAGAAGCTTGGTAAAGAGAAGGTCAACGCTATCAATAACACGTTCGCTTGGTTCGGTCTTGACGGGAACTCTGACCCAGCCTTCCACGTTCTGTTGAACAAGTACCAGTCAGAGAAGACTAAGAGTCAGCTTCGAGCAGCGATGCTTAAGTCTGATCACTTCAAGCCCGCTCAAGCCGGTTACGCGAAGATCCAGAACGCTCTTCAGAGAAAATAATCATGGCCAAAACACCTGCACATGTAGCAGATCCGGAACTCTTAGCAAGGGATCCGGATCCTACTTCTGAGGAAACTTCAACCTGTTCGTCTGCTTTTATGGAGCATAGAACAGTTTATGTTTCCCAAAGTCCGTTTATCGGCATGCTTCTTCTATACTTGAAGCCGTTTGCTGCTGGGGTTAAAATCCCAACAGCAGCAGTTACCTACGATTCGATCATGCTACACGCAATCGAACCAGGGCGATTGGTTAATACGGATGGATCTCCTTATGAGGGATTCACTTTCCAACGTCTCAGCTCGATGGCTGCTAAGACTCTTCTTGCTCACGAAGTTCTTCACTTGGTCTTCGAGCATCTTGACATCCCCGCATCATTTGATCACAATATTGCTAACATGGCACAAGATGCTGTTATCAATAGAATCATCATGTCTGATCCATACCTGGATTTGACTTCGCTACCTCCTGGTGGTGTTATTCCTCTCAAGGATGGTAACGGATATTCTGGATTCAAGATTGGTACAGGAGCACAGGAGAAAACTTTCCGTATTCAGGGATTTGCTGATCTCGACTGGCAACCTATCTATTGGGCTATTCTTGAACAACTTGAGAAGGAGTCTAGTGGTGATGCCGAGCAAAGAGCAGCACAAGCTAGGGCAAAGGCTGCAGCTCTTCAGGGGAACAACCCCATGGCTGGTGATATCGATTACGAACAGGAGGGTGCAACCTCGCCTGATTTCGATAACTCGAAACTAGACATGAGAGCTAGAGTTATTCAAGCTGCAGAGAATGCACAGAAGCAGCAGGGATATCTTCCTGCAGAAGTTTCACGACATCTTAACGATCTTAAGAAAGGAAAGATTAAGTGGACAGATAAACTGCGAAGGATTTTGAGGACCCAAATTTCTCGAAATGATTTCATGCTTCGTGCTAACCCACGACGAGCTGCTCTTGCTCCAATCTGGAAAGGTCGACGACAACCATCTATCTTGCCAAGTCTTCACTCTGAATCACTTGGCGTTGGTGTACTTGTTCTTGATACTTCAGGATCCATGGGTAAGGAAGAGATGACCATGGGACTCTCAGAGTTTGCTGGTCTTCGTCAAACAACACCATTTGATCTTTACTTCTTCTGCGTGGATGCTATGGCTTATAAGTCAGCATTCTATTCAAAAGATGAAGAACCAAATTGGGGACAGATCATGGATGAGTATATCCATGGTGGTGGAGGAACTTCCTTCGTACCCGCATTTGATTGGGTTGCAGAGTTTGAAAAAGATCACCCAGGTGAGCATATTGCTTTCTTGGCATACTTTACGGATGGCTATGGTTCATTCCCAGAAACTCCTCCGAACTATAAAGTATTCTGGATCACAACTCCACACTCGTTAGATAAGGATCAATTCCCATTTGGTGATGTCATTCCTATGAAAGATGAGGAGTATGATATCTAATGGCTGTTGCTTTACAGTACCTACATGTAGGTGATACATTATGGTACGCAGATAAGAAAGTTGGATCTCCTGTGCAGTATACTGTAACGGAGATCCTAGGAGATACTATTTATATGAAGGATAGAAATGGAAAAGAGATTGTGAAGAAGGCTAACAATAAGTCATTATTCATCTCAGCTCGTGATGCTACTATTCTTCTTCAAGGGGAATAGTAGACACGATGCATTATAGAATATATACTTACAAATGATCTAAAAACTATTTTCGAATACTCGAAACCAATACGTTACGAACCAGAAGGGAAGTTACCCAATACATATCATGGTGGTGGACATGCTTTAAACAGCCTCTCCATCAATGCTTGTAATGGTGCTCAAGTTGGTCTTGAGTTTCAACCCTTCTTTCGTAACAGACTTTGTATAGCTAATATAGATGAAGATACAAAGAAGATTAAGAGTATTCGATATCCGACTTATGGAGTTGGTTTTTCAGATAAACCAGCTAAAGCTATTCCTTTTCTGAAGCACGGACGGAAGGGTCAGGGAGTCTATAATGAATCCACTCAATATGCTTTACGCATAGAAGTTGGGGATACCGTTCACTACATTTCACTAAGAAATAATGGAGTTGGATTGGGTGGTTATCAATCTTCATATAAGAATAAGGTTATAAGAAAAGCAACTCTCTCTTATAACTTTGAGTTGAATGAGATAGTTGATGCTACGTATAGACGATATCAGATACATGGAGATAATATACAATGTCTAATCTAAGACTATTATGGGTTATATCATCTAGAGATGAAAAGCAGTGGAATTCTGATATACTAGATGCTATGAAAACCAGAGATAGTTATACACAAAACTGGTATCGCTATACGGATAACACTCTAAAGGAAGTTAATCGTCTGGCAGAAAGAGTGTGGAAAATAGATTGGGCTAATTCATTTTGTGATTTAATAGTTTCCTACGAAAGAACTAGATTTGTTAGAATCTTAGTTGAATATGAGATAGGTACTACAGACTATAAGATTAAGGAAATTAAATACCCTAAGATAAAATCAGGATATTCTAAAAATCCAGTAAACCTAGACAGTTGGATAGCATCTAAACGATGGTACACCACTACTATTCACCACGGTAATAACCTATCTTTTTGTATAGAATATTCTCCCGAAACTCTTTCAATCAGACAACATATAATTAAGCAAACTAAACATGCTGAATCTTTTACTTTGTTTGATAAAGATTTGAATCTAAAGAAGTATAGATACGACGCTTAACATGGCACTACAAGACGTATTCATAAGAAGACAACAAGCAAAGGCTTGTTTGATATCTACAGGAGATATTTTACTTGATAGGGCTTTTAAGATCCCTGAGGGTAAGACGCTTCTCTTGAGGGGGGAAAAATATTCAGGATGTACTGGAATACTTCTTCAATTGGTTCAAGAGCTGCTAAAAGATCATATCGTTTTCTATGTAGATCCCCATAATGTATGGTTGGGCTCGCAGAAACATAGGTGGGGAGATCTTGAAAACTTGGAAAACCTTTTTGTTCTTCCAGCTCCTAGCGGTGTGGAATTAATTCTAGAAGTAGTTAATGCTACTAAAGAGATAACAGGAAAGGTCTGGGTTCTAGATGGCCTTAATGTTATGAGACAGGGGGATCCTGATGGGAAATGGTCTTTCAAAAACAACCTACAT
>ERZ724522.1598-NODE-1598-length-11927-cov-3.712601_pt1 | contig 11927 bp, 26 predicted proteins | sample MGYA00376055_ERZ724522 | MGnify/ENA primary metagenome ERZ724522 (study PRJEB28724, sample SAMN07190884) | wastewater metagenome | isolation source: effluent of sewage treatment plant in Hong Hong | place: Hong Kong | collected 2016-03-17 ... | reverse complement strand
ATCAGATCACTGTAACAGGCTCTGGAAGTACACTAACATGGACTTTACCCTCCGCGATTACAGCTCCAGGATCATTGACCACTACTACCACGCTAGCAGCCACAACTACAATTACAGCTGGAACAGGGATTACCTCTACAACAGGTAACATTGCGGCCACAGCCGGATCCGTTACAGCAGGAACAACTCTAACGGCTACTCTAGGTGCTATTACAGCAACAAACGGTAACCTCGTCTTGGGCACAGCTGGCAACAAGATCGTGTCGTCGAGCGTAGCGTCAACGACGACCGCAGGCGCTAACTCTTTTGGCACTGTAACTCTAGTCAGTGGTACCGCGACAATCAGCACAACCGCTGTTACGGCAAGCTCAATCATCATGCTTACACGTCAGTCAGTAGGAGCAACAGGGGCAGCAGCCCTAGGTATGTTGAGCGTTGGTACGATCGTTGCAAACACATCCTTTGTTATCAACTCTTTGGTGACTGCTAACTCTGGATCAGTGGCTACAACAGACGCATCGGTTATCGGCTGGATGATCATCAACTAAGAGGCTACATGGCATCGTTTAATGAAAGCATTCTTCCAGAGACATTAAGGTCTATAGATAGTGCAACCTTCACGGGTAGCTATCAGGCCTTAGGCACTCCGTTGGTCTATGCGGCTAGAGCTGTGAAATGGACGAATAACAGCAACAAAGACGTTACCCTTTCCTGGAACGGGACGGTTGATCATGAATTCATCCCGGCAGGATCTTCATTCATTTTCGACGTAGCCGCTAACAAAGAGGGTACAAATCAGTGTTACATAGCTGCAGGAACGCAGTTTTATGTTAAAGGAAGTGCGGGAACAGGATCGTTTTACATGAGCTCATATTACGCGTAGGTAGCATGTCACAAGTAGCTCTAACATCAGTGTCCGGAGGAGGTGGAGCAACAAGCTTTGTTGAGGACACCGGATCAGCAACTCCAGCGGCAGGCATTCTTAACGTTCTCGGAGGAGCTGGTATCGCCACCAGTGGATCGGGTAATACGGTCACAATCACAGCAACTGGTGCAGGCTTTAAGTGGAACAATGTGACCGGCACCAGCGCTCAGATGGTCAAAGAGAACGGCTATGAAGCAAATAATGCAGGGCTAGTGACGCTCACTCTACCTCTTCCCGGAGGAACACAATTCGGAGATACCATAGCTGTTATGGGAAGCGGTGCTGGGGGATGGAAGATTGCTCAAGGAGCAGGCCAACAGATTATCATAGGCGCATCCCAGAGTACCGTAGGAGTAACCGGATTCATCCAGGCCACAACCACAACAGATTCAATAGAACTTACATGTAGAGCCGACAATCTAACTTGGGTGCCAGTTATGGCACCTCAAGGCAATCCAATAGTATCATAGGTGTGAAATGGCGATAGGAAATGCTTTAAATCTTACGACCAGTGGTATTGTTGCTGCGGATGGAGCAGGAACGTATACCGGACGTACCCTTACCGCTGGCACCGGTATTAGTATCTCTAATGGCAACGGAACAGGGGGAAACCCAACTATTAGCGCCGCTGGAGGGGGTTTAACCTGGACTACAGTGTCCGGAACCAGTCAGTCTGCAGCGGTGAACAATGGATATGTAACCAACAATGCCGGGGCCGTTACCGTCAAATTGCCTGCAACCGCGGCAGTTGGTGATACCGTAGAAGTTGCAGGCTTAGGGGCTGGCGGATGGATCGTAGCAGTGGCTACAGGACAATCTATTCATCTAGGATCAAGCACAACAACAGTGACCACAGGTACTCTAGCATCCACTAACCGCTATGATAGCCTGATCATCCGATGTCTGGTAGCTAACACCGAATGGACGGCTAAATCAATGGGTAATATCACAGTAACCTAAGGTAGTCATGGTAACCAATAGCGCAACGAATACACCAACAGGGGCATCCGGAACGGTCTTACAAGGACAAGGTGTAGGAACCGCTAATGCTTTTTCCACGGCAACCTATCCAGCTACGACTACGATAAATCAGGTTCTCTATTCCAATGCCGCCAATACAGTTACAGGGCTAGCGACAGCTAATAGCGCTGTTCTTGCTACCGACGCCTCGGGTGTCCCATCAATTACGGCAACTCCGACCGTGACAAGTATCACCTTCGGTAGTGGTACAGCTCTTTCCAATTACCTACAGAGCACCTTTACTCCAGCGATTGCCTTTGGGGGCGGCACAACAGGAATAACTTATTCAACGCAATCTGGTACCTATACGCGCATAGGGCGAATGGTTTTCATTACCCTGATTATTACTCTTACTAACAAAGGTTCGTCTACAGGATCCGCCACGATAACAGGGATGCCAGTAGCGGCAGGAATTAATAGCCAAATCATTCCTTGCCAAGCAGATTCTTTGACCTATACAGGTGATACTTTTCCTTTTTGCGCCATTAACGCCTCCTCTACGGCACTAAGTATTTTTGCGTCGGGCTCCAATACAACATTCGCCACGATGGCGGATACCAATTTTGCCAATACGACCACTATTCGGGTTTCTGGCGCTTATATGGCTTAAGGAGATAAATGAGCAGTCCCACAAACCCAAACATGGCAGCCGATCTACCTCCTATTGGTCTCAGGCGTGTTGTCTACCTACAGGCAAATAGGCCCCCTACGGTATTGGATAGCAAGTACAGAGACGGATCCTATTACGAGTTCAACACGGAGTGGCGTGACCTATCTAAGACGCCTCCGCAGATCTGGAAGCTAGCCACAATCAACTCTAAGGTCGATGCTGTGTGGTTCCTACTGGGTCCCGGAAGCGGACCCCCTCCTAGTCCGCCCGCTCTTCAATTTACGCCATCCTCAGGGATTGTAGTCTTCCCAAACATATCTACAGGTAACGTAAACGTCTTTGGCGGTACGGGAATCACCGTAACAGGCACTACAGAGACATTAACTATTGCCCTGTCAGGAAGTGCCCCTGCGGCTATTGAAACAATAACAGGTGATGACGGAACCCCTGAGAGTCCATCTAGCAACAACTTCAACTTACTCGGTGCAGTAGTAGCGAATGCTACGCATGCTAAACCTGTTTATGTATTAGGATCAGCGGCAACAGAGACTGTAGAGGTTCAGCAGGCTACTACGGTATCACCGACTCCAGCTAATAACAACGCTATAGGACTCGCCTCCTATAACTCAAATCAGTTCACTATCGACTCAACAAGCGGGATGGTATCCCTAAAGGGTAGCACAACACCTCCTCCTCTTCTTACCCTTAGCGACGATGTTAATACCAGCATCACAGCGGACAGCTCGGGGAACATTCAGCTCCAGGGTCATATTGTAGAGCAAGGCGCTACTAAGTTTTCTACTGTAGTGGCCGGGACTCATTTAGCCACAATCAACCCCATGTCGGGGGCTAGATGGATTGTGGATAGCCTAGGATTCAACGGAACTCACACTACAATTGCGTCAGCGATTACCTCCGCTACAGCTGGCGATACTATTATGATATTGCAGGGCACCTACACCGAAAACCTGACAATGAAAAATGGTGTGAATCTGGCAGCGGCTGGCTCCAACATTAATGGCGGAGTCACTATTAGCGGTCAGCTGACTATAGGAACAGGTTCTTGCACCATCACAGGGATCAATTTTACCTCTAATGGCGCTAGCATCATTAATTCCAATAGCACGGGACAGGTGAGATTTTATGATTGTTCATTCGTCACATCTGACCAGTTCGTGACGACTGGTTCTGGGGGCGGTGGAACGTGGCATTTTAACAATACATTCCTCCTCAGTGGTACCGCAAGCCTGTTTTCTGCTTCCACAAACATGAACTACTACAATTGTTATATCGGAAATGGAGGCTCAACAACAGCCTCAGCGCTTAGCGGAAACCAAATTTTCATGACTGGGTGCTTCTTTGGTTGCCCGGTGAATTTTACAGCTGGCACTATTTTCATCAACAATACCTATTGGTCCACCGAAAACATCAACCAGAAATGCTTGATAGCTAATTCAGCTCTTTCGAGGTGTGATATCAAAAACTGTCAGCTCTATTCCGGCACATCTACAGCTATCACGGTGTCTCAAACCTGCACTATTACCAATTGTAGTATAGAAACCAACACAGCGACCGTTATAGACGGTGCCGGCACCCTCAGATATACTCCGATAAGCTTTACAGGCACCGGCAGCACTGTAACAACATCTACAGTGACATTATTACCCTTTGGGCCTTAATCGTAGCATTTGGCACGTTCTAGGGCGTCTATCACTTCTGCATAAGCCCCGCAACATCCGCTGATGTAAAAGATGATAGCAGAGTCAGGACTAGTCCCTAGCTCTAGCTCAGAAGCCATAAGGTATTCCCACTGGGCTTTTTTGTGTTTAACTATTTCTAGGCAATTGCACTTAGCGTCACAACTGTACGGTAAATACGTACAGATCAGAGCTAAAGAAACCAAAATCATCTTCATTCTATTCTCTCCTTTATGCGTTCAAAGTCCTCGAGATTACCTCCAAAACGGGTATACATATCGCGGCCGCCATCGATGAATATACCATGGCCCATATTCTGTCTGAAACAGGTGCAAGTGACGAAATCATGCCTACGAATGCTCTCGATGACATCGCCACAGTTTTTGCAACGAGCTTTATTTTTCCAGATTTCATAATCCTCATCATTCATCGAAAACTCCTTGCTCGCTAATCATCCGAAATATAAGGTAGAGATCATATTGGTTCCATAAAAATAGGTGATCTCATGGGTACAAATTATTACTTACATAAGTCTCCCTGTAAGGACTGTGGCTTAAGCAAAAATATCAGGCATGTGGGAAAGCTGTCGGGAGGGTGGCAATTTCACTTTCACGGCTATCGCGATGATGATCCGGTGATGAGTTATGGAGATTGGAAGATCGAAATGACTTCCGATGATGTCCTCAAGGATGAATATGACAGAGAGGTGCCTTACGATGAGTTTTGGGCTATGGTAGACAGCTCAAAACCTAATATAAATTCGTATAATATCAATAATATGGATCCACAGACTGATGACGAGAAGGACTATATGCGCAAGTATAATCGTCAGGGGCCTTCATATTTCGAATCTAAAGAATATGCATCCAGGTATCAATGGAAGGATGCTGAAGGCTGGGCGTTTACGGAGAATGATTTTTCATGAAGATTAGTGAGGCAGAACTCAGGGAATTTGCCAGAAAATGTGCTCCAGACATGAGGGAAATTGCTCACGAAACCCTTCTTGACGCTAGTGTGTGGGCAGATGACATGATTAATAAGAATTTCCCGGGAGATTTTGAGGACAAGGAATTGCACAAAACGATGCTAATCAGGACCTTTCTAATGGCCACAGTGGCCTATTTCATTTCGCAGGCCGTGAAAGATGGAAGCCAAGAAGAATTTCTTGACTCAATGGTGTCAGATATCAAAATGTCATCGGCATTAACAGGATTATTTAAATAAAACTGCCCAAAATCACAACATAAGGTCCATTATCGGTCTTGATAAAAATGTTTACTAGGTGAAAGTGATGCTACAAGATCTAATAGAGACGACCGTAAACCAGTCCATGATATCCCATGAGCTCGATAGACTTGAACATGGAGAACTGATAAGCCGCACCTATTTGATGCGAAAATACAAGCTTTCGCATCAGTCCGCCGCAGAAACCTATGAGGAACTCAAAAGAGAGGTCTCGGAAAAGTCTAAAGGATCGGGTCCTGTGATGTAGTGGTTAGCATACATCCCTGTCACGGATGTTGGGAGAGTTCAAATCTCTCCGGGACCGTTAGAATTCGTCTATGGTGCTGGGCGGTTGCTCTTGGCGCCAGACCACGGGTGGTTTAGGGCATTCGCGCGTGCGCTTCCTTTGACGAGCCATCTTTCGTTTGCTCGCTTGATCTTCTCTGCTTCCGTCAATCGATTCTTTCCTTTTCCCTTCTGAATCGGCTTCTGGATTGGCCCACTCATATCGATCTCCTGCAACTTTGTAGATCAGATAGCTTCCCCCATGGGCCACCAGACCAAAAATTACTAACGTAAGTAGTGCGCTTTTAAGCATCATCCACACTGCTCTATTTGCCAGGTTTCATCTAGGCTTACATATATTTCGTTCGATGATCATTAGACGTTCGCTGAGCTCTTCCAGTTCTCTCTGTTGCCTATTTAGTGTTGCAAAAGTCTTCTTACGTACTCTGTCTAGACTTGCCTTGGTATGCTCTGCCAAAAAACGTATCTCGCGTTCTTCTTTGGTTTCAAATAATTCTAGCTGAAAATCAAACACCTGTGCCATTTTAACCCTCCATCGGTCATCTAAACATATAGCAAGTAGGAGCAATTCCATGGTAGGAAAAAAGCCGATTCAAAAAGCGCTCTCGAAAGGAAAAGCCAAAGTCAAAAAAGTCATGGAAGAATATTCTGCCGGAGAGCTGCATAGCGGTTCTAAACAAGGGCCAGTTGTTAAGAATAAGCGACAAGCTATTGCGATTGCCCTATCCGAAGCCAAACGCGGTAAGAAGTCCTAGGGCGGATAGTCGCCGTGCACATCGTCACCTCCATGCTTATATCCTTTGGCATAGAAGATGTAAGCTACTGCTGTGTGGGTAATCATCAACATCCACCACGTCATTCTTTCGCTGCCTCCTGCTTGCTCCATCGCGCTCGCTTCTTCGCCCAGAGATTGTCTAACAAAGCCTCTCTTTTGCTGTCTGCGGCTGCAACAGTCTGTCCTTTAGCTTTTTCTATTTTTGCCCGTTTAGCGGCGCCCTGACCTTCCTTCTTCGCCAAAGTGGCAAATAGCTTTTCTCTGGTTGCCGCTTTCTTAGCACCTTTATCCTTCATCCTGGGATCCTTTGGTCTGAGATCTATATTCGTCCCTTATTTTTTCATACTGAGTATGCATATCTTTGATCATCACAGTGCACCCATCGATATCTACCTCTAATGTTGCAATCAAGCTCGCCACAGTCGACATGGCTGCTGTCAATATAATGCTCCACTGTTCAGTGGTCGGTATATCCAATTGAGCTACCTCATTCACCATCCAAGCTTTAAGATCGGCTTCCAATCTTTGGATCGCTTCTGTTCGCTGTGCCTCTTCCACTATTACCCTCGTCTCTTAGTATTGTATATCGTAACGCAAATGATGAATGTGCATGCCACAATAGCTGAACATATCGCGCCTACTATATTGGCATCCATCACTTCTCTCCTTTCTCGGCTAACTCGCAAGGCATCAGCCCTTTCATGATCAATATTGTTTTAATTATGGCCACATCTTCTTTTACCTTAGAGATTTCAGCATGCACCACGCCGAATTGGGTTTGAACATCACCAAATTGAGCATTTATCCATATAACGGCACCTAGAACGGATCCTAGCACAGCAGCTGTGTCAGCATGTTTTGTGAACCAATCCATTATTTCTTTTCCCTCAACAATAAATCCTGTGTATACCACATATTCTTTTTGGTACATTCTACTTCACATTTTATGGCCTGCATATCTCTTCCTATACGATATATCGTACCAGTATTTAAAAATGTCATTATCAGCAAAAGTCCTAGAGCTATGTTGGTTAAATTCATCATACGGCTCCTTTTTTGATCAGTCTATACGATTCACTAGCGGGTTTACGATATGGCTCCAGATTCACCCCCTGTAGGGCTTCTACCTTGCTGTAATCCACAGGTCCTTTCCGCAGGACTTTTTGTAATATAATACCCCCTCCCGAGACGCTGTATCCACCAGCTAAATCTTCCAGCTTGCTTCTGTGCATGCTTACCTCCAGCTCCCATTTCTTGAGCTGTTCCTCGGCTTCCAGGTAAGCCTTTGCTTGTTCTAGCCATTCCTCATCCTCATCTCTATAATCGTAATCTCGACAACTCATTTTCGGGGCGATCATTTCCTGAAGGCAACGCATGAACTCCATCTCTCGATCAATCATCGCCGAAATGTAATCGTCATCACGCTCCACGTCAACAACTACACCGCGAGTTCCATCAAATGAGTAATAGTAAGCAAGATCATATCCGGTTACGGCGAGCTGATGCTGTACCTGACCATAGTATTTCATGGGAATGTTACCATCTTGAGCCGCCCTATGGTCTAGCTCACCTGGACATTTGATCTCCACAACAATCTTATGATCAGTGTTAATCCCGTCTAAGCTAGCGATCATCCAATCATACTGATCATGCTGTACCACGAGCTTCTCAACAGGGATTCCAGTTTGCCTAATAAAAGCCTCCCTAGCCACAGGCTCTAGATCAATCCCCCGCTGCATAGCAGGGGTAACCGAAGTTTCGTGGAATGGCATCAGCTTCTCTTCCCAAAGTTTATGGGGAGTCTTCCATGGATTCTCTCCCATCACAGTAGACGCATCGCTTGCGCCTATTCGAGACCTTCGAAACTCTAGCCATTCAGGTGTATTTTGCTCAACGTTAATTACTTTCATTATTAACCTCGATCTCATTCTCTTGTTGCATCCTGTAGCGCTCACCTTCCTTGCAGAAAGCATCTACGGTAGCTTCAAACTTATCAGCGGGTAACATCCCCCAACCTTGTATTCCTTGGCGCTCCAGACCCTTATGCATCATCGCAATGTACTTAGGACTGCATTGCATCAATAACTCTTGCAGCTCTTTAGCTTGCTCTGCGCTAACACATTCTACAGGATCGGGTTCAGCCTTAATATAATTGTCCGCCTGCGCCATCTCCTCATGACTATACAGCCTGCTACAATCAGCGGGAAAAGCTTTCTTGAGAGCTAGGCTTTCTGCGCATTTCCCTAGCATCACGTGAGGCTTGGAATCCCAAAATTGACCCACCTGACCCTTAAACACCTGCACATACTCAGCATAGAACGCTGTAGCTGCCACTTCATGCCAAACACCATCACGGGTACGTTTTTTAACGTATGCGGTAGCGCTAAGAAGCTTGTTGTTGCTATCGTAAGTGTAGGTAGTTTCCCTCCCAGGAGCGTAGTTACCCGTGCGCTCAGCAATCAGCCTCAACCCATCAATACCTGTCTGTATGGTCATCTGCTTGACCCACTTATCGCCTTCTTTTGCATTCCTAAAGACCGGATAAATCTGCTTCATGAACGGGTCAAGCCCTGTATGCTTGCACACATTCATGAATAGGGCGAATTCCTCATTAGAAGCCCCTTTACAGAGTGTTTGTTTAAGCAGGTCTATCTTGGCTTGATCTACCCACCATCCCTGCTCTATCGCGTTTATGTGCGAATTCTGTCCTATCGTCATTTCTTGTGTGTTCATTCCTACCTCAACCGGTCGCAATATTGTGATTCCATCTGAGCGAAGAAGATCTCTTCCTCGCGATCTATCCGATCTCGTTCCTTGTAAATCATCTCTCGCATCTCGTCGCACCAGCCCTCCAGCTGGCGCAACTGAGTATGCATGATCTCTAGTCTTTCTTTCATGTCATCCAGCGCTCTTGGATTCATCTTGACCTTCCTTATTATTTGTGGATGCCATCGCAGCTTTCATTTTGGCTATCTCTTCCCTTAGCATCTCAATTTCAGACTTATTATTTCTGTCCTCATTCTCGAAGTTAGATTTCTCATATCCCTTGGATTTTCCCCACCAGTACATACCACCTAATGCGCATGCACTTACCACGGCTCCTATGATATCCCCTGCATCTGCCATTTTGTCTCTCCATCGTTGACACGTTTGTCTTGCTATACCCAACAATATAGCAACATGCATTATTTACCGCAAGCGTTTTCATTAAAAAGGAAAGTCTTGTCAAAAACAACTCTCTTATACCAGGTAGAACCATATCGAGCATCTCCTCGATATGGTCTGCTTGACAACAATAGACAGCACACGTTAACCTAAACATGTATCAACATTAATCTTCAACAGGGAAACTTATGAAGCTAGGAGAGTATTTAAAGCAGGAATGCATTCAGCGCAAAGGGTTTGCTAAAAAATGTGGCATCACTTACCAGACTTTGCTTAAAGCAATCTATGGCTATGATATCTTGCTATCCACGGCTATAGCCATCGAGGATGGTACTTATGGGCGTGTGACATGCAAGGACATGGCTCCCACACAAACCTCAACTTACCAGCCACGTCCGAAAAGCATTGATAAAAACGAGAAATAGGTTTACAAAAAAGGCACAAAAAAAAGGGTTGCTCACAACAGCAACCCCGAGAACTCGTAATAACACACAAAACAACCCAGAGTTGACGCTCTGGGAACTAAGACAGAAAGCACTAAAAGCGCTTTCCATTTGATGCAACGAAGGCTTTTCGTTACACGGGATACCATACGGAATAGGAGCAAATACGTCAATGGATTTTCGACCAACAAAACAGTATCCGCCCATGGCTTTTCTAGAGCAGGTTATCAACCATTGTCCTAAGGCCGGACGCACCTACCTCACTCTCTGGAACATCAAGGGAAAAAACAACAATTTAAGCCTCAAAAAGAAGAAGATTCCGGATATCGCCCTTCAGTCGGCTCATAGTTTCCGCGAAAATCTCCGGTCGTTGGCTCTCGAAGGTCTGGTGTCTTATGCCGAAAAAGGCGACAATCTGCACATCGAACTCGTCGAATGGGATGACATCCATGAATGACAATGCATGGGATATCTGCGATTGCTGCTATCATGAGCTAGAAGGATATGGCCAGCCAGCTTTACGCAAATACCTTTACCTCTGTGAGCATGATGCCAATGAGCAGAGCATCTTTGCCCAAGGTGGAGACAGTGGCCATGGCCCGACCCTGATACGATTCCTCGAGGTCAAAGGATTTATCACGACAACAGAAGTCGATGACAATTTGATTATGATTCTCCCGCGCTGCGATGTGGTAGGAACCGCAGCAGGCCCGGTCTTGTACCGCTACTGCGGTAAGCACCACGAGCAAAAAAAAACGGTCACTGCCACGGGAGAGCAACAATGACCGTAAGAGGCTTTGAATCCAATAGGAATGTACATAGCCTATGAGAAACAGAACATAAAAACAATAAAAAAGCCTAGGCCGCCAACCAAGGAACCTAGGCTTTAAAGGAAACATACTCTATGCAAAAGTCTACACATCAGCACAATTCAGCGCAATGCAAAGAATCTCTTGATAGTCAACCTCATCGAGGATTCTTCGCATTCATCCCGGCACACGTCAGGGATGCACGTGAACTTTCTCCTTACGCTAAACTTCTTTATGCGGAAATATCAGCTCTAACCCATGAAAGGGGATATTGCTGGGCATCTAATGCGCGCTTCGCATCAATCCTAAATGTCTGTACCAGATCTATTAAAAATTGGATGAGAGAGCTTCGGGATCATGGATTTATTGAGGTCCAGATCGATCGTCATGACTTCCGCGAACAGCGAAAAATATGGCTATCTTTGGAAAATAAAGAAAAGTTTAGGGTGGGAACGGCGGTGCCCACCCCCCATTCCTCTAGGGAAAACGCCTCCACAGATAATCGTCAGGGTGGGAACGGCGGTGCCCACCGGTGGGAACGAGCGTGCCCACTAAAGAATACAGGTAATAATACAGCTAGCAAGCTAGCTAGCCATCCTTCGGATCTTCCTTCGGGCGATCACGAGCCCGAAGAGGAAGACGATGAGGATTATGGCTTTCCCGATCCAGGACCGGAGGAAATCCCCATCTCGCGAGAAGCCGCCGATAACACTTACCACAAGCTTCGCGACACCTATAAGCTATGCCACGAAGATGCCAAGTTTCTGGCTATCCGCTATCGAGGACCAGAGATTAAGGCACAACTAAACAACATGCAAAGACAGATCTCTCAAGGCGCTAAGATCACTAAACCAGGCAAATGGATTCGAGGTGTTCTCGAGCAGGAATGTGGTAAACGCGCTCCCTCCTCCCAGCTAAAAAGGAGGGAGTCATGATTTCCAACCAATCCCTAG
>ERZ724522.1597-NODE-1597-length-11928-cov-20.420366_pt1 | contig 11928 bp, 16 predicted proteins | sample MGYA00376055_ERZ724522 | MGnify/ENA primary metagenome ERZ724522 (study PRJEB28724, sample SAMN07190884) | wastewater metagenome | isolation source: effluent of sewage treatment plant in Hong Hong | place: Hong Kong | collected 2016-03-17 ... | reverse complement strand
CGATCTGGGAACCGTCGGTGCCGGCGGGGTTGAACTCTACATCCTTGAAGGTGATCGCCGAAACGGTGATGTCGAAGCCATCTCCAACCGCGAAGTCTGTCGCACCATCAGCAAGAGCACCCTTGATCTGCTCCGACACAGTAGCAGCGCCGCCCGACATGACGATATCGCCAAGTACGATGCCATCAGGATCTTCGAGGCGAAAGGTTCCGTTGTTGGTCGCGGCCGCGATGCAGCGGAGTGAATAAACACCGAGTTTTCCACCGTATAGCAGCGGCGTGGTGGCATCGAGCGTAAAAGTGCCATTGCCGGTATTGCCACCAGATTTGGCTGCCGAGGCGATGGTCTGGGCTGTGATAACGGTCGCCAGCACGCGGCCAGTCGGGAGGTTGTTGCCTGATTTTAGAGTAATCTGCTCACGCGAGCGGTCGCCATTCGCCTCGGAGACGAGGAACTCGGCGGTGCGCGCGCCTTCGGTCAAAGTCGTCATTGTGCTATCCTTTCAGAAAGGGGGTGTGAAGCGCCTCGAGCGAACCGGGACGCCATCGATCGAAATTACTTTTTGAAGCCGTTACGGGCGTTTACGGCGTCGGTTGCCTTCTTCCATCCCTTGGAATGGTCCTCCGCCATCGGCTTCTGCTCGCCGTCGACGCCGGTGTTGGCGTTCTGACCACGAATGGCGTCGATGACATCTTGGGCGCCATCACCGCCCGCGGCATCGGCCTTATTTGTATTGCCGAGAACCTTGATCATGGCAGCAGCAGACATGTCGGCGAAGTCGTCGTCGGCCAGCATAGAGAGCGCTAATGCCTCGCGACCCTTCACATTTTCGGAAGCGGCAACAGCCTTGATGCGGGCGGTTGCATCAGATGCGTTCTGCCCGCTTTCCGGCTGTTCGGTATCTGTGGTGTTTGTGGTATCCGTCATTTCTTCTTCCTCATCATTTTCGGGATCGAGAGGGGCATCATCCTGATCATCAGGTTCCGTCTCGCATTCCGGTTTTGTGGGCGTGTCTTTCCCTGCGGCCATCCGGGAACGGATGTCCGCGAAGCGCGGTGAATTCATGTTGTCCTCCAGGGTATTCGGGTCAGGCCGCTTTCCTGATGTGCTCCTCGAGAGCACCCCAGGCTTCGGCCTCGGTCATGATCCCATCCATAAGACCCAGCTTTACGGCTTCGCCGCCAGTGTACCAGTCGGCTTCCGTCGCTATAACATCGGCCAATTTCATACGTCGGCCCATCGCGACGAGTTGGGCGAAGCGATCGCGGGTGTCATCCACCCAAGCCTGCAATTTAGCCAGGGCTTCCTTGTCGATGTGCTCGTAGGGATTGACCTTCGCCTTGCGCTCGCCGGACCTGATCATGGTGACGGCAATGCCCTGCTTATCAAGCATCTTGGTGAAGTCGACGTGCATCACATATGAACCGATGGATCCTGCGATGGCATCGTCAGGGCCGTAGACACGATCACAAACGCAAGCGAGCGCATAGGCCGCGCTGCATGCCTGCTCGTTAATAAAGGCCCATATCGGCTTTCCACCCTCAGATTCAGTACAAACAGCGATTTCCTGTGCCAGCGTGAAGCAGCCAGCGACCTCGCCACCGGGAGAATCGATGTCCAGCCATATCGCCTTAACATCATTGTCGGCCATCGCAGCACGTAGCTTGCGCGCTATACCGTCATAGCCGGTCATCCCTGATATGGGATCAAGCCAACCGAACTTATGAACCAGCGTGCCCTCAATCGGAATGACTGCAATCTGGCCGTCCATATGGTACAGCTTGAAGTCGTCGCCATAGGAACGGCGGGCATCACCAGCCAGCGCCTGCATTTCAGCCGCACCAAGCGTCGTTCCATCAATGCGATCGAACTTCACGATGCCGAGGCGCTGCTGAAGCGCGGCGCAGATCATTTCCGCCTTGGTAGGCTCGATCATGAGCGGCACGTTGAAGAGGCGCTGCGCCAGCAGTTCGAAGTTGCGAACGCGCTTGTCCCTGCTCATGTCTCAGTCCCATCGCTATTAACCGGCTGCTTGCCCTTCTGCTGCGAACCGTTCTTTGGTGCCTGGTCTGTCGCTCCAGCATCACCCGCCTGACCCGCGCCTGCCTTGAGCGGCACGAAAGCATCATAGCCCCACTTTGCACGCTCCTTATCGGCTCGAGCACGGCCAGCTATGACTCGCTTGTAATCCTGCCCCATCGCGTCGGAGATGAGCCATTCGTTCGTTGTGCCTTGGTTGAGCGAATAATCGTCGGCCTGAGCTTCCTTGAGCGGATCAATTGCACCGCGGCCCGGCCCCATCCATTCCGCCTGACACAATTCAGCGCGCCACTTGTAGAAGTTGAGCCATCCGCCGGGAATCTTGACCTCACCCAGTAGCGCCGCCTCTTCCAGCCAGGCCGCATAAATTGGCGTACAAAATGCTTGCGTGAAGGCGTAGCGGTCATGAAGCAAGCCGCGCCATATTTCGTTCAATAGCGTGCGAGCGCTCGAATAATTGATGCTCGACCAGTCAGCGGAAAGCTGTTCGTAACTGATGCCGATCGCTGCGGCCATTTTTCGGAGCATAACCGCCTGAAAGGCGGCATAATCCCCATTAGGATGCTCTGCCTGAAGAACCTTGATTTGTTCACCAGGCAGTGTGTGGCGGATCGTTACACCAGGAATCGCGAGCTTGTTCTGCTCACGATACTTGACCATGCTCTCTTGATAAGAGCTTGGCGCGGAAGGGTCGCTGATTGGAGCCAGAGCTGCACCAACCTCTGCATTCGGCAGCGGACTTTCGACCGAGAACGCAAGAACGGCATTGAGCAGCGCGGCTTCCAGTTCCGCCTTGTCGTATTTCCCCGCCATATGTGTGAGCGGGATGGCTGACACCAGCTTCGATACACCACGACGCTGTTCGGCACGGTTGCGCTTATAGGCGTGAATGAATACCGGGCGGCCGTTACCTAATTCGCGCTGCACGCGCTCCCAGCGGAAATTGTCGGTCGACAGCAGGTCATTTGGATGACGGCAACGAATATGATATGCGACAGCCGCGCCTTGTTCATCGACCTCAACACCCTGAAAGATGCGATTGCCGTTGGTGAGCACCATACCATCCGATAGGCCATGTGGGTTACTCAGTCGATCTGGATCAATGAGTTGGACGCAGGTCTCATAGCGCCCGCCGCGAGGCAGCATCTTGATGATGGCGCATGCCTCACCATCAACCATATAGTGACGATAAGCCGTTTCAACCACGCCGCCGAAATTGGACTGACGCTCCGCATCAACCAGTTTGCGAGGGTCATTGGTATAGGACGCCCATTTGGCCTCAGTAGCACTAGACCATTCGTAGGCCCAATCCGGCATGCGCCCCATCGCCTCATAATTCGGTGTGGCCTCCATGCGGATATTGGGACCGACGACCGTTTCAACACGGCGATCGATTGCGCCAGCTATGACCGGGTTGTTTCTCGACAAATCCCTGACGCGGGCAACAATGCGATCACGTGTCCCGCTGATATCCTCGTCGGGATGTGTGATCGACGGGTTCCACGACTGAAACTCACGCAGATCCCAGCGTCCAGCGTCATATGAACGAGATCCGCCTGTGAACATAGCCTTCTGACTTGGCCCGGACAGTGCTGAGCGGATGCGCTGTATCAATCCCATGAATTACCAGACCGGCAGGAATGGGCGGCGGGCGTAAGGTACGCCATCGACAGAAGCGCCCTCAGCCGCTTGCGCCTTCTCGAGATCACTCTCCAGAACGCCAATGAGATCATTGAGTCCTTGGAGCGTAACCTTGCCGAACGTAAGACGGCGACCATCGCGCCAGACCTCATCAATGCGCTCGCCCTTCGCCAAACTGGTACGCGCGTTGCGGACGGCGGTAATGTCGGCAGCGATTTCAGAAGATGTCGCCATTTATCCGTCCCTTTCACTGTCTCGATTGAGAGCGTCGAACCGCTCGAAAATACTTTTCGGTGCCGCCTGCTGAGGAGGTGGCGACTTGGGAACTGGAGCGCCCTCGCGCCCAACCGCAGGATCACCTCCTTCCATGTTGACGGGGACCGGCTGCGCCCACACGGGTAGCAACCCTTCGTGCCATTTCCGGCCAGCGGGCATGCACGATTGGTCCCAGAGAATGCCTTCGCGATCCGGCTTCAACATGAGCCGCGCCGCTTCGGCGTATCCGTACAGGTCGAGCTGTTCATTCGGCCCGGAGCGCACCCACTTGCCGTCAATGAAATTCTCGCCAAAAAACTGGTCGACGTAGCGATCTTCCAGCTCAGCCGGGAAATGACACTGCCCCGCGGTGCCATCCGCAACCGCAAGCCGTTCCAGCGTCAGCGACTTCAACTGATCGACGCCCAGCGAATACTCGAAGATAACCGGCGTGATCGGCTTGGACATCTCATCCTTGTCGATCTTGCGCGGCGCATCAGGGATGATGGGACGCTTGCCCGCCACACCCTTGATAAGCTTTACCTTGGACCATCCGCCCCATTTGTATCCGGCCCGTTCGGCACGACGGGCAAAGGCGCGGGCTTTTTCCGTCACGTTACCATCGCCACTGTCGACGCACATTGCCGCTACCGGCATTTCCCAGCCGGGCCGTCCCGCAATCGGGAACCGGCGATCAAGCACCTGTGTCAACAGCACAAGCCAGTCATCGACATCGCCACCGGGGCGGATGTCACGCAGGATGCCATCGTCATGCAGGCGTTGGCGAATGACGAGACGATCAAGCAGCCATGACCGGCCCTCAAGATCCCACGCCAACCAAGCTACATCGAACTGACGCCCGCCGGTATCGACCGACGCAGTGATGAACAGCGGGCCTTGCGGGAACACACCACGCAGGAATGTCGACTCCTGCACCCGTTGTTTGAGTGCGCGAGCTGATACGCCGCCTGTCGTTGCCGCGCCCTCAAACACCTCGCACAGGTGCTTGGACAGGAACTCCTTCAGGGTCTCCGTATCCTTGGTGCGCTCGAACTTGATCAGCGCCGCTTCATACTCACGGGCGAGCTTGCCTAACGTCTCCGCCTTGACCATGAGGCCGTGGACCCAGAAGCCGTGCGAGTCATTCGGCTCCATCTCGCCCAACACGCCCTGAAGCGCATCGAGCGTCTGACCGCGATGCATCCAGCCATCGATACCGCAGGCCGGGTCGGTCAGGGCATCGTCGACCATCTGACGGCGCTGCTCATCGGTCAGCCCCGCGCCGCAATGCGGGCAGTACATGGCAGCCTCCGTTGCAGCTTTGGTCAGGCGTTCGTCGTTCGGCAGTTCCTTGTTGCGCGGCCACGACAGCTTGAACTCGGGTACATTGTCCCAGAATTTCGTCGCGTAGGCCGCCGCATAGCATCCGCACTCGGCGCAGCGCATGATGTATATCCCGCGCGACGTATCCTCAAAGCACGCCGCGACGCCTGCGCTCCAGCCCAGGTCAGGGTGAGACAGGATCGCACCCTTACGCCGGTTCCCGAGCAGCTTCTGACGCCCTTCGATCTGGACCTTGGGCGTCTTGGCGTACTTCTTCGACCAGCCATCGGTCTCATCCGACACCATGAACAAGGGCTGCCGGTTACGGAACGTCGAGTCCTTGGCGCTCAGCCATTCGACCGGGTAGTTCGCCACCCGCTTGAAGCTGTCCGTATCGTCGCCGCGCATCTTGCCGACGCGCTCCTGCAACTCGGAATTGAGTTCGAACATCGGCTTGACGACAGACCGGCAATAATCGGTAACAGCCTCATCGCTATTGAGGACGTGGGCGATATGCCCCATCGGTCCGAACCGCATCATCTTGAATTCATAGTTCTCGACAACCGTGGTGCCGCCGGAGCGTGACGGCTTCACCATCACCATCAGCTTGCAGCCCGGATTATCGAGACTGTTCATCGGCCCGACATTGTAGGGCGTTCGCATGCGATCATAGGAAACGACCGCGCCGTCCTCATTGCCTGGCAGTTTGCGGAACCGTTCCGCGCAATCTACCGTTAATACTTTCTCCGGCGGGAGAAGATATATTAAGGTATCTTCAACAATATCGGCAACATTAGCGCAAAAGCCATCGGCGGCTATGATCTCAGCGAGATCAAGCAATTCCTCCAGGCTCATCAGTCGCACGCCATTTCTCCACAAAGTCACAGGCAAGTTTGTGAACCGATATGGCGAGAACTCGCAGATACTCCTTAAATTCTTCCAACATTTCAGGAGGCAGAGACCCAGATGGATCAAGATGTTGGGGTGCATTCATAATGCCGGACGATACCGTTTGGTTATATCTAATGATAAATGTCCGCATTATATCGTTCGGAATCTGCTTTTTTTGCTCGCGCTTTAAAGCGTCCGCCTTAACATTCACATCGTATAATTTGCTTACTTCAGCAATACTCATCGCTTCCGAGCCCTCGGGCACCGAGAAGCTTGTGAGCTCCATCAGGCGGCGAGACTTGGCCTCGTTTGCCCGCTTGCGTTGCCGAGCACGCCTCAGCATGTGCTTCAGCACCTTGATGACATGGAACTCCCATGCCAGCCCCTCCGCGCCGCGGCGCTGGATCGGGAATTTGCTGTCAGGCTCGATGTGCGTCATCAGCAGATTGCGCCACGTCATCTTGACGATACCGGCCATCTCGTTTGCGCCCACGACATCGGACGGCCTTGCTATGGCGAGTGCCGCTTCAAGCCGCAGTATCAGATCATCAGGGTTGCCGTGGGGACGCGCCATTTCACGCGCTCCGAGTCGCTGTTGAAAAATGCTGGATTTCTGGGAGATTTTGTCGGGCGAATTTCACCGTCCTGTATTTGATATGATTCTCGGTTCCCAAAAAGTCAATCATTTCTTCAGCGCAGCATTTCAAGGCGATAGCTGATGCCGTCATAAAGGCGGTCAACAGTCAGTTTAAAGGCAGCCGAAAAGTTGACGTAACGCAGGCTTGCCGCCCGCGCAGCCGACTTCATGGTAAGGTCATGGCAGATAACATTCTCGAACATATTGAGCATGTCGCCGGGTATAAACTTGCGGGCATCGCGAATGTCATCCTTCGCTTCGGCTACCATCTGGCTGTGAGGTAAGTGCCCATAATCAGGATCGCCGCGTACTGTTTCGCCATATTGGGCAACAGGAGCGGATGGTTCCATTCTGGCCAGTTCCCAGCGATCACGATACCATTTGCATGCTTTCACCGTGTCGTCAGTCAGTACGCCACGGCTATGCAGCACGATGATTTGGCTCGTCACCATACGCCGAAACCCGGTCAACCCGCCATCAGCCCAATGCTTGGCCGCCACCTTGCGCGTGATGAACGCCGGGTCGCGCAACTGCTCGGGCGTCGGCTTCACCAGCGCATCGGCTACATTGGTTTCGATTCCCGCCTCCAGATCGGCGAGGGCGATGCGGCGGCGCTGCTCCTCCTCACGGTCTTTCGCGTCGCGCTCCAGCATCTCCATCAAGCGGCGCTCGCTGGCGGTCTTGACCGCACTCGCCTGCACCAGTCTAGCTAGCAGCGAATTGTAATGATCAACGCTCTGGAGGTAATCTCCCAAGCCCTCGGATATCGCGCTCGCCACCACGCGATCAGCGCCCCGCAAACCATCGATCGGCATCACTTCCCCCTCTTTCCATAATCCCGCAAAGCCTTGTTTGCCGTCGCCTTCACAAATTCCCGGTCGCCCCAGCTATCAATCCATGCCGGGTCCAGAATGATCATCCCCGTGTCGCGCATCAGGTCCGCCGCCGCGTGGCGGGCGCCATTGGGATCAGCATCTCGCATCGAGGCCGCGAACGGGGCGAGGGAGGAGCGGAGGCGGTTCATGCCGCCTCTCCCGCAAACATGTCACCCTGACGTTGAGCCTGTTCAATTCTCTTGCAGGCACGCTCAAAGTAGACGGGATCGCTCTCGATTCCGATAGAAGGCCGGCCAAGACGGGATGCAGCGACTAGGGTAGAGCCAGAGCCCATAAACGGGTCTATCACTGTGCCTGCAGGCAACTTCTCGAGCAGCCTGCACAAGAGCGCAACAGGCTTCTCATTTGGGTGCTGCCGGCCATTCTTTGCCATGCTCTGCACGGGCGGGCAGTAGATGACGGAACCACAGTCACGCCTGCCAACGAAGAGTGCGGGATCACCAAGGACATAAATCTCCTCGTGATCAGGCTTCCACGGCAACCGCCGATCAACGTCACCGCATCCGGTAATGAACCTATCGCAGCTCCTGTAAGTGCTACATAATACCGTGGCAGTGTAGGGTTGCTTGCTTTCCTTGCCGTTGCGGAAGAGTAGCCAATAGGGCTGCTCTCGCTTCTGTGGCTCGCGGCCTTTGGTTTCGATCCAGTCCATGTCACAGCGGGAAATCTTCCTTGGGGCCGAAATGACGAAGCTCACGGATGTCCGGCACATCCTTCGGCAGCATCCGGTTCAGCCTCGACACGCCAAGAGCGAGGATCGCGCGCGGTGCCTTTGAATGATTCCGCACCGCCTCCTCAACCTCGTTCAGGAACTTGAACGGCACGTGCAGCGCCTTGCGAAGCGAGATCAGCAGAATGTCGGGCGGCATGTCGGACAGCGCCATGACAACGGCCTTGCGCCATGCGGTAGCCTGCTCAAGCGACAAGCCGGGGGACACCTTCGCACCAATCGGTCGTAACAGGTCGCCAGCCTCCTTGGAGAGCGGACCATTGCACTCCGGCTCAATCTCGTTAAGCGGCTTGCAGCGATAGACCAGCGCGTCTCGTCGTCGGCGGATGTCGCCAGCAAGGCCGGTCATCGCCGTAACCCATTCCTGAAAACCGTCCGGGTCCCGCCATTCGGAAACCGTTGTCGATTTCAGGTCGAACAGCCGTTCCTCGAAAGCGTCAACTGAGCCAACCGCTAGCCCTACCGCCGTCGCTGGTTTGCCGGGGTTTGCCAATGTGATGCTGTGCGTTTCCATGTTTCATCTCGTCCGTTTCAAAAACCGTTCTCCAACCCCGCTCGACGGCGTAGGCAACAATCGGACCCGGCGGCCATCCATCGCGTGACCAGCGTTCAAGCTTTTGCAGGATCTGCCGATATGCCCCAGCGTTCATCGGTGCACGCTGCTGCTTGCGATTGGCGAGCAGGGACTGCCAGTCGATCTGATCGACGCCTTCAGGGCATGGAAATTCATTTTCGGCTCGCGCGCGCGGTGAGGAAGCTTTAGCTTCCGAACTATCTGTCTCTGTCTCTATCTCTGTCTCTGGCGCGTTACCGTGACGTTTCTGTAACGTTACAGTATCGGCATCCTCTTTATGCTCACTGTTACATCCACGGATTTCCGCCCGTTTGCGCTCTCTATGAGCAGCGACGCGCGACGCGGATCGGTCAGATTGAAACTGACGGTCGCTCCAATTGACCACAGAATTGTCAGCCACACGACCGGCGCAGGTAAGCGCATCGAGAATAGAGTGTATGTCAGCCTCATCCGCTCTAAGAAAGTAGGCGATCTCGGCTGAGTCCAAGTCATATCTTCCATTATCATCTATCTCCGCAGCGCTTTCTAAAATAGCGCCCCAAACCCAAAGGACACGCTCTATGGTTTGCTTCGACCTGATTGCGACGCGCACAAGCTTGTCGTCGCGCATCATGCCAGCGTAATGACGGAACCAACGGCTCATGAAAGCCACTCCTCAGGCGTCCTTGCGCCCTTTTTGAGGTTGCAGGAGGCGCAAGCGAGCGCGAGGTTTTCGAGTGCGGTAAGTCCACCCTTGGACCAAGGAATGATGTGATCAATATGAAAAGGGCCGACCCCACCGCAGTATCTGCATTTACCGCCGTCGCGAGAAAAAACTTCCGTCCTCAGGCAAGCAGGTATAGATTCGCGGGTATCTAGATTTTGCTTCTGTGCATAAAACCCGAAGTCTACAACGTCGCCTTCTGTAGCGCCGTATCGATCATAACCCACGATAGTTATAAGAAGAAGGCCCGGAACTCGGTTTAGAGTTAGCAATTTGTGGCTTTTTGCGGACTTGAGGACAGCCCTAACCCACGCCTTATCGCGGTCCATTGCTTCGGCCATATCTCTAACGGAAACAGCGAGTTGCCCCCGATTAAGGGATATAGCTTTCCCTTTGTAGCGGACGCGAACCGGCCTCCATGATGCGCGTAGAATCATCCATGCGAACGCCATCGCCTCCGCATCATTACGAAAAGCAGGGTGGCCGAGCAGGCTTCTGTGGAGGACAGCAAAACCGCTCATCCCCGCACCTTCATCTTGATAGCTGAGTAATGTTCCCACCACGAAGGATCGCGGTTGATACGTTCTTCGGCCTCACGACAGCCTGTTATGATAGTGCTATGATCCCTGCCACCAAAGGCGCGACCTATGACCGTCCATTCCCTGCCTGTGCAGCGCTTAGCCATTAGATAGGCAAGCTGGCGGGGCCATGCGACGGCGCGCTTGTGAGAACGCCCTGTGATGGCTTCGACGGGCAGGTTGAAGTGTTCCGCGCATAATGAGATGATCTTACCTATCTCTGCGGGCTTGCGGTATTCAGGGTGATACCATGAGGGCCAAGGGGTCATGAGCGCACCTCGCTTGGCCTCTTCGCCCACCTTCTGCGGCTACGCGGCAAATGTATTCCAGCTTCACGTGCAATCTGGCGACACCTGACTGCCGTTACGTCAAACCGTTCAGCTACTTCATGCAAGTGCTGCCCCGAACGCAACTCTTGTTCGAGTTGCGATCTCTCATCCGGATTGAGTTTTGCTTTTGGATTTCCTGTACCACACCACCGCTTCGGCCTGTGGCACCGCCCGCGAATAGAGGCATCTCTCATGTTATCAAGTTGATTGCCAACCCTAAGATGAGCAGGGTTTATACAGGCAGGGTTATCACAAGAATGAAGTACAAAAAGACCTCGCGGAATTTTCTTCTCGTTAGCCAGTTCCCAGCTAAGCCGGTGGGCGAAAACTTCTCGCTTACAAATGTTGAGCCGACCATAGCCGCGCGACCTCTTGCCCTGCCATTCCAGGCATTCTCCGTTAGGCTTGGTATTCTCCAACAGCCTAGAAAGGTTGCCATATTTCATTTGCGGATTTCCAAAAGTGTCCACGATTTGTAAATGTGCTCGAATAAAGCTCGGCGAAGTGGCCAGTCTCTACTGTCGGCCAAGCGACTACTTGGCTTCACGTCTTCGGCTATCAACCGCTCACCATCCACATAACTGAAATCGAGGTGGACACCCATTTCATGCCCGTTGCGCATTTTAGGGGCCTCTCCGTCGATCACGAACGGAAAGAAGGGATGGATTTTTAGACCGGCAATATGGCCAGCGTCCTGCAACAGGTGCAGATCAGCGCACCTCTTGGCCTCGCGCTTGCTGTCATGCCTATGACCACGCGCGCACTCCGTCTTTATGCCAACATGCTTTGATTTGCGGACAGGGGAGAAGGTCATGCTACTGCTCCCAGAAACATATCTGCCTGCCCAGCCATCGCGCGGCGTCGGATACCTTCTCGGCGCATCTTGGCGTCGTAATTGTTGTGGCACCGCTGGCAGAGCGCCTTGAGATTGTCGTCGTCGCAATTCTCAGGCACATGATCGAGATGCGCTACCGTCAGAATGATTTTGACGATACGGAGCATATGCGCGCCATTCGGGCCGTCGCACCACCAATGCGAGCCGGGGTCTGGTAGCTTGCGGTCGCAGCCGGTTATGCGGGCCTTGTGCCACTGACCGTCTTTCGTTCGACCGCCCAGCTCGTAATTCTGGACTCCGCAAAACTCGCATTGGTTATTGGCACGCTCAAATCGAATGCGCCGACTGATCGCAGGCCAGTCTTTCGGATAGCGGGCCTTGTTCTCCGGCCTAATCGGCATGGACAGCCTCCACATTCTCCCAATAGCGCCGCACTCTATGAGGAGGCAGGTGCGCCAGTCTGCGGCGGCGATAGTCGGGGTTGGGGTGTATCGTT
>ERZ724522.1596-NODE-1596-length-11930-cov-42.158316_pt1 | contig 11930 bp, 8 predicted proteins | sample MGYA00376055_ERZ724522 | MGnify/ENA primary metagenome ERZ724522 (study PRJEB28724, sample SAMN07190884) | wastewater metagenome | isolation source: effluent of sewage treatment plant in Hong Hong | place: Hong Kong | collected 2016-03-17 ... | reverse complement strand
GTGGAGGCGATCCCCTCGCTGATCACCTCCATCATTGACTCGCTGATGGCGGCGATCCCGATGATCATCCTGTCTGTGGTGAGGGCCATCCCGAAGATCATCACCGGGATCATCAACGGAATTCCCGAGATCATCGGGTCGCTTCTGGCGGCCATCCCCACCATCATCAACATGGTGGTGCAGTTGATCCCGGATCTCATCATCGGGATTGCGGACTCGCTACCGATGCTGATCCCGGTGCTGATCAACCTGCTGCCGGATTTGATCACGCAGATGATGGTCTTCCTGCCGCAGATCATTTCTGCGCTGTTCATGGCGTTCTTTGTTGAACTTCCGAAACAGCTCCCCTCCATCATCGCAGCTCTTGCGATGTCCTTTGTGGAGGCGCTGAAGCTGGCTTTTGATTCCATCGTGAAGCTGCTCAGCGACCTTTTCAAGGACGCATGGGCTGCGCTGACCAGCATCGGCGGCGGCGGCAAAAACGGAAAAGACAAGGATAGCGGATCCGCTTATTCAGGCATCACCTATGTCCCCGCCACCATGCGCATGACGGTCCATCAGGGGGAGATGATCGTCCCTGCCAACCGGAACCCGCAGCGGTCGGAGGGGAGAGCTGACCCCGCCATCGCCGGGCTTGGACCTGCAGGGGGAGGAGGCGGCAACGACCTCAGCCTCCAGGTTCTGGTGAATGGGCGGGTGGTGGAGCAGGTCCTGCTGGACTCCCAGAAGCGGGGGCAGGCGTCGCAGTTGACGAAGCAGATGCGGTCTGCCGCCGGTGTGAAGGCGGGGGTGGACCGTGGTAGGTGGTCAAAGGGCAGGTGAAAGATGGCGACTACTCCGGTATTTCGGGTCACGACCTACCAGATTCCCACAGGTGCATACTCTGGGAAGTTCTACTCGCTGCACCTGCGGCATGAACTCTCCACCAACTATTTCTGTATGGTCCAATGGTCCCTGGACGACAGCGGGGACATTTCCCCGGCTGATCTTGGGGTACAGGTCATTGCCGACCCCTACGGAACCGGCGGGCTTAGTCTATCGGGTGGAAACTGGATTGTTCTGGAGCGTCAGGCGGCAACGACCAACGCAGATATTTATGTGACGGTGGTGGAGTGCCTGCGGGATGAAGACGGCGCCGGGTTCCGGTTGCTGGACGTGGCCGTCACCGCCCTGACGGCGGCGGGTGGAGCCGGGGTACAGTCCCTGACCGACACGTCTACCGCGACGTTTTCACCTTCAAGGGTGGCGTTGTTCGGTGGTTTTCGTGGAGGTGGCATGTCCACCACCACCACCGCAGCGGCGAATCTGCCCACGCTTTCGCCCCGGATCTACCCGTCCGGCACCAACACCCTGAACTTCGTACGCAACGACGTTGCAGGAACCCAGGTGCAAGGCGCATCCTGTACCACCTATGTAGTGCAGTGGGGATGGGAGTGGAACGTGCTTCGGGCCACGGTCACCGGAACCGCCTACGGGGCCACCCTCGACAACACCAGCCACTACGACACTGCCGCCCTTGGGGGCCAGGTGCCGCGCGCAAGCGCATGGCTGTGGTCCTGCGGGTACACCGACAAATATGGTGCGGGAGACTCCGGGCTTTCCCAGGTGGCCACCCTTGGCGACGGCGTGACTCAGAACGCGACAGAAACCACGGTGGCGGTGGGATGCGCCAACGGGGCGGTGGCCCGCAGTGTGGAGGTCTACGTCTTCTCTCACGCGAAGCTGTCTACCGATTGGGTATTCAAGACGGCCGCGGCCGGGTCTGGAAGCTACTCGTTTACGGTAGATTCTTCCGCAGGTGAGGAGACTTATTCTGCGGTGGAGGTGCCGCTCTATGTCGTCTCCACGCAGGGACGCCTCCCCTATCTCCAGGCAAGCGCCCCTTCCGGGCTGTCCAGCGAGCTGGGGCAGGCGCTCCTGCGGGCCCGGCATACCGCGTCTACGACGGTCCTCTCCTCCACGGCGGATCAGTCCCCCTCCCTGGCCTGGGTGGGCTGGCTGCTGTCTGCGGACTTCACCGGGCTGGTGACGGAGCAGGACAGCCTGCCGACATTCCGGGTCACGACCTACGCGATCTCCTCCGGCTTCACCACCACCTCCTACGACCTGACGCTCAACAACGCGCTGTCTTCCAACTATTTTGCGATGGTGGTGGGCAGTACCACGGGCGGGGCCACGCCTGCTCCAAAGGATGTCTACGCCTGGGTATCTCAGGATCCCTTCGGCACCGGTGACCTGGGGGTGTCCGCAGGGGCCTCCACCATCCGCCTTGCAAGGGCGACAGCCACCGCGGCATGGACCGGCACGGTCACCGTGGTGGAGAGCCTGCGGGGCTCGCAGGTGGATGGATTCCGGCTGATCGATGTCAAGTCGGTATCCCTCGCTGCATTCGCCTCTGTGGGGGTGCAGGTGGTCAACGGGACCGCAAATTCCGCCTGGACCGATCTGGAGCAGGTGGTGCTGTTCGGTGGGCACCGTGGCGGTGGGATCACCCCTGCAGCCGGGGTCGGAGCCGCGGACATCCAGACGATGGGGGTTGCCCTCATCCCCACCGGCAACGACGGGATCACGGTGCTCAGGTACACCGATGATGCAGCGACCTGTAAGGCAGCCACATGCTGGGTTTATGTGGTGCAGTGGGGGAGCGCATGGCAGGTGCAGCCCGTTCTGGCACAGGGAGTGGCCGGTGGAAGCGGGGTCAACGTCACCGGGGAATACCAGAGCTTCTACTTTGATACTCCCGTGGACCCCGCAAAGACCTGGGTATGGGCCGCGTTTGCAGCGGCAGGGGATACCACCGATTCCTGCTGGCTTTCGCCTGTACTCCACCTCGGCGATGGGGTATCCCAGGCTGCCGAAGAGAACCGGGTTGCGGTCGGACTGTGGGCATCTTCGGCGTTTCTTGGGAGCATCTATGTGATGACGCACCCGGATATGGCCGTGGATTGGGCCTTCCAGGCGTCCACCACCTCCACCTCCACCGGGGTGACGGTGGACACGACCGAGCGGTCTGCCAGCTTCGGTTCCACCGGGATCACCACCGGGCAGCGTGGGGCTTTGGCGTACACCGCAAATTCCAGCTCTGCTACCCCGCCTGTGGTAGTGGGGGCGATGGTGAAGGCCCGGCCGCAGGGCTACACCAACATTTCCCTCACGCGCGGGCGCGGCGATGGGCCTGATTGGGCGGGTTGGATCCAGAGCTTTGACTTCGGCAGCATCGAAACCAGGATCGGTGCCGTCACCGTCGCCACTGCCGATGCCCTGAAGCCGACCCCGCAGGCCTACCTGATCCTGCAGGATCCCCACTGGGATGGCTCTGCGAGCATCACCCGGATCACCTCCGAGGGTGGCCGCATGGCGGGGGCTGTGGTGCCTGCCACGGACAATATGGGCTCCGTGGTCGGCTTCATCGAAGGCACGCCGGAAGATGATGTAGAGCTCGACTTCCGGCTCCGTGGGGGCGCTGTGGGCGGGTCTGGCGGATGGGTCTGGCGCCTGTCCACAGAGTCCACTTCTGCGGACTGGAAGGCCATGAACGCGCTCACCACGTTCTGGCGGCAGAATGGGATCACCACCTCGGACCGGCTGACCTCGCAGGATGTGGGCTACAGCACCGCCTACCGGCAGCTTCTGGTGGCCTATGTGAAGTCTGTGACCGAGATCCGCATCTACAAAAAAGATGCAGACGACGTGCTTGATTCCACATCCTGGACCTACAGCAGCATCGTGACGACCGACTGCGTAGACCCTGCAGACCCCATCGGCGGGGTGGGCATCTGCGAACTCCCAGACGGTACGATGCTTCTGGCCTATGTGCAGCAGGATCAGACCAACGGATACTACAATGTCGCCGCCTATAATTCTGTGGATGGCGGGTCCACCTGGACGCGGCAGATCACCCGGTTGCTGGCCAGAACATCCCTGGGAGTCCTGGCTGTGTGCCAGGGCTACATGCACCTGCGGGCTTCGGGAGACTGGGTACGGATGGCGGTGCTGAAGGAGGAGAGCACCGGTGCAGGTGCAGCCTCCTCCTACCTGCAGACCCTGGTGTCTCCGGATCGGGGGGCCTCCTGGTCCTACCCCGGGCAGCTTAAGTGCTGGTCTTGGAAGACTCTGGCCGGGTACCCCGGCAGCTTCCCCGTGGCGATGGAGGGGATCGGCGATGTCTCCGGTACCTTCATCCTGGCCTACCTGCCCTCCACCAGCTCTTCGACGCTGGCAGTCGCCTTTGCGGCCAGGGATGAGGCCTGGGAGCGTGATACCTCGCTGAACTTCGACTGCAGCAGCTATGCGACTTCTGCGGAGATCAAGTCGGTCTGCTTTGTCAGAGATCCGGAAAGGCTCTGGCTTTTCGTATGGGTGGAGGGCTCCGATGCGTCGGAGATCATCGCCCGCTATTGCCCGCTGGGAAGTGTGACCGACTCCACGGCCTGGATCACGATGGGCAAAATCACCGGCTTTGCGGGTGGGCTCCGCTACGGTCCCCATTGCTGGCGCGCGGTATGGGCCGGGCATCGCCTGGTTCTTTCGGGCGGGCTGCATGATCCGGACGTGGCCGCCGGGGATGACCCGGTGGTGGTGGGGCATTGGATGATGCAATCCGGCGCCTACGACCCCCGGCCCTGGGATTACTCGCTGCTGGACATTTCCAACAATGACTATTTGATCTCCGGGTATCGGTTGGTATCGTACCAGTGGATTCCGGCGATGGGGAACCCGGCCGGTGGCGGTGCGGACTCTGACTCCCTGACCCCCTGGACCCGCACCATTGTCGGCACCGGAGCTGCGGCCTGGAGCAAGGCTGCGGTGACCTATGCAGCTTCCGCGAATACCGATGTGGCCTACCATGAGTTGAACCTCGGGCTTCCTGCCAGCATTTCCGACCGGTGGGGGGCCGCGTCCCTACCCAGGGGCCATGCCTTCCACTTCCGCCTGCAGGCGACTGCACAGCGCGTGGCCGCGTCTTCGGCGGAGGACATGGGGGTCCGGATCGTCGCGTTGATCGACGCCTCCAACGGCTACGATGTGACGCTGCGGGTGGGCACCACGCAGGTGGTGGTCTATGACAACATGGCCGGAAGTGCCCTTGAAACAGTAACGACCACGGATCTCGCGTCCGAGTGTGAAGTCAGAATCGTTCTACACGATGATGAGATCTATGTGCATTGGAGGAAGGTATCTGAAGGGGCCATCGCTGCATGGACCGACTACGGGCCCTTCACGATGACTTCCGGGGCCAAGGCTGCACAATATGTCAGGATTGGGGTGCTGGCCGCCACCGGTTCCGGTACCTCTTCGATTTTGATCTGGAAGGACTTTGCGATCTCCTACCGGACCGATGCGGGGCAGGCGCACGATATTGCAAAGCCGACGAACATGATGGGCACGCGCCTGAACCGGGCCCCGATCCTGGTGGAGAACGGGCTGCGGGTGGCATGGGCCGGGTCGGGTGCGATGGACACCGATACCTTCTCGGCTCCGCTGGACTACAGCCGTGGGCAGCAGAATCTTTCCCTGGCTTCTCCCAGGTTCTATTGGGAAAGCAAGGATCTCACAGAGCAGGAGTTGCTTTTCCGGGCATCCACAGCGTCCGCATACCCGCGCTGGCAGATCAACGCGATGCTGCTGATCGGCACCGTGGACCGCACCTGTACGCTGCAATTTTCGCCGGTGGACTCCGTAGCCGCATGGGCAGCACCTGCTGCGGAGTACGAGCTCTCTGCCGACCTGTACACGGATCTCACGGTGATGGAGGTGGATGGGGCCTCTCTGCGGATCGTGGACCCCAACAACGAGGTGCTGCCCACCAAGGGGTCATTGGTCGGCTGCTACTTCCGGCTGACCGCTTCCGGGACCGCCACCGGGAAAACCTACCGGATCCAGACCGATATCGGAGACGAGTCCGCAGGGGGCCGCTGGCTTGGCCTGGCCGGGGATGCGGACCTGGGAGCCGCCGGAGTGGCCATCGGGGCCAAGGGCTGCATCTTCGGGGATCGGATGGTCTTCCTGTCCGAAGACTTCAACCGCTACCACTACTTCCGGCTGGTCTTCCCAGACCTTTCCTCTGTGGGATCCTCCCTGGGAACCTCCACCGGTACGCATCGGCTGGGGGCCCTGGTGCCCGGCTTCTTCCACCACCTGAATGTGCCGATGGACTGGACGCATACCGACAACGAGCAGCCGAATACGACGGAGTACCGCACGAAAGGCGGTGCCTCCTTCCGATATGAGGAGGGCCCTGCACAGCGCATCTTCCGGGGCGTGGTGGTCGGAGACGTGGAGGAGCAGCGGATCTCCCTGCGGAACCTGCTCAAGAGCTTCCACGGCTATGCCTCAAAGCCCGTTGGACTGGTTCTGGATTCCACAGAGACCTCCAGGGACAATGTGATCTACGGCTTCTGGTCTGCGGGTGGGCAGTTGGATCAGGCTGCCTACTACCAGGATGCGGATGGGCGCTGGCGTCGCGCCGGGGATGCCGATGTCCTGATCACAGAAGAGGTGTAGGATGATTTTCCAGAATCCGATCCTGGACCGATGGCGGCGATGGGATGCAGGCTCCCGTCAGAAGGTGAACGCGCATTGGATGGAGATCGCCAAGTCAGACCCGAATTTTCGTTCGGTCTACATGACCTTTGATCTCGTCTTCGGCGGGTCCACCGTGGTCAGGGTGGCGATGGTGCCGCTCACCACCACCAGTTCTATTGATGGGGCGGTCTACCAGTATCAGCAGGGGCTGGTGGAGGAGCCCATGCTTGACCATGCGGTGGAGCTGCTGTCCTCTGCGGCGGCTGCCCGGTCGATCTCCATGCTCCTGCCGGCGGATGTGGTGAACCCCTCCGACATCATCCTGCAGGGCGGAATGCTGGCCGGGATCGGAGAGGTGTCCCTGCAGCGGGATGGGGACGACTACGAGCTCCGCTGGGTTCTGATGCGCGGGGACATGACGGGCGGGATCTCCATCGGCCCCCTGGGAGAGCAGGTGCAGATCCAGCTTTCAGACCCCAGAGAGACGCAATCCCTGAAGGTGCCTGACAAGGCGGTGGATACAGACCGGTGGCCGCTGGCTGCAGAGGATGCCATCGGCATGCGCTACCCGCTGGTGATCAACGGCTACCCCTATGTGCCCTGTCAGCGGGTGGTGGACGACTTCGGCGGAACAGGTGTGAAATTCCTGGCATGTGCGCCCGGCAGGGATCTTGAAGTCACGGAAGCCTACGTCAACGGGGAGGTGGCTGCGGGCGGCTTTGCGGGATGGGTGGAGGCAGACACTCAGGATGCGAAGGGCGCAAAAGTGAAGCTGGTGGACTTCAGCGCCGCGGTCGGTCCCTGGGAGGATTCCGATGTGGTCTACGCAACTCTTTCGCGCGCATCCGGCACTCCGGCCCTGTCGCTGATCCAGGTGCTGCAGAAGCTGCTGGAAGGCTACACCGGCCTGGGAAGGCTTGGCCTGAACGTGGATCTTTTCTCGACTGCGGATCGGGCGATGCCCGGCACCGCACCGCAGATCCTGGTGAACGCTTCCGGGCAGGATGCCGTGAACGTGCTTGACTTCGCAGAGAATACCCTGCTTTCCTCCTTCCCTATGGTCTATATGACCTACCAGGGCAGGGGGCTTGGTCCGGTGGTCATTGACCGGCGCGTGGGACCGGACCTGAAGGGGGTCTCTGCGATTCTGACAGGTGGAGTCGCCCCGCTGATCGAGCGGACCATGCTCGTCGCAGAGATGGAAAAGGGCAGCATCTACAACGAGTTTGAGGTGCGCTACGGGTACAACGCCATGACCAACAGCTACAGCGGGATCGTCCGGCGTGATGCGACCACCACGGTCGCCTGCCAGCTTTCGCAGCGGATGGTGGGCGGGGTGCGCCCGATGGACCCGATAGACTCCCCCTTTGTGCAGTCCAGGGAGCAGGCCAACTACATTATTGATTGGCTGGTCTCCCATATGGCCATCCCATCGTACTATGTGGAATGGACATGCCTTCCATCTGCTTTTGTAAAGCTGATGCTTGGCCAGAATGTCAGGTATACAGACCCGAATATCCGCGCCTTCACGAATGTGCAGGCCACCGTGGTACGGGCGACCTACAGTCGAGGCGGGTCAGTGTTGGGGCTCCGGATCTGGCATCCCGCCTTTGAACAGCTCCTTCTCGGCTTCACCCGCTGAGGTCTTCCGAAGCTCGGCTTCCAGCCTTGCCAGCGCGTCTCCATGCTGCTTTTCGCGCTCCTTCAGCATCCTTCGGTTGAGGGCCAGATCAGATTTCCGGCCTCCCAGAATGGCCAATTTTGCACGGTAGAGATCCCCGCGCGCATCTGATTCGTCGATCAGCAGTCGCAGCATGTGTCTGTTTGATGCCTGTGTCATTCTGAACCCTCTGCCTTTAGTAGCCCGAAAGACTCCACATCCTTCGCCAGACTTGGATGCCTGAAAATATGTTGATGATGCTCCCGAACCCACTTGAGCAGCTTCAGCTTGGCGTGCTGATAGCCGATGTCGCTATGCGTTGTCTCTATCAGGGCATCCACCAGATGCAGCGCCTTGGTGGCTCTGGGCATGGAGTTGATCCTGTACCCGTTGACCATGCCGGTGGCCGGGTCAAAAAGAACGAACAGATAGGCTCTCATGTTGGCGACTCCACAGAAAGAGCAACTGCAAGCGGACGTACCCAGATCGGAGATCCGGAGAGCGCAAACCGCTGCCCGGTCCAGGCCCGCAGCAGGGTCTCTGCCATCACTCCGGCGATGGCTTCCGCCGCCTGGATGGGCACCGCGTTCCCGATGTGCTCCCGCCAGCTCGTGTGCGACACTCCGGCCATCGGCTGCCCCATGAGCTCCTGTGCCACATCGGCTCCGAATTGCAGCGCCGCAAGGTCCAGGGTGGTCATGGGACGGTGCCAGGATCCGTCTATCGCCACGATCCTGGGAACGGGATCGGGCCGGTCCTTCATGGCCGGAAGGGGCCTGGGGTCCGCCACCGAAAAGGCCCCGTTGTCATGCTGACCGGAAGCCGTCACAGCTCCGGCCGGGCCATCCCAGCGGAGCACCCCGTAGTGACCGGCGGTCTGAAAATCGTCGCGTCCGCTCTTGGAAGCCACCCTGGGATCGGCCACGGTGTAGCCCCCTCCCCCTGGAGCTGACTGCGAAGTCACCGCAGGTGCAGGCTCGTTCCATCGGATCACCCGATAGGTCTGGTAGCTGCCGTGGTCGCCGGATCTGGGGTCCTGGACCGAGAAGGCCCCGGTGGTGGGGGATGCCTGGGAGGTGACTGCCCCCATCGGCTGCTCCCAGGAACAGACCCCCAACACATCATCATGCCAGCCACCACCGGGGGGACGTGGATCGGCCACCGAAATTCCGCCCGAAGAAGGGCCTCCTCCTCCTGTCACCGTGGGGGACGGTTGATCCCAGGCTGCGACGCGGGCCACGTTGTTATGGCGGGTGCCGTCAACCCTGGGATCTGCCACCGCAAAAGCACCCTGGCCGGTGCCGTTGGCGGCGATCACCGTCGGTGCAGGCTGCTCCCAGGGCACCACTGCGTACTTCCCCCATTCCATGCCCTCCAGGGCTCTCCAGTCCTTCCCCGGGGGGATCAGGGCCAGCCGTACCCAGGTCTCCCAGGTGAGCCGGGGGCAGCGGTGCATGGGGCCCGCCTGCACGGCATCCGGCATCGGCAGAGCTCCCAATACCTCCCCCACTCCGCGGAGCGGCAGCGATGGGGGCTCGTAGAGGAAGGGCGGCACCTTCACACGATGCCTGGCCACCAGCAGCATCCTCTTTCTCGACTGAGCCAACCCACCGATCTTCCCGCAGTCATGGAAGGTCTCTGCCGTGGAGTACCCGGCCATCTCCAATTCGTGGCGGATGTCGTCCAGAAGCTCTCTGCCCCTGGTGGCGATCCTCGGCACGTTCTCGAAGATGATCAACTCCGGCAGGTTGTCCGCAAAGGCTTCCAACATGAGGCGAATGCCCCGCAGGGTGAGCCGGTTCAATGCCTTGTATTTCTCGGAAGCCGCTGCCTTGGGATTCAGCAGACCCGAGAAGCCCTTGCAGGGGGCAGACAGAAAGATGATGTGGGGGAACAGGTACCCGGCTGCCCTGCGGATGTCTTCCGGCGTGGCCTCCCTCCAATCCTTTCCAGGTTCTTTGCCATGAAAGGATCGGTACTGGTCACGATCAAAGAGATCCATTACCGTACCCTGTGCCCCGGTCATACGGTCGAAATCCTGGATGGCCATCGGGTCCACGTCAATCCCGCCGATGCACTCAAATTGTAGATCGGAGGTACCGATCCTGGCATGGCCGCGATTGAAGCCGCGCGCCCCTGAGCCACTCCCACAGAAAAAGTGGAAGTGACGTGCGATGAAATGTGCCATGCGTACCCCTTCAGAAAAGTTTCAACTGACCCGGAGCCACAGGGATGGGCTTCTCTTCTGTCTTTTTCAGCTCGGATGCGGGCGGGTCCACAAAGATCCCGCATTTGTCACAGCACCATCCAAGCTCTGTGATGTGCTTCATCCCGGGGCAGGAGTTCCCCCGCCACTCATACGGCGGTGCGGCACAGTCGCGCGGTGGGTTCCTCATCTGCCCCTCCTCTGTTCTCCCCCGATAAACAGAACCTCTGAAGCCATCTTTCGGCCTTCCGCAGAAGCAGAAATAGAGTGGCGCACCTGCTCCGCTCTCACCCGGAAACCCAACCCATGCCACACAGCAGAAAGCCGACTGTCCGCAGCATTGCTGGCGATGACGTGGCAGCCCCGCTGGACCGCTTCAGACGCAGCCATCGCCACCCGTACCTGTTCCTGAAAGCTCCAGGTCTGCGGGGTATATCCATCGTAGTTGTTGAGGTAGGGCGGGTCCATGTATACCTGCCAGCCCTTTCCAGCGGTGCGGGCGGTGTCCGCATACCCACCGGTCACCAGAGCCACGGGCTGCAGCGCCTTCTGCCAGTCCAGGATCAGGCTCTTGGGGGGCAGGGAAAGCGTCTCGTAGCTGCCCGCCGGCGCGTTCATGTCTCCGGCCGCATTGACCCTGTACAGCCCATTGAACGATGCCCGATTCAACCACAGGAATAAAGCAGCTTTGGAAGGTGTGGCCACATCTATCGGGCCCGGCTTCCAGGTATTCAGCTCTGCCCGGTAGATGGGGTAGAACCGCTTCCAGCCCACGCCGGAAGGGAGCGTCGCCAACTCGGAGATCATGTCCGCAGCCTGCCCCCTGACCAGCCGGTAGAAGGCCATCAATCGGGCGTTGTCGTCTCCGAGAACCACCTCCACCTTCTGGGGGTCCAGGTCCAGCCCATACCGGTATCCGAAGACACAGGCGGCACCCGCGAAGGGCTCCACATATCCCTTTGCAGGTGCGCAATCATAGGCGCGCTGGATCACCGGAGCGAGCTTGCGCTTGCTCCCCGTCCACTTCAGGATCGGGTCAAGGGACAAGAGCGGCCTCTTTCTTTTTGTTGTAGATCTGCGCCCCCTTTTCGGGGTCAATCACGATCACCACGTCCACCTCCCAGGCCAGCCGCAGCAGCAGCCACCAGGGACAGGGCTCCGGCCGCTTTCCGGGATGGTTGGCCTTCCAGTTGGAAAGGTTCTGGGGAATGACCCCCAGCTTTTCGCAGAGCGCCTTCTGGGTGCGGGCCTCGCCGGGCTCTCCGCCGCGAAGCCACAGGTCCAGCAGAACCCGCAGAAGGGCCACGTTGTTGGGTGCAGCCCCGCGCTGACACGCTTCCGGGGGGTCTTCCTTCCACCGGATAGGGGCTGCGGGGGCTTTGGAATTGCGGGGCATATCGGTCTTTCTCCTGCCACCATAGTAGCCGGTGGCAGTCGGTAGAGAGGTCAGTAGAGAACGCTGATCCCGGCAGCTTCCGCCCGCTGTCCGAGGCGCCGAAGGAGCTCCATCTGCTTCTTGACCGGAACCCCCGCCTTCTT
>ERZ724522.1595-NODE-1595-length-11937-cov-31.098973_pt1 | contig 11937 bp, 14 predicted proteins | sample MGYA00376055_ERZ724522 | MGnify/ENA primary metagenome ERZ724522 (study PRJEB28724, sample SAMN07190884) | wastewater metagenome | isolation source: effluent of sewage treatment plant in Hong Hong | place: Hong Kong | collected 2016-03-17 ... | reverse complement strand
TAAGGATTTGCTCGGACAGGATGGCTCGAAATGACCCACATTCCAGCGCCACCGGCGGACCAGGGCCTTTGCCCGTGCGGCGCCGCCATCCCGCTCGACTTGCGCCTACCTCACGGTCGGCCGGTGACCTGCGCGGCGTGCGGCAAGGAATCCCGCGTCTGGCAAGCGGCCGCGCGCGCCAACCGGCACGCGCCCCGGATCGGAGCCGGAGAAGACCGAACAATGACCGATCAATCGGGCGGTGCCGAGGGTACAAGGGGGTCGCCTTTGTCAAGCAGCCCTCGGCATCGCCCGACCCAAATAGGGCGGATCACCAGCGTTCAGGCGCGCATGGCGCGCGCCGCCATCGACCGCAACCAAACCCAAGTCGCGCGAGCGACGGGGTGCGCAATCGGGACCGTCCATCTTTTCGAGCGGACGGCGGACGAGGTTTCAAAGAAAAACGCGGGAGTGATCCGGCGCCACTACGAAGAGATGGGGGTCCAGTTCTGGGCGGACGCTTATTTCCACATCGTGGCGGTGCCGAAATGATGGCGGCGATCCTGATCGTTGCGTGTTGCTGGGCAATCGCCGCGCTGGCGACGTGCTGCGCCGTGGCAATCGTTTTTAAATAGGCGGCCGAACTGGAGCGATATTTGATATGGGTTGGGTGGCGTGGAAACCGCAAGAAGATGAAGTCCTGATCAAATACTACAAGATCGGCGGCGCAAAGCTGGTTCTCAAGCATCTGCCTGATCTCGGCAAGGAGCGCACCATCGGCGCGGTTCACCAGCGATCTAAAATTCTCGGACAGCGCAATAATCGAAAAAAGGATTTCTCTCGCGAGGAGAGAGTGATCAGAGAGATTTATACCGACGGCAAGCCCTATCCGTGCAAGCGGGCGGTCGCCGTTTTGCGGGTGCCAAAGGGGAAGGTGTGTTATTTGGCGCTGCGGATGGGGCTATCGTCGCGCGGCTACAAATACAAGCCGTGGAGCGAGTTCGAGGCGGCGATGGTCGAGAAGCACCCGGAATTTTCGTGCATCGTTATGGCGAAAAAGCTACAGAAAGCCGGTTATTATCGGACGGCCGCTGCGGTAGAAAACTTTAGGTCAACGAATGGAATATCCGGGAAAGGCGAATGGCTGTCAACGACCGATGTAGGCAAAGTGCTTGGCGGGTTTTCCGACAGCACGGTTCTAAAATGGATTGCGAGTGGGCTGCTGAAAGCGAAAAAGCGCGGCTATGAGGGAGGCAAAGACCATCATCTTGTGTCGCTGTTATCGCTAAAAAAATTTGTTCAGGAAAACCCTGAAAAACTAAGGCAGCGATGGGCCGGCATCGATCCCACGTTCTTTATCTCAGTGCTCATGGATGCCAGCAACAAAAACCAGAAAAAAATGGAAGCGGCATGATGCCTCGCTTCAAGCTGGTGCCCGATGACCCGCTCGAATCGGAGCGGCAGGCCGGGATCGTCAATTACCTGAGCATCGAGCCGCGCGTGAAATTCTTCATCCGCGTCAACGGTGGAGGCCGGTCGCTCAAGGGCGGGTTCGTCTGGTTTTATCGGCTGTGGATCGGACGGCGCGAACAGAAAGGGCGGGGAGTGCCAGACATCATCGGGCAGTTGCGGGACGGCCGCTTTTTCGCCTTGGAGGTGAAGCGGCCGGACGAGAAGCCGACCCCGGAACAGGCCGAGTTTTTATCATTGGTGGCGGACGCTGGCGGGGTGGCCGGCGTGGTCTGCAACTGGCTCGACGCGAGAAAACTATTGATCATGAGGCATGCGGAATGAGCAGATTGACTACGGAACAACACAAGAAGCTGCTGGAGTCGATCCGGCAGTGGGGAGACTCCCAGGACCGGATTCAGGCGGAGCAGGACCACCAGGCCGCACTGGCGGCGGTGCTGCGGGACGAGTGCCAGATTTCGGAGAAGCACTTCAAGCGGGTCGCGAAATCGTACTGGGCGGACACGGTGAAGAAAGACCGGGAGGACGCGGAAATGCAGGCGGAGCTATTCGATCTGACGCGCGGCCAGGAGTCGTTTCAGTGGCTGAGGGAAAACGACGCAACAGCCGAGGCGAGGGCGATGCAATGAGTCAAATCCGAATTATCAAGCCTGATTTTTTCTCCGATGAAGATGTGTTCGAGCTAACCCCCATCGCCAGATTGGCATTTATCGGCCTGTGGACTGTCGCAGACCGAGAAGGCCGATTTAAATGGAGGCCGCGCAGGCTAAAAATTGAAATTCTTCCATATGACGATATTGATTTTTCATCAGTTTTGAATGAGTTAGAAAAATCAGGATTTATTTACAAAGCCGACATAAACGGAGAGGCGCATGGACGTATTAGCAAATGGAGCAGATGGCAGGAAATCCCTTTGCCGCCGGATTGGCAAAAACGGCGACTAGCTGTTTTTTATCGCGATAACTACACCTGCATATATTGCGGAATTCGCGTTGACGCCCCGCACTGCGACCATGTGTTTCCGCGCAGCCGTGGCGGCTCAGATGAAATAGAAAACCTAGCCACCTCTTGCCCGCGATGCAACATCAGCAAAAACGACAAGACGCTGGAGGAATGGAATCGATGAGTATCGACTGGTTTCGCTGGCATCACGGATCAATCTCAGACCCCAAGTTCACCGTCATTGCCCGCAAGTCGAAACAGCCTCGCTCGTTGGTCTTGGCGGTGTGGGCGGCCCTGCTCGAAACCGCGAGCCAAGCGGATGACCGAGGAAGTCTGGAAGGCGTGGAGATCGACACCATCGCTGCGTGCCTAGACGTGGAGGAAGACGCGGTATCGGCTATTTACCAAGCCGCAGTAGACAAGGGCTTAATCGCGGATGGGCGGATCGCGTCTTGGGACCGCAGACAGGTTTACCGGGAGGATGATGATAGCAAAGACCGCGTGAGGCGCTTCCGTGAAAAACAAAAGCAATCGCAAGAAAAATATCAAGAAAATGATCAATCAATCGCGCCGGTAACGCAAGGTAACGCGCCGGTAACGCAAGGTAACGCGCCGGTAACGCCCCAGATTACAGATACAGATACAGATCAGAACAGAGAAGAGCAGATCAGAACAGAGAAGAGCGTATCGCCCGCGCAAGCGCGGCCCGCCCGCCCGCCCTCCCGGAAAACCGCTTGTCCCGCCGACCTGTCGATCACCCCAGAACTGCAAGCGTGGGCCGACCAGCACGGCTATCGCGAGTCGATGGCCGCTCACCTGGAAAGCTTCGTCGGCAAAGCGACCGCCAATGGATACGCCTACGCCGACTGGCAAGCGGCGTTGCGTAACGCCATCCGCGACGACTGGGCCGGACTCCGAAAGCCGCCCCCCATCGAGCGAGCGGTCCCAGGAGGTGGCCGAGCCCGCGAGAAGGTGGATCGGGTTTCGGCGGACCCGCGAATCGCCGAAGTCCAGCAGATTTTGGCCGGGGCAACCCGGGCCGTGATCGAGGGGGAATGCGCGCATGTCACCCACTGAAAAACAGGCGTTCGTGACGCTGCTTGTCAAGGCGTTCCGCATGGCCGGCAAGGACATCACCGGCGACCCTGAAGCCGTCGCGGACTGGATGGACGAGTTCGCCGACTACCCCATCCCGGCGCTGGATACCGCTTTCCGTCGCCATCGGCGGGAGTCGGTTTACCCGCCGAAACCGGCGGACATCTACCGCTACCTGGACGGACAGCAGGCCGCAGACGGCCGGCCGAGCGCAGACGAGGCGTGGGGGCTGCTGCTGCGGCTGATCCGCGACGAGCGGGAAACGGGCGTGCTTAGCGACGAGATGCGCGAGGGGTGGTCTGCCTGCGGGCCGATCCTGGACGCTGGCGACGAGGTTGGGGCCCGGCGATGCTTCATCGCCGCCTACGAGTCCCACGTCCGCGATGCGCGCCAGCGGCGCGAGCCGGCGCGGTGGACTCCGACGCTCGGGACGTGCCCGCAGTTGCGCGCGCAGAGGCTTGGCGAAGCGGTCAACGCCGGACGGCTGGGCCGGGAACATGTCGCCGGCCTGTTGCCAGGGCCTGATCCGGCCAGCATCGATCAGGTGGCCGGTCTGCTGGAAGGGCCGGACGCGCCGGGAGGGGCTTTCGACGCCGCAGAGAGCTTGCGCGGGCTAGCGGCGATGCTAAGGCGGTCGATGGCCAACGACGAAGCCGAGCGGGCGAAGCGGAGAGATGCCGTCAAAGCGGCAGAGGACGAGGCGAGGCGGCGCGCCATGGAAATAGCCGAACGAGCCGAAGCTGAATTGCAGGCGCAGCTCGGGGATAAGGCAGCATGAACGCACAAGAATTGGCCGAAGCCAACTGGGAATATATCGAGTCGCTTTTGCTTGTTCATGGCGAAACGCCTAGCAACGTCGGAAAGGTCGGGTTTCATTACCGGACTGCGTTCGTCCACGGGTTCAAGCACGGAATAGAGGCGGCGAAAGAAAAGAATCGGATAAGAGAGGAAGACGATCTGAAATGAACGACTATTTGCTCTCCATGTCGCCCGCGCCGATTGCCGGGCCATTTCGGGAGCCGGGCACGCTCGACGTTAAATCGGTTTGCCAGCACTGCAAGCGACCGGCATTTCGGCATTCGTTCCGCGCCAGCGACGGGTTTTCCGTCGAAACGTACACTTGCCCGATCCACCAGGACATCATTCCGATCAGGAGCCATGTCGCCAACGAGGAAGAGCGATAGTGAGAGGCATCCCGAAGAAGGACGAGTATTTCTGCGAAAGCTGCCGGAAATTCCACCCGAGAGACGCTATAGCGACGGTCAAGTGGACTCTAAACGGCAAGCAGGCGCGCTTCTACTGCAAAAAATGTAACGACGCCATAAAGGCCCGGACGATGGGAGAAACGGCATGAGCGATTTTGCCCGCTGCATCGAATTCGTGTTGGCCGAAGAGGGCGGAACGGTCAACGACCCGCACGACCCTGGCGGACTGACGAAATACGGTATCAGCCAGCGATCCTATCCCGACGTTGATATTCTTCGGCTGACTCTGGATGACGCGACCGCAATTTATCGCCGCGACTATTGGGATAAAATCAGGGGCGATGAATTGCCGGCAGGAATCGATCTGCTGGTGTTCGATTCGGCGGTCAACCAGGGGGTCGCTGTCGCGTCCAGACTTTTGCAAGCGAGCCTGAACGTGCATGTGGACGGCGCGATAGGGCCGATGTCGATTAAGGCCGCTTGTGAAACCGGCCCGGATAAGCTGGCAATTGACTTTTGTGCGCGCCGAGCGTTCCGTTACGCCACCAGCCGCAACATCGAGCTATTCGGTCGTGGCTGGTTTTTGCGGCTGTTTCGAGCGTACGCCGAAGCGCGGCGCATGGGAGGATGGGCGTGAGCGAGCAACTGGCCAGAGAGGTCTGGGAGCGATACGAGTATTGCCGGGATCGCGGCCACCGCGACTATTGCGCCGCAGCTAGACTGTGCGAGCGGTTTTACCTGGGGGGTGGCTTGCAGTGGTCGGCCGATGACCTGGCGGCATTGCGGGCGGCCGGGCGCCCGGCCCACGAGATCAATCTCGTCATGCCCGCCGTGAACGCGGCCATCGGCTACCAAATCTCGAACCGCATGGACATCTCGTTTCGCCCGCGCGGCATGGGCGCGGACGACGACCTAGCGACGGTCCACTCGAAAATCGCGATGCAGATCGCCGACCGGAACCATTTGCACTGGCGCGAAACGGAAGTGTTCGCCGACGGATTGATCCAGCAGCGCGGGTTCTACGACGTGCGGATCGGCTTCGATGACCACATGACCGGCAGCGTCGAAATCGCCGCGCTCGATCCGCTCGACGTGATCCCGGACCCGGACGCCAAGGGCTACGAGCCGGACACCTGGAGCGACGTGCTGATCACGCGCTGGTGGACGCTGGACGACATCGAACTGCTGTACGGCAAGGGGGCGCGCAAGGAGGTCGAAGCGTACCGGCCGACCGATGCCGACTTCGGCGAAGAGTCCGCCGAGGAGGGCCGCAACAAGTTCGGCGTCCCTGAACCCGTTTACGGATCGTGGCAGGGCGAGGGCTACGGCACCATCCCCAGGGTGCGGGTGGTGGAGCGCCGACAGTGGAAGTTGACCCGGCAGGACGCGGCGATCTACCCGTCCGGCGACGTGCGCCCGCTGGCCGATGGGGAAGTTCCGCCCGATGGCGCCATCGTCACCAAGCGGATGATGCGCCGGCCCCGCATCACCGTCGCGACCGAAAGCGTTGTCCTGCACGACGATTGGAGTCCGTACCGTCGCCTGATGATCGTGCCCTATTTCCCGGTGTTCCGGCGCGGCCTGACGCGAGGCATGGTGGACAACGCCGTGTCGCCCCAAGAAATCCTCAACAAAGAAGTCTCGCAGTACCTCCACGTTCTCAATACCACGGCAAACAGCGGCTGGCTGGTCGAGGAGGGCAGTCTGATCAACATGACCACCGAAGACCTCGAAGCGCAAGGCGCCCAGACCGGCCTGGTGGTGGAGTACAAGATGGGCCGGCCCGCGCCGACCAAGATTCCGGCCAACCAAATCCCGACCGGCATCGACCGACTGATCGACCGCTCCAGCCGGTTCATGCAGGAGGCGACCGGGATCACCGAAGCGTTCAAGGGCATGTCTGAGCAGGTGGAGTCCGGCATCGCGGTACAGTCCCGGCAACAGGCCGCGCAGAATTCCATCGCGCTGGCGCTCGACAACCTCGGGCGCACCCGGCACCTGCTGGCCGAGCACATCCTGGAACTGGTGCAGCAGTTCTACACCGAGCCGCGCGTGCTGCGCATCACCGAGACCGATGCGTTCGGCCGCAAGCAATCCGTCCCGCTGGCGATCAACCAGCCCACCGAAGCCGGCCCGGCGTTCAACGATCTGACCATCGGCGAATACGACGTGGTGATCAGCGAACAGCCGATGCAGGTGACGTTCGAGAACAGCCAGTTCGAGCAGGCGCTGGAATTGCGCAAGGTCGGGGTGGCGGTGCCCGACGAGATCGTCATCCGGCACTCCAACCTCGCCGACAAGGAGGAAGTGGCGCGGATCATGGCCGAGCGCGGCCAGCAGCAGGCCGACCCGACGTTGGCCGCCAAGGCGAAACTGCTGGAGGCGCAAGCCGAGAAGACCCAGGCCGAGCAGGTCAACAAAGCGGTCGAGGCGCAATACTCGGCGATCCAGACCGCCCAGACCATCGCCTCCATGCCGCAGACCGCCAACCTCGCCGACGCCCTGCTGCGGAGCGCCGGCTACGTGGACCGCGACGCCGCGCCCATCGTCCCGCAACTGCCCGGCGCGATGCCCGGCATCGAACCGCCACAGCAGAACACCAACCCGATCACTCCCCGCAACCCTGGAGTCGGCATCAACGCCGGCATCGAGAGCCAAGCCGTATGAGCGACGACATCGAAGATCGCGGCGACGAACTGCCGAACGAACCTGAAGCAACCCAAGAGCCGACAGCGGAACCGGAAGCGACTCCGCCAGCGCCCGAGCCGGAAGCGCCACGCGCCCAGTTCGTACCGCGCGAGCGGTTCGACGAGGTGAACGAGCGGCTACGCGACGAGCGCCACGCGAGGATGGCGATGGAGGAGCGGTTGCGGGCGCTGGAAACGCCGAAGCCGCCCGCGTTCGACGCGGCCAAGGCCGAGCGCGACTACCTGGAAGCGGTGGCGGAAGGCGACAAGGACAAGGCTCGCGATTTGTGGACGCAGATCCGAACTTACGAGCGCCGCCAGCAGGAGGAGCAGTTGACCGCAAGGGTCCGCGCCGAACTGGACCAGCACCGCCAGCAGACGGCGCTTGAGATCGCCGCCGAAGCGCTGACCGAAAAGTACCCGTTCCTCGACCCGAACCAGGACGCGGCCAACCCGGCAGCCATCGCCGAGGTTGTGGAGTGGCGCGACTACTACCACATGGCCAAGCGGATGCCGCTGCATCAGGCTCTCAAGGAGGCGGTCAAGCGGGTGGCTCCCGCCTACGCCAAGGCCGCGACTCCGCCCCAAGGAATCGCCGGGCCGTCTGGCGCGGATCGGACCCAAGCGCAGAGGATGGCCAACGCCAAGGCATCCGCCCAGCTACCGCCCAGCACCGCCCAGGCCGGCATCGGCGAGCGCGCCAACCGCGCCGCCAAGATGGACATCGGCAAGATGAGCGATGCCGAATTCGATTCGCTGTCCGCCGACGAGCGCGCCAAACTACGCGGCGACGCGATGGCGTAGGAGGTAGAGATATGCCTTATCCGCAATACGGAAACTACGGAATCGAAGTCGATCCTGAACTCTTGAAAAGAGCCAAGGCTGGACCTGGAATAGCAGACGCTGCCGATGCTTGGCTAAAATCGGCAGCAGCCGAAGCCAATCCTGTCATGTCGCCTCAATATGGGGTTGGTGCAACTCCGATTCCCGCTAGAATTCATTCAGAAACGACCGGGATGGTCGGGCCTGCAGCCGCGCCCGGCTTGACCGCTCCGGCCACAAGGACCGACATGGAGTCTCGCTGGTCCGGCTTGACCGCGCCGCGCGGTATCGCCGCGCAACCGGCCCAGGCCGCGCCAGCGACGGCCGCCGGCCAGCGACCGGCGCAAGCCTTGCAATCCATCGCCACGCCAAGCCCTTCAAATCTATCGCCGATCCGGGACATGGGGGGCGGTTTCGTCGGTGCGGCAACCGACGAGCAGGCGACAAAGGCGATGCAGGACCGGATGTCTCAATATGCTGCATCACAGCAAAACATCGCATCTATGAACGCTGGAGCCGAGGCCGAGCGCGACGCTCGCGCCGCCCGGCTGGGCATTTCGCGCGGCGTGCTGGATCGGATGGAGGGGCGCAACGACACCGCCGCCGCTGCGGCCGATTCCGCCGCCCAAGGAGCGATTCCCGACCGCTGGAACAACCCGATGGCGCTGCCCGGCGACAGCTTCCAGGACACGCGGGGACGCATGGCCGACCTGGAGCGGTTGCGCGAGCAGGCCGCTTCCGGTAACCGGCGCGAGCAGCAGGGCGCGCAGATCGGTCTGCAATCTCTGGGCGGCATCGTCGGCCAGAACATGGCCGAGCAGGACAGGGTATCGCGGGAGCGCATCGCCCGAGAGCAGCAGCAGGCCGGCATCGCCCGCGACGCGCGAGCTGCGCAAATCGGCGCTGAACAGAGGCAGTTCGACCGGCAGAAGTGGGGCCAGCAGTTCGGGCTTGACGCCGCCAAGTTCGGTCTGGACAGCCAGAAGGCCACGCTCGATGCCCAGCGGCAAAGCATCCTGGATCAATCGACGCTGGACAAGAACGCCAAGGCGTCTCCGAACGACATCAAGGCGGCGCTGATGCGGCGGTATCTGGAAGGCGGAAAAGACGCGCCCGACGCGCTCGCCGCATTGCAGAAGCTGTTCCCGACCAACGACCTGTCCGCCCTGCTTGGCGCTGGAGCGCAATAGTCATGGCCGCCACGCTCTCGTCGCTCTCGGTCCCCGATCTGGTGGCGCTGTACGACCCTCGCCCCCGCTCGCGGGACATCCTGCCGCCCCAACTGTCCATCGCCGCACCTGTCCAACAACCTGAACATGCTGGGCAGGAGGCGACCGGGCGCACTTGGGGCGAGATGGCGGGCGACGTGGGTGCGGGAGTGCTGAAAGGCGGGCTGGGCATGGCGACCGGACTCGCCAATCTGGCCGACCTCGCCACCTTCGGCGCGGTGTCCGGCATCGCCAAGGGGGTCGGCGGGCTGGCGGATCGCGCTCTTGGCGGACCCGGCGAAGGCTACACCTTGCAGGAAGGGGCGAACCGCATCGACGAGGGCATCGCTGCGATGGAGTCCGATCCGTTGCGCCAGCGCCGGCAGCAGATGCAAGAGCGACTGGCCGAAGCCGGCCAGCAGGGCGGAATTTCGGGCGGGCTGGAAAAGCTATGGACGAGCGCGAAGGAGACCGCCACCGACCCGATGTTGCTGGGGCAGATGCTCGCCGAGCAAGTTCCTCTGCTGGCGACGATGGGAGCCGGCACGGTGGGCACCGCCGGGCGCGCGTCGAACGCGGCCAGGGCGGCAGGCCCCATGCTGCCGGGCGTCGCCGAAGGGATCGGCGCCCGAGCGGCCACCAGGGCGAACATCGGCTTTTCAGGGGCGCTGGGCGCGGGCTATTCCAGCCAGCAGGCCGCACAGGATGTTTTGCGGGCATCGCCCGAACAAATGGCCGCATCGCCGGAATATCGGGCGCTGGTCGAGTCCGGGCTGTCCGACCGGGACGCTCGCGCCAAGCTGGCCTTCGAGGCGGGCTATCCGGCCGCCGCCATCGCCGGTCCCGCGTCGGCGTTGACCGCCGGCATCACTGCGCCGCTGGAAACCGCCGCCTTCCTCGGCCAGCTACCGCGCGGCATCGGCCAAGTGGCCGGGGCGATGGGCCGGGAGGCGCTGGAGGAAATCCCGCAGGAGTCCAGCGAGCAGATCGGCACCAACGTCGGTGTCCGTCAGGCCGGCATCGAGCGCGGCCTGTGGGAAGGCGTTCCCGAATCCGCCGGAGCGGCCGGCGTGGCGGGCGGGCTGATCGGCGCCGGTCTCAGCGGAGTCAACGTCGCCATGCGACCGCGCGTCCCGGGAAAGCCGGATTTCTCGCCGCCGACCGCCGAAAGCGGCGAAGCAACCGCGCCAGCGCAAGCGCCGGGCTTGGCCGAAGCGCCGACCGGACTGAACGAGCCCTTGTCGGAAACCGGGCCGATTTCCCGCGCCGCCAATCTCGGCATCGCCGCGCCCGTCCCGATGATGGCCGCGCTCAACCCTCCGGCGACCGATCCGTTCGCCGATTACATTGCCCAACAAGGAGAGGCCAATCTTGGCCAGCAACGCACTGAAACGGCTCCGCGCCCAGATGACTCGATCCGCCCAGAGCCCGCAGTACGCGCGCCAGTCGGGGATGTGGCGCAAGGCGCTGTCGATGCTGCCGCAACCCCACCGGCGGAAGCGATAGCCCCGCTTGTGTCAGGAGGCGCGAGCAGCAACAGCAAGTCCAATTCCCCTCAACCCACCAAGGAGCGAAGCCGTGAAGAAAGGCAAGCCGAAACCGAAGCCCTGCTGAACGAAGCGCCGTCCACCCTCGGCGGTCTGGCCGTCCAGGAACTCCCGCTTGATCGGCTGAGCCTGTCGGAAGACGTGCCACAGTTCAAATCGGGCGCGAACGAACAGACCGGCGTGGTGGAGCCGCTGGGCGGCAAGTACGAGCGCGTCGGCACCGCGCCAATCATCGTGTGGGAGCGCGCCGACGGCCGGCAAGAAGTCATCTCCGGCCGGCACCGGCTGGACTTGGCGCGACGGTCGGGCGAGACCTCCATCCCCGCTCAAGTGCTGCGCGAAGCGGACGGCTTCGACGCGCGCCAGGCGTCCATTCTGGACGCGGAACTCAACATCAGAGACGGTCAAGGCAAGGTCAAAGATTATGTCCAATACTTCCGGCACGCCGGCCTCACCCAAGAAGAGGCCAACCTACGCGGACTTGTTTCGCGATCCGTCGGGCAACGCGCTTTCGCCATCGCAAATGAAGGCTCTCCGGGACTCATTGCCTCCCATCGTGCCGATCAACTCACCGACGATGCCGCCTGGCGCATCGCCAAAACCGCGCCCCGAGACGAACGGCTCCAGTCGGTAGGCATCAAGGCGATCCAGGACGGCAAGAGCATCGCCGCCGCGACCAATCTGATGCAGGCGGTCAAGTCGATGGGGGTGTCCGACACCACCGGAGACATGTTCGGCTTCGACGATTCGGCCATGAAGCAGGCCGAAGCGATGGGCAAGGCCGCTGAACGCTACCAGCGACGGCTATCCGAGCAGTTGGCCGCCGTCCAGGGTGCGGCCAAGCGGCCGGAGCAGGCGCGCGCGCTGGGGGTTGATGTGGCCGACCCGGCAGCGGTGCGCGCCAAGATCGCCGACCTCAAGGCCGAGCGCGATGCGTGGGAGAACTGGAGCACCAACCCCGATCTCGTGGCGCGGATTCGCG
>ERZ724522.1594-NODE-1594-length-11938-cov-5.176891_pt1 | contig 11938 bp, 30 predicted proteins | sample MGYA00376055_ERZ724522 | MGnify/ENA primary metagenome ERZ724522 (study PRJEB28724, sample SAMN07190884) | wastewater metagenome | isolation source: effluent of sewage treatment plant in Hong Hong | place: Hong Kong | collected 2016-03-17 ... | reverse complement strand
GGGCTGACGACATTCTAGAAAAGGTATTTTTGATCATTGAAAGTTCAAATTTGAAAATAGTTAAGGACTCGTCCAAAGAGATTACTTGGAATCAACCTAGAGACTCGTGGTATATAAAGAATTTCGAACCTAAAAAACCCTGGATGTTTTAATGCAAAAATTTCAAGACTTAATGATAGACTTCGAAACGTTAGGACAAACTCCATCTACTATTGTGATTTCTCTTGGTGCGGTGTTTTTTGATCAGGAAACCGGAGAAATAGGTCCTACTTTTTACATGGCTTTTGATGTTGATGAACAACTTAAAAAGGGAAGAACTATCGACGGTGATACTTTACGTTGGTGGATGGGTCAGTCAGGAGCTGCTAAAAAGGTTTTCAATGAAAAATCAAAACCTGCAAAAGAAGTGTTGGATACTTTCTCAAAATGGGTTTTGAGCCAAAACACTATTTCTAAAATTAATCCATGGGGAAATGGTAGTAGTTTTGATATTTCTATTATCGAAGATCTTTTTAGGATGTATGAAGTAAAATGCCCATGGATGTTCTATAATGTCTATGATCTTAGGACCTTTAAAAGGTATGTTGCTGGTAAAGGCGCGAAGGTTGATAAATCTGAGGGAGTCGATCACAACGCTTTAGATGATGCGAAAGCTCAGGCAAAATTTGTTATCCAACATTACAAGTTTCAAAAAGAGATGATCGAAACGTTCAAGTCACTTGCAACACCGAATCAATCAGAATGACATGTGGATTGTTATTTACGGTAGACACTGGGTCTATCTAAAACATAAAGAGTTTCGATTTGAGACAAAGTATTGGTGTTTAGCTATACTTGTTTACGCGTGGTGGAATTTTAGATATTCTATTACTGTGTATCCGGTTAGATACATAAAGATGTACAAATCGGATAATGACGTAATTAATATTAAGTCCTATTCTAGACATGAGCTAGGAATATATAAAGGACGATCAGGTCTTAGGGGGAAGCGTGAGCGACTTTGAAAAATGTTACGGTAACGGACAGGCGGCACAACAGTATAAGCGCCTCGAACCTAAATTTACATCTGAGTTTCAAGATCTCACTCTAAAAATCATGGTTGAAAATTATATTAGATACGAACTTTTGCAACCATCGAAAATTCAAGATCGAGAATTTTCTAATATGAAACTTACTTGGCGCTGCATTGCTAAAGAGCTGGGTGTTTTATATGATTATCCATACTCAATGGACATGTTTGTCCATTCCCATCCCATGGCGGTTAAAGCAGTACGAACTGCAAAGCAATTAGTAGGCTTTGAATGATATACATCCAGTTTATAGCTGGTTTTGTATTATACGCGGGAATGTCTTATGCTACATACCACTCTCAGTTTAAAGCATCTAGTTGGTTTTTCCCAGTAGGACTGATTGGCGCCATAGCCGCGAATGCGATATGGCTAAGTATTGCTAAAGCTGAATTAAACACATCACAACTTATGATCAAGGGTCTAGTTTGGGATGCAATCCTTATGGTGTGTTATGCAATAACTCCAGTATTAATTTTTGGTGCTAGATTTTCAAACACTCAAATCGTTGGTATAGTTTTAACGTTAATAGGCTTGTTTATAACAAAACTTTGAGGTTTTTATGATTACCGCACCAATTCTGGCCGCAAAAAAACCGGTTTTAGAAAATATCAAATTTCCAGTTTTAGCTACTCCAAAGATTGATGGTATTCGATGTCTTAAAGTCAACGGTAAAGCCATCAGCCGATCATTCAAGCCAATTCCTAACCATCATATCAGAAACATGATTGAGGCGCACTGTCCAGACGGATTTGATGGAGAAATTCTCTGCGGTAACGGATTCTCAGATGTCCAATCAATGGTAATGGGCCGAGAAGGTACTCCGGACTTCACATACTTAGTTTTTGATATTGTTAGAAACTCTTTGGATACTCCATATGCTGAGCGCCAAGTTCACTTGGCTGAAGAATTCAGTAATGTAAACATTCTTACATTTTGCAAACCTCTCTATGGAGTGTTGGTTAATAGTTTGGATGAGCTTAAAGAAATCATGGCAAAACACCTTGAAGAAGGCCACGAAGGCACAATGATCCGGTCTCCTGAATCTCCATACAAATGTGGACGAGCAAGTCTAAAAGAAGGATATTTGACTGCGATCAAGTATTTTGAAGATGGCGAAGCTGAAGTGATCGGTTTTGAAGAACTCATGCATAATGAAAATGAAAAAGAATTGGATGCTTTCGGCCATTCTGAACGTGCCTCTAAGCAAGAGAATATGGTTCCAGGAAATACTCTCGGAGCATTCTTAGTGCGTAAATCTGACGGTGTTGAATTCAAGATTGGTACGGGGGTGGGTCTTACTGTAGCACTTCGTAAAGAGATCTGGGATAATAAGGAAAAGTATCTAGGAAAACTAGTTCACTATCGATCACAACCACACGGAGTTAAAGACAAACCTAGAATTCCAGTATGGTACGGATTTCGATCTGAGGAGGACCTTTGAAATACAAAGGGCGTATTGAAATCTTAGGTCGGAACTTGTATAAAATCAAAGACTCTGATACTAGCGTGTTATTTACGTGTTGTAATATTTCAGATCGAGGAGTTTGTATTTTTTTAAGGCGGTTATCTAATAAGAGACATATCGCTGAGGTGTCTCTTAGTGGTCACAACAGTCTATTAAGTGTTAGGCGGCTATAGTGGAAGATACTCTAAGTAATCTTGCTGGTGATATCGGAGATTCCCCAGACATGTTTCATCCTGACTATGGGTGGATTCGCGTTAACGGAGTTCTCACAGAAGCTGGAAAAAGGTATTTCAAAGATCAACGAGATAAAACTGATTTTTATACTAAAGTTGGAAATTGTTAATGAAACGTTCTGAGATGCTTAAAATTCTAAGAAATGCCTTTATCGAACACATGAATTGTGTTTGTTGCGATACTGAAGACCAGATGTATTCTAAAATATTACTTGTATTAGAACAGCAAGGTATGATGCCTCCTGTGACTATGCTTTCTCATTTGAAGGTCTTAGATTCGTCATGGGATCCAGAACCTCAAAAAGATAAATATCCGTCTAAGTAATCTTTAAAGATATTCGGGGGAACAGTGAAAAGATCTGGCCGTTTGATTTGCAGTAATGATCAATATATTGATCAGCTATTAAAAGATCAAAATTATATTATTGAACCTACAGGTGATATCTGGACTCTTACCACTAGAACTGGAAAGCTCTCTACATGCGGCCTTTTACGACTTGCTGGATACACTAAAGACGGATACAGAGCGTTGAAGTATAAAGGTAAGATGCTTCAGGTGCATAGGATTATTTATGCTAAATTTGGAAGCGCTCCTTTAGCTGAAGATTTGGTAGTTAATCATTTAGATGATAATGGTTTAAATAACGAAATCTCTAATTTAGAGCTAGTAACTCAGTCGAAGAATAATTTTCATAGATTTCGTAAAGACGGAGGAAAGCCTCCTGTTATGGGCAACAAGGTTCTAACTTGGGAAATAGTTAGGGAGATTAGGTATTTGAAAAAAGAACTAGGATATTCCCACAATACATTAGCAGCTAATTACGGAATTAGTAAAGGCCACGTAAGTCAAATTGTGAGACACACTATTTGGATCGAGGGTAAAGCATATGCTTAAGTCTTCAATCGCAACTAGAAAATTTCGTAGTAGAGTCCTTAGTTTCATTAAAAACATGAAGAAGGGTAAATACTATTCAATTTTTAGAGGTATTTGGGATCTAGAGTATCGTCGACAAATCAATCGAATGTTGGACCTCACTTGTGAAAAGGAACTTGTTCTCTGTCATGGAGCGGTACCTTTTGGATACATAATCCCAGGACATAAGGTTAATTATCCAAAATGGGTAGACCACTTAACGAAACAGATTCATAGTCGTGGTTGGAAAAGCTTAGAACCAATAAAAGTAATCTGGGATCCATTTCTAGCCAAGTGGCGAGTTGTTGATGGCAATCATCGGTACTACGCTTTAAATAAGTCATTACCTCCGTATATTAAAATTCCAGTATTGATTCTTAGACCGAAAGACGAAGTACTTCGCGAGCAAAGTGGGCTATATGACCTTGCATGAAAAAGTGTTAACTGGTATGGAAAAACTATCTAAATCCGTAGACGAAAAAGTGACGGTCGTAATTGAGAATTATAATAATCAATGGATTATAAAAGTCTATGCTGGAAATAGGGCTGCAGTCTCGACTGATGTAGCTACATTTGTCAGAAATCCTCAAATCCTGTTGGAACCCTTTGGTGAAGAAATCATCAAAACGTTGAAATAATGACAAATATACCATTTCACACTATAAGTACGTCGTTGGTCACAGAAGCTGAGTTGAATGAGATCTCCAAGAGATCATTGACAAAAGAGCAGCTACTATTGAAAATCGTAGAGGAATCTTCTGAGTTATCGGCTGGGATTTGTAAGTTTTTGAATAAGCCAAATATTGACCCGTATGTTTTTCTAGAAGAACTAGTAGACGTAGAACTGTTGATTTCTCAATTTAGATATAACTATCCAGAGCTGGAAGAAACTCTCCGTAGTATTAAATCTGAAAAGTTGAAGAAGGTAGCAGAAAGATTCTCAAAGTGAAAAGTGCAATAGTGTTTATACTATTACACATTGTAGCTATATATTTATGTGTGAATGACTACACGCTGGGTTGGATTTTAACTGGATACTTAATCCACGGATGGTTATGGGGTATCGCTGATTTTTAATACTTTTCTAAGTCTTGCATGTTCACATAAAATGAGTTGACTGATGCGACCTTCTGTTACTTTGAAATACTCAGCAATTTCCAAGTTAGTATAACCTTGAAGTTTAAATTTAAAGATCTTTTTAAGTTTCTGAGAACTCACTAACTTTATCAGTTTTTCAACACATAAACGGTCATGCAAATTTTCGGTGTAGTCTTCTTTAAGAAAATCTAATACTTCTGAGGTCCCGCTATTAAGACTCATTCTAGTATCATAGTGCTCAGAACTCTTTCTGCCACTTGAAGTCCTTAGAATATCAACATACGCCTGTGATATTGTGGCATGCTGGTGTAATCCAGACAGTAAATTTATAACGTACTGATTTGCAATATCGTCTGGAAATGGATTATTAGATATAGTCGCGTGGCGTATCATTTTGGTACGCAACTTAATCAATACATCGTCTGAGAGGGGTCTGCGTACCATTTTGAAATTGTATCATTTAGGTGGTTTACAGTCAATATAGTTATGGATATTATAGTTTACGGGGGTAGTTCGTGACTGATTTTAAAAAGAAATATGAAGACCTTCTCTTAGAGTACAAAGTCGATAGACTATGCCGAGATTTGCATGTAGCATCTCTACGAGATCAAATTACATTTTTACAAAATCAAGTAAATATCTTAGAAGAGACTCTCCGAAAGAAGGATACTCAAAAGGTAAATCCGTACCTCTCGTGGAGGGCTCGATGAGTTTAAAAGTACGGAAAACCAAAACCATGGGTCGGGGAGTTTTTACCACAGAGGATATTAAACGAGGTCGAGTAGTTGAGACGTGTCCATGTATTGTTTGGGACAGGCAGGATGAGTGGCAAATCCAAAGTACTTTACTTCGTTTTTACGTATTTGAAGGTAAGGTATTTAGTGATGCTTCTGTTTTAGCTTTGGGTTTTGGGTCTCTGTATAACCATTCTGGGAAACCAAACGCTACTTATAAGTATGATCCTAAAAAGAGAGTGATGACTATTCGAGCAATTAAGAATATCAAAGCTGGGGAACAAATTTTTATTAATTACGGGTATGATCCACTACGAACTTTCCAACAATGGGAGGAATCTCGTGCTCGAGCTCAATAGAGAAGATCTAATCCATATTTACCAAGGGTTAGAACTTAAAAAGTCGGTTTTGAGAACTACCATCGATACTCATACTTCGTCCGTGGACCAAGCTAAAGTTACTACGAAAATGGTAGAGATTCAACATTTAATTTTGCGTGTTCAAGCTGAACTTGACATTTTTAGAAAAACTAGTCAATTATTTCCTGAGGAGGAATCATGAGTATGTGCTCAATTCAAGCAAGAAAATTTCTTAAATATTGGACTAACGGTACTAATAAAAAGATTTATAAGCATATTAGTCTTCAAAGTCAGAGAAGTTATATTACCGTAGTACTAGATACGTTGCTATATGCTTCGGATGAACTCGAAGTTTGTCCAGATTATCGTTGGAACGATGTTTCCAAAAAAGTAGAAATAACTACTCCAGAGTATGATGTCCTAAGTATTCCAGAAGTAGTTGAGCTCTTTAAGAAGCATGGGTTTTCTATTTCTAAAACTCAAAAGTGCAAAACAGTCGAAGTGTGGCGTGACGAAAGTGTAGATACCTTCAAATTAGAAAGACGTTATAAGTTTGGAATTTTTCCATATATTAAAAGCGTGCCAACTCAAGTAATTCGGGCAGTCTTAAAACACGTACCGGTTGAACACGCAATATACAAAATTACTTTTACTGGAGTTCCTACAAAGGTTACTAAAAAATCAAAAACAAAGCGTTCGAGGAAATAACATGGACTTGTTAATCTTAATTGGCCTATGGATGGGCCCATTTATAATCGCAGGTTTACTGATGTCAGACGATCCTGACTATGACGACATTGAACACTATTTGCTATTTCCAGCGTTAGGTTGGATGATTTTACCGTTTGTATTTAAACATGTGTACAAGCGTTACAAGATATCAAAAGGTAGATGTGTATTTTCGCATGACTATGTTCACACGTATGATTTTGAATCCAGGACTAGGCCGGTTACGTCTAAAACTATGGGGCAAGAGACATATCAATGCTCTAAATGCGGCTACGTTAAAGTAGTCAGGCTTAAGCTGTAACTTTACTTTTAAGGATGGTTTAAGTATTATACCGGTAAGGGAGACTCGATGACTTCTTATCAAAAATTAAAAGCAATGTATGGTATTAAGGACAATCTACACGTCCTTACTAAAGCTTTGATTACTTGGTTTTATGAGAGTAAAAAGATGCTTACTCCAAATGATCTCCAATTTATTGAAGATACGTACCCTCTTTATTTCAAAACTGCTAAAGTACTTCAACCCACTAGAGCTAATTTATATCGTGATCCATACGAGTCCATCACTTATACGAAAAGCCGAGTAAAGAAAGCTTTTCCTGATGTTTCTTTACAACACGGAAACTATTACGAATTTACGTATAGTTCTGGTTCAAAGGTTATCTTTAAGTGTAATTCTGGTCGTTTATATTCTGGAAAACTTACAGGATATGATTTACCTTTTGTTGAATTAGGACCAAATCCTGAAAAAGTTTTCCACCATGTTGTTTCTGTAAAACCACATGATAAACTATAAAGACGACGGAATCTCGCATATTAACGTGTATTCTAAAGGTGCTACCGAAATAGGAAGATACCTTAGTAATTTTAGCGATTGCTATGTTTCTACTGAAGACGGGGTATTTAGAACTGTAGAAGGTTATTGGTATTGGCTAGCGTGTAAAGATGATAGACTTAGGCATACTAGCGGATGGGAAAGTAAAAAATTAGGACGAGAGCTTAGAGTAGACGATTGGCCTAAGATCGAAAATTTTGAACAAAAGATTAGTAAGGCAATCGTTCAAAAGATGACTCATCAGTGGTGTGTAGATCGTCTTCTTTTGACTAGCAATTTACCGTTTTACCACTACTATGTGTATGGTTCTAAAACTATTATGGTTCAAGACGGTAATTGGATGCTTAGCGTAATTACAGAATTTAGAGATCAGTTAATTAGGGGGAATGCATGAAATACACTGTACCAAAAAGCGGGTTTTATCAAATTTCAGCAAACTGCACTTATTATAAAGGTACTGGTAACTTCGAAACTGTAAAGAATCCAAATAAGAAGTGGTTTCAGTTCTGGAAACCTAAAACAGTTACTCAAGAGATTTATGAAAGAACAGATTCAGGTGAAGTATCTCAACTTTATTATTTGTCAGAAGGTGCATCAGTAGAGTCAAATACTCAACCAAACAGGATTGTTTTAAAATAACATGATTGAACAATTGATCGAGAAGATTGATAAAGGTCAAAACTTATTGTTAACTGGTCCTGCTGGGACGGGTAAGTCGACTATTATCAAAGCTTTGAAAGATCATTATAATAGAAAACTGGTAGTTACCTCTACTACCGGAATTAGCGCCTTGAACATTGGGGGTGGAACCATTCACTCATTTTCTGGAATTGGTATCAATACTAAACCAGAATCCATTCATGCCATAATGAATTCTATGGTTTGGAATAAGGTTCAAAAGCGAGTAAGGTATTGCGATATAGTTGTGATTGATGAAATCTCTATGTTAAGAGAAGATCAACTTAATCTAATAAGTGAGGTCTTTAAAGAAGCCACAAGAAATAGTGCTCCATTCGGTGGCAAAACCATGATTTTCGTAGGTGATTTCTTACAACTTCCACCAGTAGTTAAGGGTCAAGAAAAGATTAATTGGATCTTCAATTCAAAAGTATGGAAAGAAGCTAACATTGAGCCGGTCCACTTGTTTAAGATTCACAGGCAAACAGATGAAACCTTTCTTTCTCATTTAATACATTTAAGATTTGGTTGGTGTTTTGAAAATAGTGACGCATTTTTCAAGAGTCGAACTTTTACTGAAAAAGAAATCGATCCTAATACTTTGAGATTTTTCAGTACTAACATGGAAGCTGAAAATTTCAATACTAAAAAATTATACGAAATCGATTCTGAAATGAAGACGCACTATGCCCAAGTTTCGGGCATAAGCGACTATTACGAAAAGCAAATTAAACAATCAACGCTAGCTCAGGAGACTTTAGAGTTAAAGGTTGGAGCTAGAGTTATGTTTTTGAATAACTATAAACCTGAAGGCTCTGATGATTATTTATGGGTTAACGGATCACTCGGGACAGTAGTAGAATATCGTAGAAAGACACCTATAGTCGTGTTAGATGAATCAGGTGAAACTGTTGAAGTTAAATCCCATACGTGGGAACTTAAAGACTGGGAAGGGAAAGAGTTGGCGTCGTTTACGCAAATACCACTTAAGTTGGCATATGGTGTTACGATCCATAAAAGTCAAGGACTTACTTTGGATAAAGCGGTAATTGATTGTAAGAAGATCTTTGCAGACGGACAAGCGTATGTGGCTTTGTCAAGGGTACGTAGTAGCGAGGGATTATATTTACTAAATTGGAATAATAATTTAGTTAAGGCAGATCCAGAAGCAGTTGAGTTTTATTTGAAAAGTATGAAAGAGGGGTAGCGTGAAAGACTTCGAAGAATATGAAATTCGAAAACACACTTTAGAAAATAATCCATTCTTGAAGAATTTTAAAGAGGGATACTGGAAAAGTCCTTTAGGAACTACTATTATTTATGCGATTGCTTCATACGAGGCTCAATCTATAAATATTTCAACTTTGGGAACGTCTTATCACACTTCAATTTATCCAGTGGTTTGGGATATGACTTTCAAAGAGTGGGAATATCTTGGAACCAATCCATAAAAGTTATATAGCGCCGAGAGTGTTTATTTACGAGGGTCGATATGCTAATGGTTGTATCTGTTAGTGCAAAAAATTTTCCAAAGCACAAAAGAATCTCTAGAGGTTGGTGGCCTAGGATTGTCAAATGTCCTAATTATTATGTGTTCAGATGGGCGTGGCTTAGAATTGATTTGGAGGTTTAGGTATGACAAAAATTTATGGCCATAGCGATGATTTGTTGGAATTCGAAGGTGATCTTTACGGAGAAGTATGCTATTTTGACTCGTCAGAAACAGACGACATTAAAGTTAGTATTTCTGATGGTACTGAATTATCAGTATATTATGCAAACTCAGGTTTGTGGAAAATTAAAGTTCTAAATCAAGGTTCTCATTTTGAGTCGCTTGTTGAAGCAACTGATCCGGACTCAGATCAATACTCAGACATACTTACATTAAAACCAGGAATGCTCACAGCCCGATATAAGATCGGAACAGAGCGTTGGAGGAAAGTAAGGTGAAACACATCTGTAAGCTACCAAGAATCGTAGAAGACACGGACCGTTGGGGACGACCTATGGGTACATATTATGTCAACTTTCGTTGTGGTTACGTGGATCAAACCTTCTACAATGAGTTGGTGGAATTTGAGTCTTATAAGTGTGAAGACGACCATATAAAAGAACAAGTAGCTACCATGACTGGTCATGGTATGTTAGATCTGTCTCAAATTAAAGCGCCCAAACTGCAGAGGTTATTAGCTAGATCTAAGCATCAACTTTGGGAATTCGACATGCACGCACGTCGAGAAGGCCCAGACTATGTAAGGTCATATGCCATTTTAGGTGAGCGTAGCCTTCATGTGATGACCAAGACCATCTTAGCCAAAGTTAAGTTCATGGAAGTAGTTGTATGGTTTATGAATCTCAGGAGTAAACTTGTCAAGTCGCGAGCTTATAGATAAAGTCACTCGTGCAGAATGTTATCATAAATTCGGTGGTCATTGCGCTTATTGCGGCGTTCAACTAAAGTCCAAAGGATGGCATGCTGATCACGTAATCCCGTGGGCCAAAGGTGGTCCTGACGACATCATGAACCTCTTTCCAGCTTGCAAAGACTGTAACACCTTAAAGAACGATTCTCATATTGAGACGTTCCGTAAAACAATTGAAAAGTATCATGAGAAGAGCGGCGTAGTTATCGCGTCTCGTTTTGGATCAATACAAATCATTGGTCCTATCCAGGTTGAGTTCTGGTTCGAAAAGCAAGGTTACGTATTCCCTGAAGAATTGGTTAAGGCCATGATTGAAACATCTCAAAATAGATAGTTTACTTGATTAATTATACTTTGTATTATAGTTTTGAACGGGGGTTCCAATGGTACAAGAAGTAACTGAAGTTTATGGTTTTAAAATCTTTGGTGTCGATAGCGCCACTAGTCTGATGCTAAAAGACCATTCCAAATTCTGCGTAAGCCTCCCAAAAGGCTTGTTAATCGATGAGTTGGCACTTAAAACATATGGCCGTACTCACATTAAAGATCTGCGCGACTCTCTGGTAACAAACCGAAGTCAAGAATGTTCTCACGCATTTGAGGAACGTTTCCTCTTTAATTCTTCTTACTTGAAATGCAAATATTGCGGCTTCGAGAAAAACTAAGAAAGAAAATTTTTCCAGGAGAGCTTATGAATCTAGAAATTACGTACTTTCAAGAGCCGATCACTCTACTTGGTCGGTTTGAACCGGCACCTCCTATGGAGATTGACCACTTTGAAGTGAGGATCGACGGCAAAGTTTGTCCACCAGAAATTAGAGATTTAATTATAATGGGGATGGCGCATCAAGCTGGAGTTACTGGTATGACATTTTCCCAAGTTATGAATGAGTATCTAAAACGTAAGGGTGTTCGAAAGTAATAGGAGAGCTTTATGAAATACGTAATGATTCTAGTCCTAACATTGATGAGCGGATGCAATAACCAGTCACCAGTAGTACCAAAAGCTGCGGTACCACCTTTTAATGAACTGGTATTTTACGAAGATTCAAAAAACGGAGTGACTTGTTATCGAGTTGTTGGAATCGCTGGTTTGAGTTGTGTTAAGACTGGACTCTCGGTTGAGGACCAATTGAAGCAACAGCAACTTAAATCTGCATTTGGATTGGAGAAGTAAGTGGACGGTCTGACTATCGTGCCAGGAGATAAGGTCATGCTAAAGCCGGGGCATACCTTAATAGATGGTGAAATTAAACCATATGCTATTTATACTATAAAGTCCATCTACAAATCACCTAATTTTCCTCCGTATGTTCAACTTGAAGAAACTCCAGTGTCTTATGGACTTGACATGTTTCAGAAAGTTCAGTCAATCAACGCGAGCGCTTTTGAAAACACATA
>ERZ724522.1592-NODE-1592-length-11944-cov-4.815207_pt1 | contig 11944 bp, 20 predicted proteins | sample MGYA00376055_ERZ724522 | MGnify/ENA primary metagenome ERZ724522 (study PRJEB28724, sample SAMN07190884) | wastewater metagenome | isolation source: effluent of sewage treatment plant in Hong Hong | place: Hong Kong | collected 2016-03-17 ... | reverse complement strand
AGGCGTCGGCCATGGCGCGGGGGACTTCGGCCTCGGCGAGGACGACGGCGGCGCGGTTTTCCTGGACCTTGGCCTTCATTTCCTGTTCGAGGGCCATGGCCAGGGCGCGGCGGGTTTCGGCGGCGGCCTGGGCGCGCTGGTCGTGGATGCGGGCGGGAATGACGCTGATCGAGCCGGTAGAGGCCAGCGGCAAGGCGTTTCCGGCGATTGCGCAGGGCGGGGCGGTGACGCTGCTGCCTGCGCCGCAGATGGCATCGAGCCGGCGCGTTGAGATTGCGGCGCCAGAGCCGGCGCAGATGCTACCCGCGTCCGATCTGCTGCCAGCGCGGGTTGATGTTGGGACGTGGCTGCCCGGCCAGGGGTTGGCGCTGCCCCTGGGTGTCAGTGAAGATGGGCCGGTTGCGGTGCCTGTCGGCGGGTGGGCGTTGGGCCTGGCCGCGGGGCTGCCCGGCATGGGAAAAACCAGCCTGCTGCAATCCATGCTGGTGGGGCTGCTGCGCGCCGATGGCACCGGCAATCGAGTGCAGATTGCCATCATAGATGTCAAGCGGGCGGATTTTGGCGGGCTGCGCAGCCAGGCGGCGTTGTGGGCGCCCGTGGCGCGTGACACGGATGAGGCGGGGCGGCTGCTCCAGGCCCTGCGGGTCGAGATGGATCGGCGGTTCCAGGCGTTGGAGGCGGCAGGCGTGGATTCGTGGGAGGCGCTGCGCCTGGCGCCGATTGTGCTGATTGCTGACGAGTTGGCGGTGCTGGCGACGGATGATGCGATCAGCCGTGATCTACTCTACCTGGGGCGCCTGGGCCGGGCGGCAGGCGTGCGCGTGATTGCGGCGACGCAGCGGCCCAGCAGCCGGGTCATTCCGTCTGACCTGCGGGCGTTGGCTGATTGGACGGTCGCTTTCAGCGTGCGCAGCCAGGCCGACAGTCGGGTTATCCTGGACTGCGGCGGCGCGGAACGGCTGCCACGGCAACCTGGGCGGGCGCTGCTGAAGCGCGATGATCTGAGCACGATCCAGTGCTATCATCCGGGCGATTGGGGCGGATTCGTGCGCTCCTTGCCAATGACGACGGTTCCAGAACTGGTTACGCCGGCGCAGATAGACGGTTCTGCGCAGGCTAACCGATTGTTAGCATCAGAACCGGTTGCGCAACCGGTTACACGGTTGGAGTGGGATCAGGCGCCAACGGCAGAGATTGCGGCGGCCATGCGGGCGGCGCACCAGGCTGGCGCCAGCCTCAACGCCATCTGTCGGCAGTGGTACGGCGGCAAAAACGGGCGTGCGTTTGAGTATGTTCGGCAGGCAGTGATTGGAGGTACACAATGATTGCGTTGGGATTGGGGTTGTTATTCATCTTGGGCGTGGTGTTTTGCCTGGCCGCTTGCGTGGTGAGCGGCGACCAGGAGGGGTAGAGCAATGGGCGGTGCGCTGATGCGAACGGAGAGAGAAACTCACCTGGTCATGGAGTGCGACCATGACGCATGGTCTGTTTTTTCAGATGATCCCTGGATGATTGCCAAACTTGAACAGATTGCCACGCCCACTCGAATCAGTGGGGATGGGCGCTGGTACACGTTGCGCGCTGAGCAGGTGTTATTCCGTGGCGGAATCAGTGAGGCAAAGCGCGAGGCCGGGCGCAAAGCGGCGCAGCGGCTACATGCGCACCAGGATGGCAAATTCACCTGAAAATCTATGGTAGTACCAGGGGTTTCGGGGTATACCCCACTGAGGCCATATCAAACTACCCTATAGGCGAAAATCGCCAGGTTGGGTCAAAAACGCTGGTAGACCTAGAGCGCGTCTACCAGCGTTTTTTGTTGGCGCGATGTTTCATTTTGGAACAACGTAATTTGCACTGAGGTCAAAAAACGGTATACTGGGAGGTAGGTGTTGGGTCTAGTGCTCCGGGAACGTTGAGGCACAGCTGATGAAAGATGCGCAGGTTGTAGGTCCCCGAAAGATATCCTATTTGGCGCAGGTTGGTACGCTCCACAACCTGCGCTGCGAGTTTGTACGACGCCGTGAGGTATCACGGCGTCGTTTTATTTGGTGCTATCCGGGAAGAAGCGAGACCCGGTTGCATATCCTCCTTGTCGTGGCTGGCGCAGCGTGTTGGCGCTGCGCCAGTCTGGAGTTGATCACGTGAAATTGCAGACGGTGATATTGATTCTGCGCCCGGATGGACGCTGGATGTGCGGCGTAGCCGCGTTGATTATTGCGATGATCAGGCTATTTTCTACCGTGAAGCTGCCCGGCACGATTCTCACTGACCAGGTCTATATTGTGTGGTTCGGGTTGGCGGCGATTGCTCTGCTGTTGACGGCGCGATCGCCGTGGCGAAAGCGAGCGCGGTTTGTATCTGCAATGTCAGCCGGGGCGTTCATCATGCTTGCAATTGACGTGGTTGCGAGATCGGCAACAAGTGCGGCAATTCCCTGCGTTTTTGCATACAGGCTGATTTGGGAATCGCTGCGCTGCTGGAAACTATGAGTGGTTTCGAGATCGGGGTTTTGGTGTCTGCCATTACGCTTGGATCGCTGATTGTCCGGTACGCAGTCGATCCTGGTTTCAGGTCGAATACACGCTCGCCAACTTACACTGAGCTAAAACGAGAAAACGAATCCTTGCGCGTTGCCCAACGCACGCTCGTTGATGAGATTCGGAACTTAAAGAATCAGCTGCAGATAGTTGAGTCAGACCGCCAAAATCTAGAAGTCAGTATCGCTGCCCTGCGCGGGGAGATGGGACGATCGAGATGAGGCCAGAGACATTATACCGAATACGGGTGCGCGACGTGGCGGCGGCTCTGGACAGCATGGCAGAGTTAGAGTTGGTGCAGCACAATGTCTCGCAGTTCGAGGTGCGCAGATACCTGCGTTTGGACGATGCGCAGTGGTGGGAGTTGATGGGATTCTTAAAAGAGCGAGAACGCGAGCACTTTGCTTCGTATAGCGAAAGACGCGGGACGAAAACCGGAGATGACCCAAATTGAAAACTCCGAAAATTCCGGTTTTACGGCGCCTCTGAACGCTCCCGGCCAGGAGGAAAGCCGGCGAGGGAAGGCGGCGCTTGACGCGCTCTTGACAACGTGTGCGGAAGTTCCTGAGTGGAAAGCGTTGTACGAGAAGCTGTTGGAGGAACGGATCGAGCGCGACGGCGCGGCCAGCGGGGCGCGCTGGGATTGGCGAAAGGCGTTGTACGTCGCATGGTCTGTGGTGCCGAAAGCACGGCGCAAGCCAGCAACTGAAGAAGAGTTGGCCGTGCTGTTGAACCTTAAGAACACACGTACGATTCGAACCTGGAAGCAGAAATTTCCTGAGATCGAGGAACGCATTGCCCAACTCCCGAAGCAGATGTTGGTTGGGCACCTGGCTGATGTCTACGATGCGTTGGTGACGGTGGCCAAGATGCCGAGTCCTGCTGCGTTCCAGGACCGGAAGATGTTCCTGGAACTAACAGGAGATTATGTGCAGAAGGGCAACGTGCAGCACACGACGCCAGACGAGGGCGGGTTCGTGATCCAGGTGGTGCAGCGTGAAGATTGAGCTGTACGGCGAGCAATGGCGGTTCGTGAACTGCACGGATCGGTTCAGCCTGTTCGTGGGCGGGATCGGCAGCGGCAAGTCTCACGCCGGCGCAGTCAAGGCATTGCTGGCCGGGGGCAAAGCCAAGACGATGGGCCTGGTCGTGGCGCCTACGTACCCGATGCTGCGGGACGCCACCCTGCGTACATTTCAGGCGGTGGCCGGGAACGCCCTGGTGGACTTCCACAAATCGGAGATGCGGGGCACGCTGCGCAACGGGTCTGAGATTTTGTTCCGGTCGGCAGACATGCCGGACCGGCTCAGAGGTCCTAACATCCACTGGATGTGGATTGACGAGGCGGCGTTGTGTCCAGCGCAGACGTGGGAAATCGGCATAGGCCGTCTGCGGGCTGATGGCACAGCCGGGCCAGCCTGGTTGACGACCACGCCGAAGGGGCGGAACTGGGTGTACAACCAGTTGCAGAACCTGACGGTGTTTCGGGCGACGACCGGAGATAACCCCTACCTGGATCGTGAGTTCGTTGACAGTCTGCAGGCGGTGTACACGGGCCAATTTGCCAGGCAGGAACTGCTCGGCGATTTCGTTACGTTCGAGGGGCTGGTCTATGACGAGTTTGACCGCAGCCGCCATGTCATGGAACTGGAACAACGAGACGGATGGCGCTTTGTTGCTGGGCTTGATGAGGGTTATACCAATCCGTCTGTGATCCTGGTCGTGGGATTGGACAGTGACAACCGGGTGCATGTTGCGCAGGAGATGTACCAGCGGCGCATGCTCCAGGGGGATGTGATCGCAGAGGCCAAACGGCTGCGTGATGCGTTCCAGGTGGATACTTTCTACGCTGACCCGTCGGCGGCCGGGCTGATCGCTGAGTTGCGCGATGCGGGGCTGCCCGTGGTAGCGGCTGATCACCGGGTGATGGACGGCATTCACCGGGTGAAGGCGGCGTTGCAGGTGGCGGGAGACGGACGGCCACGGCTGACGGTGGCGCCCACCTGTGTCAACACGATCGCCGAATTTGAGTCGTATGTGTGGAAGGAAGGCCGCGCGGGCATGCGCGACGAGCCGGAGAAGGTCAATGACCATGCCATGGATGCCCTGCGGTACATCCTAAACAGCGCAACGTTGCAGTCGGTGTACACGGTCGAGAATCCGTTCTACGCATAATTTTGTTTTAGGCTGAGGATTTATGCCTAGTATCACGGTATACCCATTGAATGATCTGACCGCGCTGGATCGGGCGGTGAATGAGGAATTGTCAGCCCGACAGGCGGTGATTGCACAGCACTGGGCATACTACCGGCGCGAGCACAAGCGGCCGCTCAAGGTGCGCAGCGGGCAGCCTGATGACAATGTGATTCTGAATCTGGCGCGTGAAGTCATTGACCAAAGCGTGGCGATGCTGTTTGGCACGCCTCCAGAGTTTGAGCTAGACCAGGCTGATGAGACGCCGGAAGAACAGGCGCTAGAGGCGATCTGGGCGGCGAACAACCTGCCGCTTTGGTGCCAGGATGTGGGTGTGACCGGCGCGGTGGCTGGGCACGTGTTCATCAAGTTGGCGCCCACGCCCCTGGGCGGCGTGCGATTCATCCGGCTCAATCCACGCTACGTGACCATGTGCTGGCGCGCTGACGATTTTGAGACGGTGTTGGCCTATCGCTTGCAGTGGCAAGGCGGCAATGATGTGGTTCGCCAGGACATCATAGACATGGGCGGGTCGTGGCTGGTGCGTGACCTGGTGCTGGCGTATGGGGCCAGGGAATGGACGGTAACGAGCGAGGTCATGTGGCCGTGGGCATGGGCGCCAATCGTAGACTGGAAGAACTTGCCCGAGCCTGAAGCGCGCTACGGCCAGCCTGACCTGGTCAATCCTGAGCTGAACGATACCGCCAACCTGGTGGCATCCAACACGGCGCGCATCCTGAAGTTCCACGCACACCCCAAAACGGTGGGAACGGGGATGCAAGCGACGGAGATCAAAGAAACCACGGTTGACGGATTGTGGACGGTGGCAAACCCAGCGGCGCAAATCAAGAATTTGGAGATGCAATCCGACCTGAGCAGCAGCGCGATGTTCCTGGAGTTCGTGCAGGCGCAGTTTTATGCAGAGCATCGGGCGGTCAACCTGACCAGCATGAAAGACCGGCTCGGACAACTGACCAACTTCGGGCTGCGCACGCTGTTCAAATCGGCGTTGGATAAGCTGGCAACGAAGCGCAGTCTTTACGGCATGGGGCTGGCCGAAGTGAGCCGGCGGGCGCTGCTGCTGATGGGGTTTGGAGATTGGCCGGTCAGTGTGTCGTGGGGCGATCCGTTGCCCTACAATCGGCTCGAACAAGTCCAGGCTCTACAGTTGGAGCGTGACATGCAGATTGTCAGCCGCAAGACGATGGCGACTGAACTCGGGCGCGATTGGGAAACCGAACAAGCGCGCATCGAGGAGGAGGACGCCAATCAGGGCAATGTGGGAGAGGCGTTGCTGCGTGTGTTTGACCAGGGTCAAGGTGTTCCAATGCCGCGTGCTAATATGGACTTAGGCGATGGCGCTGGTTGATGAACAGCGCCGGCGCCGGCGCTCGGCAGAAGCACGGCAGGCGGTGCGCGTGACCAGGCTCTATGGCGAGGCGTTCAAGCGTCTCCAACCGGCCATCAAGGCCGTGACGGCGCAAGCTGGCATGGTTGATGGCGGGATGACTGGGCGGCAGATCGTGGAGTCAGAGGCGTTCCGGGCGTTGATGAAAGAGATACTGGACGTGTTCGGGGCGTTCGGGCGGGACCTCTTCGATCTGACGGTCGAAGGGGTGCGCATAGGCGTGGCCGATGGCCTGGTTGATGCGCAGGCGCTGATTCTGGCGCCGGTCAAGGCGCATGACCGGGAACGGGCGGCGGCATTGCTGACGATGCCAACGCCAGAAGATGTGCTCGGCAACGTAGGAGTCAGGCCGGATGCTTGAGTATTTTCGAGTTGGCGGGCCGTTCTATCAGGCGCTCGTGGGGCAGTTCGGCCAAAACATGGCGAACTACATCAGGGACACGATGGTGCAAGCGATTTTGACCGGCCAGGGGCCGCGGTACGTGGGGCGGGTGTTGGCGCAGACGTTCGGCCAGGGGTTGACCTGGTCGCTGCGCACGGCGCGCACCTCGATGTTGTATGCGTATCGCGAGGCAACCATAGCCGGGTATCGGCGCAACAGCCGGGTCGTGGAGGGCTGGATTTGGCACGCGGACATTGGCAGCAGTCGGACATGTCTCAGTTGCATCGTGCAGCATGGGACGGTCCACGCGCTGGATGAAATGCTGAACGATCATCACAATGGCCGGTGTGCGATGGTGCCGCAGACGGTTGCCTGGTCGAGCTTGGGGGTTGACGCCGAGGACCCGTCAGAGATACAGCGGGGCTGGGACTGGTTCAATGCTCAGCCGACGGGTCGTCAGCGGGAGATCATGGGGCCGTCCATGTATGATGCGTGGCGCGCTGGCCGGGTGGGGCCGGATGATTTCAGCCGGGATTACCACGACAGCGTTTATGGGATCATGAAACGGACGCCCAGCCTGCGGGAATTGCTGGGGCCAGAGGCAAGGCAATACTACCCATCATGACGATTTTGACGCCAGCGGATGTGACGGGGCCACGGATCGTGACGGAGGCGCAGCTACAAGCGGCGCTGCTGCCCCTGTTAGGGATTGACCGATGGGCGCAGGATACCGTTGGCGATCTGTGGCGCAAAGGGGCGCCGGTGCCACAACTGGGGCCGGCAGGGGAGGAAATGCGGATTTTGTTGCCAACGCAATTTAAGACGTGGTTCCATGATGTGGCGCAGCGCGTTGGGATTCAGGAGGCGCAATGGCAACGGTAAGCGTCATCATCCCCACGTACAACCGTGTGCAGTTGCTCACGAAGGCGGTTGCGTCGGTCATGGCTCAGACTATGACCGACTGGGAGCTTATCATCTCGGATGATGGATCAACCGATGAAACGCTAGATCATGCGCGATCGTTGGCGTTTCAGCACGCTAACGTCATCTTAGTACGCGGAGAAACAAACCAGGGCGTGGCGTGGGCGATTCGACGGGGAGTGGAGGCGGCAAAGGCAAAGCGGTTTGCGCTGTTGTCTGATGATGACGAGTATCGGCCCACGTACCTGGAAACGTTGAGTGCTGCCCTGGATGCCAACCCGGATTATGACATGGTTTACTCTGGGGTGTGGGTCGAATACTGGGATACGATTTTTGGAGGCATGGCCGGACAGGCAAGCGAGATGCAGTTGGGGTATCCTGGGGAATTGCCATACCACAATGTGGTTTGGGGGTTCATGGCGAACCGCAGCATGTACGATGCGCTGGGCGGCTGGCCTACCCGATTCAAGATCGCAAATGACTGGGACTTCTTCTTGACGGCCTACGCCAGCGGGATGCGTCTACTGCGGATCACTGACCCGCTCTACGTGTACCGTTACTGGATGGGTGGGCAGACATTTACGGACAGACAGCGGCAACTGGATGAATCTAATCGGATCATTGAGTTGTATCGGCAAGGGCTGATGGATGTGCGAGTAGGAGAGAGACATGGCAGATGATGCAATGGCAGCCCAGGCGGCTGCCGATGAAGGCGCCCAGGCGACGCCAGACGAACCGACCACGGATGGCTTGACGCTTGATGCGATCCAAGCCGAGTTGAAGCGAGCGCGCAGAGAAGCGGCATCCTATCGCACGAAGTTGCGCGACGCTGAATTGGCGCAGGCGGAAAAGGAAAAGGGCAAGCTGAGCGACCTCGAACGGTTGCAGGCTGAACTGAATGAAACCAAGCTGGCGCTGGCGGAAACGCAGCGCCTGGCGCAAGAGCGTCTGGTACGCAATGCAGTGGTTGCCGCGGCGGCGCGGGCTGGATTCAACGATCCAGATGACGCCATGCGGCTGATTGACCAGGGCACCCTGGAGGTGCGCGAGGATGGGAGTGTAGACGGGGTAGACAAGGCCATCCAGGCGATTGCCAAATCGAAGCCGTACCTGGTGCGGGGCAAACAGCAACCCGCAATGGCGCCAACCAACCCGGAAGGCCAGGCGCAACGTCCAACCGATGAACAAATGCGGCGCGAGCTGTTTGGTCAGCGGACGGGCGGGTTCTGGGCCGGTGGGGGCGTGGTTACGCCAACGGAGAAATGAGGTAAGAGAGATGGCGATTACCAAGTACAGCGACATCAGCAGCTACATTGCCGCGATCTATGAGCGGGCGCTGTTCGTCGCGAGGGAAAACAACCTGATGACGGGATTGGTGCGGCCGTTCAGCGCGCAGGGCTGGATGGCGCGCACGCTCAGCATCCGTCCCGCGCTGACTGCGGCCTCGGTGAGTGATGGGGCCGATTACAGCAACCCAACCACTTTCGGCAAATCAACCCTGGCAACCCTGACGCCGGGCGAGGTGATCGTGCAGGTGATCCTGACCGACCAAAACGTCGAAAGCGACCCAGACGGCGCACGCGATGACGCAGCCCTAGAAATGGGAAACGCGATTGCGACGAAGATTGACACTGACCTGGTCGGAACGTTTTCATCGTTCACGAAGGACATGGGGCCTGGGGCCGGAAATTCTGCGACCCTGACGGATTTCGCCGCGGCAGTGGCCGTGCTCCGCAACAACAAGGTCCCCGCTCCTATCAACGCGGTGCTACATCCGTATCATTGGCATGACATCTGGGTGCAGCTTGGACAGCCAGCCGGCACCTATGCATTCCTGGGCGATATGGCAAATCAGGCCATGCGTGACTACGCAGTCAACTCGATGCTGGGCGTGCGCTGGTTTGTGAATGCCAACATCAGCGTGGATGGCAGCGATGATGCGATCAGCGGCATGTTCAGCCAGGGCGCCATCGGCTTCGATAGCCGGCGTGCGCCGCGGTTGGAACCGGAGCGTGATGCCAGCCTGCGGGCCTGGGAGTTAAACATGACGGCTGGCTACGGCTACGGCGTCATCCGCAACACGTTCGGCGTGAAGTACACGGCAGACGCGACGGAGCCAACGTAGGAGGTGCATGATGTTTCAGGGGCTTGATTACAAGTCGGTCGTGGTCAACCTGGACTATGACCCGGCGGCAGATGATGTGATCCCGTTGTGGAGGGTTCCGCTTGATGCAACCATCGTGGGGGCGTATGCAACCATGACCAACGCACTGGCGGCCAACGGTACGAACTATTTCAGCCTGACCCTGCGCAACGGCGGGACGGCGGGCACGGCCACGACGGCGCTGAGCAATACCATCGGCGGCACCGCGGGATGGTCAGCCCTCGTCCCTACGGCCTTCACGCTCAGCACGGATGAGGTTGATGCCGGGGAACTGATCCAACTCGTCTATGACGAGGAGGGCACGGGCACGTTCACCGCTCTCCACATCCAGCTTGATGTGGTTTACGGCAGCAGCTAAGGCACAAAGCGCCGGCCCCCCGCCGGCGCTATCAGGGGGCGTGCAATGAGCGATAACATGCGCAAGGTGAACATCTACAACGTCACGTTGACCAATGGCACGACACAGTACAGTCAAGCATTGCCTGCCAACGTTCGTGCATTTGCCATGCAACCGCGCACGGCGGTTGATGTGTTCTGGTCACACGAGTCTGGCGCGGTGGCCGGGGCTGATGGCACGTCGGCAGCCGTGGCGCCGTGGATGACCATGAAGGCGGGCGCCGGGTTTTCGGTTGATGACATCGCGCCGGAATCTCCTCTGACGGTTTACCTGGCCAGCCTGACATCCGGGACGGTCGTTGAAATCGTGGCGTGGTCGTGGTAGATGAGCATCAACCTGTCGCCGCATATTCCGTCTGTGTCAGACGTTCAATCCGGTTTGGCGACGGCCGCGGCGCTCACAACCGTGGATGGGATTGTTGATTCGATCCTGGAGGACACAGGCACGACGCTGCCTGCGACGCTAGCCGCGTGCTAATGCCGGTGTCATAGGTTTGTACTGTGTGGTAGGAAGTGTTTTGGGTTTTCGCGTGCTAAGAAAGGCTTAGGATATGGCAACGATAACGGCGACAAAAAGTGGCAATTGGAGCGACACGACGGTATGGGATTTGGGCCGCGCACCCGTTGATGGGGATTTGGTGCAGGCGGTGAGTTATGTTATTGATTTCGACGTGGACATCAATCAGCCGAGCACCGTGCTCAATGCAACTAGTGGCTATTTTTACTACAACGGGGGTGCGACGCGGAACGTCACTGCAAACGCAAACTTGGGAACGCATAGCACTGCGGGGTTGATTCAAAATTCTGCTGTCGGGACGTTGAATTTTTACGGGATTGTAGTTGGCGGCAGCGGGAGTTACGCCTACGGCGTGTTCAATAGCGCCGCAGGGACGATAACTGTGACAACCGCAACAGGCGGCAGCGGGAGTAGCGCCTTCGGCGCGATTAACAACGCCGCAGGGACGATGACCGTGACAACCGCAACAGGCGGCAGCGGGAGTAACGCCTACGGCGCGATTAACAACGCCGCAGGGACGATGACCGTGACAACCGCAACAGGCGGCAGCGGGAGTGGCGCCTTCGGCGTGTTCAATAGCGCCGCAGGGACGATGACCGTGACAACCGCAACAGGCGGCAGCGGGATTAACGCCTACGGCGCGATGAACAGCGACGCAGGGACGATGACCGTAGATTTGGCAGTGGGAAACGATTATGGGCCTGGGGGTACGCACCCCTACTCGGCGCCGGGCGTCTCTGCCAACAACACGGTCGGGCAGATTACGCAAGTCAAGCGTGTTAGGTTCGGTGCGCATGGGCAAAGCCCCATCGTGGGCGCTGTGCAGATGGTTGTAGACGCTTCAAATGAAGGAGTTTTTGTCACGAATTACAGCGGCGGCACACGGACATTGACCCCATCAGGTGCATCGGCGCAGTTTCCGGCCACATCCGATGTGCGCAGTGGAGTCAGCTATGACAATGGAGACAAAATCGGGGCATGTGCCGTGCCTGCGGCGAGCAATGTTGCGGTCGGGATTGCCGTGGGCAATACCACGGGAACGGCGGTACTCACCGTAGACGGAGTGCGCACCGCGGTGGGCTTGGCATCCGCCAACCTCGACACGCAGATTAGCGCCGTGAAAGCGGCCATTGTGTCGCCGGCGATTGTGCTGTAGCAGGGCGTGGGGGTACATGCCCACCTGTACGTCGTCGGGCCGGACGGCAGTCCGGTCGTCACATCGTTGAGCGAAGATGATGTGATGCGAGCGCAGGATGATTTTGACCGGTTCATGGGTCTCTTGGCGGCCAATGGGCTACTCGGACGGCGGGCAGTTGTGTCGGAGTGCTGCGTACTGAGCAACGTGCTGAGCCGGGCGCGGGTGCTGAGCGCGGCGGCGCGGTTGGTCAACCATGCCATGAGTAACCCGGACGTGGCGACAATTTCC
>ERZ724522.1590-NODE-1590-length-11953-cov-4.401916_pt1 | contig 11953 bp, 13 predicted proteins | sample MGYA00376055_ERZ724522 | MGnify/ENA primary metagenome ERZ724522 (study PRJEB28724, sample SAMN07190884) | wastewater metagenome | isolation source: effluent of sewage treatment plant in Hong Hong | place: Hong Kong | collected 2016-03-17 ... | reverse complement strand
GGCCCGTGAGCTGCTCGAGCCCCGTGCCGTAGACCGCCATGAGCTCGTCGGCGCCGCCCAGCGTCATGCCGCGGAAGGCGGCGTAGGGGTAGCCGCCGAGGAAGGAGTCCGGCGTGCGGTCGCCGCCGGTCAGCCACGAGCCCCAGTTGTAGCGCGCGACCTCGTTCGGCTCTCCGTTTGTCGGCCGGTAGTGCCGCAGGGGACCGGCCTCGCGCCGGGACTGCTCCATCCGGCGCCGGATGGCGGCTTGGCGCTCCTCAGGGTCGTCCACCACCGGCTCCCTGTCGTGTCTCAAACTCGGCAAAGCTGGGCATCTGGCGACCGGCGCGGATCTCGTTTGCCGCGAAGCGCTGCCAGTTCATGCGGGCTTGAACGAGCTTCTTGCCCTCTTCCAAGATGAGTCTTCGCTCCTCCCGGCTCATGCTCAGGCTGCCGTTCAACCGCTCCATGTAGTTGCGCTCACCCTCGGTCGGGGCGCCGCCGAAGGTCGCCTTCAGCATCGCAGAGGTGAGCTGCTGAACGGCGTTCTGATATGCCGCTGTCGCGTTCACCCGCTCGCGGTCACGCCCCAGGTTTCTGTTGGCAACCCAGGCCGCGTGCGCGGTCATGCCATCGTAGGCCAGACGGTTTGCGGTCAGGGCTTGGTCGAAGCTGGTGACCGCATTGGTACCAGCTGCAAGCCCGTTGTTCACTTCCTCCAACTGCTTCGCCTCGGTCGGTGCGAGGCGGGGGCGCATCTCAGGCTGAGGCACCGCGGGACGCAGAGCTCCGGCAGGTGGGCGCTGGCCGGCCTCGCGCCCAGGAGGCGCGATGTCCTGCCGCGGGATCTGCTCGATGCCAGGACCAGTACCTGGAGCCTGCGCAGGTGCGTTCGGATCGGCCGGCGCGCCACCGCGCGTCGGCTGGTTCGGGTCCATCGGGACGGGGGCCGTTCCGCGCATCCAGTCGGGGATCGCACGGGTTCCAGGCGCGAGCATGCCCATGTTGCGCGCAATCCAGTCGTTCTGATAGGCGCTGAGGTCCGCGGGGTTCTCGAAGCGCGCACCCTGCGACTGCAGGCGACGCCAGTGCTCCTGGAACCGATTGACCGCCGAGGACCACTGCGTCGGGGACGCGACGATATACTGGCGATCACCGTCCTCGAGCGTGGTCGGACGTAGGTTGCCCTCACCGCCAGGAGCTGGTGCTCCTCGCTCAGTGCGAACTGTGTTTCCGTTGCGGTCAGTGTACAGCCAGCTCCAGCCCGTCGAGGACTCCGGGTCCTCGATCAAGCGAGGAGCGCCCTGAATGCGTGCGGGCCCGCCTGCTCCCCCTGCGTTGCCCGCACGCAGTCTTGCGGCCGCCGCGAGCTGCTCGTTGCGGCGTGCCGTGGACGCCGTCTGCGCCAGCCGCGACCCGAGGGTCAGCCGCTGGGTGACGTTCTCCTGACCCAGGCCAGCCATCAGCTGCTCCAGCTGGTCCGCCTGCATCTCCCGCTGGTTCTGGGTCGCGCCGATGCGCGAGAGGAATGGCGAGACCGCGTGGCCGGCGTTGCCCAGGCTCTCCCCGAAGCTGCCGCCGCGCGTCGGCGAGAGGAAGCCACCGGCCATCGCCGCCAGCGCGCCGGCCTCGTCGTAGCGGTTGGCGCTGCTGGCCCGCAGTCGCTCGAGTCCGCGCTGCAGGATCTGCTGCCGCTGGTTCATCGACTGTCCCAGCGCCTGGGACAGCGGTCCAGAGCCGGACAGCAGGTCGCGGCTCGAGCCCTCGAGCGAGTCGATGGTGCTGCCGGAGAGCGAGTTCTGCCCGTACGCGATCTCCAGGGGAGAGGGCTGGTACTCCTCTTCCTCAGGCATCAGCTGCCTCCCAGGATGCGACTAAGGCTCGCGGCTCCCGTGACGCTGCCGGCGAGCTGCGCCAGGGGCGACGGTTGGAAGTTGCTGCCGGGGCCGGTGGTCGTCTGGGTGCTGGTGGTCGGCACCTCCATGCCTCGGAGCAGCGCGTTGAGGTAGCCCAGGTTCGCCTTCGGGTAGTCCCGCTGCTCCTGGAACTGCTGGTACCCGTAGTCGAGACCCTGCTGGTTGAGCTGCTGTTGCTGCTGACCGATCGCCCCCAGGGACGCAGCGTCGGTGAGACCCATCTGCTGCTGGACCTGGCCGAGGGCACCCAGCTGCTGACCAGCCGTGAGCTGCCGACCCATGGCGGTGTTGTACGCCCCCATGGCGGAGTCCTGGGCCTGCTGCAGGGCGATCGCCTGCTGGCCGAGGACGCTCTCGTTCGTGTCCCGCACCGCACGACCGGTGAAGTCCGCCCAGCGGTCACCGCCGAACGCGCCACCTCCGGTGAAGGTGTTGTTGATGCCCGGCAGCAGCTTCTCGTTGAGGTTTCGCGCGCCCAGGTCGCCGATGCGGTCGACGACGCCCTCGATGTAGGGACTCTTGAACTGGTCGAAGACCTGCTGGTTGAACGGCTGCGCGGCGCTGCTGGCGAGGTCAGCGCCCTGCTGGACCAGGTTGCTGCCGGTGCCCTGCGCCTGCCGGGTCGCCTCGAAGCTCGCGAGCTGGTCGGGGGTGAAGTCCGCGATCCGCTGCCCGGTGTATCCCTGGTACGGCTCCGCGGCGAGAGCATTCCCCTTCGCGACGATGCCGCGCTGGATTTCCTGGTACCAGTCCGGGAGACCCGAGATGCTGGTGACGCTCGAGGTGACCGAGGGAGGGGCCGACCCGTTGAAGAGAAAGTCGAGGACCGCCACGGCTCAGGCTCCCAGGTACTGGAGGGGGTGCTTTGCCTTGCCGGGGACCACCGACTTGCGGCCCTTGTCCCTGGCGATCCGCTCGCGCATCTCGTCGAGACGCTTGAAGCCCTCCTCGGTGTTCCCGTCACCGACGTCCGCGACCGTGGTCGCGTCCATTACGTACTCGCCGCGGCTGAGGCGCGCGGGGATGTTGTCCTCCTGCCCACCCCCGGTCATCGCGCGGAGGGGACCGCCCTTCGCCCTCTGCTCGACGTACTCGCCCTCGGGCTTGTCGAAGAACTGGATGGCACCGGGTGTGCGGCCGATCCGGTACCAAAACTGCGGGTCGTTCGACGGGGCCTGCGCCCGTCGCTCGAACGAGTACTCCGGCAGCGGGGTGTTGTTCTGCGGGTTGGTCGCCGTCGCCTGGGTCGTCGCCTGCTGGGGCTGGCTGCTGTTGGAGCCAGCCGCCAGCGCGCCGGCAGCCGCCAGCCAGGGCCAGTTCCGACCGGCCCAGCTGCCCGCACCTCCGGCCGCCTGGGCGGGCGCGGACTCGTTCGCGCCTAGGCCACTCAGCGCCTGGGTGAGACTGCTGTTCTGGCCGTACGCCTGGCCCAGGGTCTGCGGGGTGCCGGTCCCGAAGATGCCGGACATCGTCTCGGGAAAGAGGTCGCTCAGGCCGGCCAGCGCTAGAGGCGAGACGGCGCCGAGTCCAGCCCCCACCAGCGGGTTTCCACCCAGAAGGGCAGACACACCTCCACCCATCAGACCGCCCGTGAGAGAGGCCCCCAGCGTCGGGTCGATCCCCAGGAAGGACGAGGCCGCCTCACCGATGCCGGGGAAGAGGACTGGGGCGGCGGCCGACGCGACCGCCGGAAGGATGTCCTTGAGGCTGAACGCCTCAGGCAGTCCCGTCTTGGGGTTCCGACTGAGCCTCCCGTCGGGGCTCATCTGAGACAGCGCCCTGAGCTCCCCACGCGAGACGTGGAGAAGCTCTGTGTCGCCGTTACGTCCGGAGCGCTTGGCGTGCCCCAGTGACTGCAGTGGGCTCATCGCTGTCCTCACCTCACAGCGCTGGGGTGGGCACGAGCGCTCCACCCATCATACCACAGTGCGCCGCTCACAGTAAACTCCTCAGAGCGTCGGCCCAGCTTCTCCAAGAGTCAAATCCTTTGGCGGCTGGGGTGCCGATGGACGCCATGAACGGGTCCTTTCGAAGGGAGTCAACCCACTCATGCCACATCTCCTGCTTGGGAGGCGGCATGATCTCCTTCATTCGGTTGATCAGCACACTCTGAGCCACAATCGCCCACTCCTCAAAACTACTTGTGGTGTGCGGATCGGGCAGGTCAACACCGAAGAGGAGGTTCACCCGGTTGTTCTCCCATCAGTAGCTCGAAGGTGAGCCTTCGTCTTACCCAGTTCGAAGTTTCCTCCGGCAACGTTGCTCTCGAAGGTGAGAGTCAACAGGCGGCGAGTCTGCTTAGGCGTCACAACCTGGGTGTCCGGCTCAAAGGTAAAGGGCACGCTGTAGGTCACAGGGCCCTTGGGAGTGAAGCTGCCGCCGATCGTCACCGTCATCGGCCCCGTCTGCTTGAAGGCTGGCTCGATCATGCTGATCTGGAGGGAACGGTTGCTGGGCTGTTGGTCTCCGGACAGACCCAGAGGGGTCGTTTCAAAGTATGACCGGACAGCTCGAACCTGTCCGTCTTCAACCTCGTCGATGCCGAACTCGTGCTGCCACAGGCGATAACCGCTACTAGGCGCGGGCGTCGCGCCTGTCAACAGGGGATAGGGATAGAAGATGGGCGCGAAACCAGAGGTTCGCCCGCCGTTTGGAAGGACGGTGTCGTACCACACGTTGTAGCGAGTGTTGTAGATGATGGCGTGGGTGCAGACCGTCGCATTACCGAACGGGAAACACCACCAAATCTCGCCCTTACCCGGCACCTTGAAGCCGAAGACCTTCTGCCTCTGAGACCAGTTGAGATTGTCGAAGAACCAGTCTTTGTTGAGAAGGTTCGGAACCTCGCGGACGCTGCCATTGTACATCATAAAGCGGTCGGTCGCAATCCAGTAGACGCTGCCGTCGTACGGAACAGGCGACCGAGTGCTCAAGATCGTGGTTTCGGTGGCGAGCGCGTCGAAGCTGAACACCAAGGGATCGCCTACGAACGTCGCCTTGATGACGGCGTTGAGACTCCAGAACAGTCCCGCAGGCGAGCCTCCTGGACCGCCCCTGATCTGCAGGCCGTGAACGATCTTTGTCGTCGCCACCCGAACACCATTCGGGCCGCCACCCCCGTCAGCGGTGGCCACGCTGAGCGGGTTGTTGGGAGCGGTCCATGTGATGTAGCCATTCTTACAGAACACGAACATATACGGCGGAAGGGACGCGATACCTCCGCACACACCCGCGGCTGTGGGGATGTTAGTGTTAACAAGTTGAGACGTGCTGTTGGTCGGTCCGTAATAGATCGGCCGCTGAGTCTCGCTTGTGATATCCAAGAGCGAGGGAACAGCATGCGCTAGAATGACAGAGCTCACGCCTGTCGCGTCATACATCACCTCGAAGTTCCACAGGTTGTTCGGACTCGAGACAAACGCCGCAGGGGTACGAGGAACCGGCACTGTGACGGCGTAAGACGGGGTGATGACCATCCGCTCGACGGCATCAGCGGTTCCTGTGTGCACCTCGGTATAGCTGGGAATGGGCTGCGTGTGCATCCCATAGACGGGTCCGTCGAGCAGGTCGGTGATCTTTATGAACCCGCGCATCTTTCGCGGGATGCCGCGGTCGAACGTCGTCCACTGCGCGTCTGTGCACTCCTGCCCCTCCAGGGGTCCGCCGTCACGGCGGATACCCGGAGGGAAGGAGAGGGTGAGCGGGGGGTCGGTCTCCGGCATCAGCGTCGCTTCGCCCGCAGCGTCAGGATGCTGCCAACATCAACGTTGTTGACGGTCATGTAGAACTTGATGGCGTTCACCAGACCGTTTGCGAGCCGCTGACCAGAGACAGAGTAGTTCATAAAGCCCCCGGTCGCAGACTCGATGACGCCACCCGTGGACGTCAAAGTCGCGCGGGAGCTCGCGCTGCCTGTGAAGAAGATGATTGTCGCAGGCACCCACTGGTTGAGCTGACCAGTCACCGTCAAGAGGATGGACGAGTCACCGGTGCGGATCGCCGTGGCGTTCGGGCCGCTGCCGGGGTCGTAGATCAGGCTCCAGGCGTAGTCCGAACCCCCGGTCGCGTACGAGCCACCGTTGTCGTTGCTGGTCTGCATCCGCAGAACAGTGGGCGCGCTGTCACAGCGAACCATCAGCGTGAAGGTGTAGTCTAGGTCGGGTGACAGGTTGTTGAAGACCACCTCGGTTGCGGTCCCCGTGAGGGTCCGGGAGTCGACGTCGATCTCCGAGGGGAAGGTCGTCCGCCACGCAGAGCCCGTGCCGATGAGTCGACCGGAGAAGCCCGGCGGGATCGGGAGGGTCAGGCGACCGTCAACCAGCTCGGTGCCGTTCGGGTCGATCGTCATCAGACCCGTGCCGCCGTTGATGAGTTGGCCCGTCTGGAAGCCGGCGTAGTTCGCCGCGGCCGGTAGCGTCAGCGTGCCTGAGCCGCTGAAGATGATGACCTTCCCCGCGTCGCTGGGCAGCAGCGTGTAGGGAAGCGCCTGAGTGTCGATGCAGTCGCTGGTGGGAGAGGCAACAAGGCGGAAGTTCGTGCCGTCGTACTCCGCGGCGATCACCGCGTTGGCAGGCAGGTCGCCGGGCACGAGCGCGGTCCCATCGGCGCGGAGGACACTCTTGGCGCCCAGAGCCGACGGGTTCAGGGTGGTCGCACCGGGGCTGGCCGACGCGATGTTGACGAACAGCAGCGTGAGACCGGCGTACAGCGACGTCAGCGACGGAGACGGCGTCAGCGTCAACGTGCCTGCCGAGCCTCCGGCCGTGCCGCAGTAGAGGAGGTAGTTCGTCGGGAAGGTGATCGCCGTCTCCGAGGCCGAGGTGATGCGGCCCTTGGAGTCGATCGTGACGATCGGGATCTGATTGATGTCGCCGTAGGTGCCCGGCGTCACCGCGGTGTTTGTCAGCGAGATGTTGCCGGTGCTGGTGATCGGACCGCCCTGGACGCCGTCGCTGGTGGTGATGGACGTCACGCTGCCCACGCCGGTGGTCTGGCGGATGCGGATGTTGACGCCGTCGGAGGTGACGCTGGAGGTCGAACCGGCGGGGATCACCACCCCGGGATCACCACCTCCCACCCGCACCGTAACGTTGAAGCCGCCTGTGACGTCGTTCCGGATGTCCCAGTCACCCACCACCGTCCCGTAGTCAACGGTAACGGCACCCGCCGGTGCGCCGGTGTAGACCTGCAGACTCAGGGCGCGCTGTGCGGAGTTGAGCGAGAGCGCGGTGAGTCCCGTGAGGTCAATGGCACCCGTGGTGTAGCTGCCGGCTGCGATGCCGGTGCTTCCCAGCGTGAACCAGTTGGTGCCGTCGGTGATGACCAGCACGCCACCGTTCGGGAAGATGTCCTGTGTGGCCAGCCCGTTGATGGTGCCGATGCTCGGTGTCAGGGTGACGGTGCCGGAGCCGTTGTTCACCAGGACGAAGAAGAACCCGTTGGTCAGCGTGGCGGGGTTCGGCAGCGTGTACGCCACCGCGCCACCCGTGTGGCGACGGATGGCGGCGCGGTCGGCCGGTAGGATGCCGACGGCGCCGGCAGAGGCCACCACCGTGAGGTTGGCGTTGAGCAGGCTCGCGATGGTGATCAGGCCGGAGCCGGCCAGCGACGCCGCGGAGGCCGAGTAGGTGCTCGCGCCGAACTGGAAGGCGAGCCAGAAGCCCGCGTCCGTCAGGTCATTGCGGACGGTGAAGAGGAAGAGCTGACCGCCGGGGACGACCCCCAGGACGGTGCCGGTCATCCCCTGAACCGTGACGTTGGTGGCCGAGGCGTTGAAGATCAGCACGTCCGCACCCACGCCGCCGATCTTGGCGGACGGCAGGCGGACGATCGGCGTCGCGCTGGCGGCGGTGATGTACAGGAAGCGCGGGCAGATGTTGTCCGTCGCGGTCGTCTCGACCGGCCAGACCAGCGTCATCGTGCCCACCACCGTCACCTCGCGGAAGATGACGTTGGTCGGGTAGACCGGTGCCCCGGTGAAGACGTCGGTGAAGGTGGTCATCTCAGGACCTCACGTTGCTCCTGTCGATCGCGCGAGACACGTCCTCCTGCTTCACACCTCCGATGAAGGTGGTGTACATGCCCTGCCACAGCGGCAACCGCTCGTCAGACTTCAGGAAGGGAGCCGACTCCATCAGCACCGCGTAGAGCAGCGCGTTGGGCACCGTCTCCGTCACCCAGTTCTTCTGGTTTGAGTTGTCGAGCTGCGGCGGGAGCGCGTAGACGAGCACCTCCAGAGGGTACGCTAGGTTCGGTGTCGGCGAGATGAACCAGTTGTCGACGTTGTAGTCAGAGTACCACCGAGGCACCCCGGTGACGCGCCGGTCTGGGTTGAGGTAGGTCGCCGACTCGTAGGGACGCGCAATGAGAACCGTCCGCTGCTCGAAGTCAGGGTCAAGGCCGACGGTGAAACTAATCGTCTTCCGCCAGCCCGAGGGCTTCGGTAGCACAGGGGTGCCGGCGACGAGCGCACCGGTGAGGGTCTGCTGCGTCCCCTCCACCTTCAGGTCAACCGAGATGCGCTTCTCCGCAAGGTTGATCAGGCGGGGTAGCTGACGCGTGAAGATCGGGTCGTCGGTCGCGATGTCTGTCCGCTCGAGGTAGTCCCGAACGTCCTGGAGAAGTGTGGTGTAGGTCATCTCCTCGGGCACGGTTCACGGCTCCAGTGGTTCGTCGGGGCGGGGGTGCTGCAGCGTGATGTTCTCAGTCTGTCGCGGCGCGAGACGCCACGGGTCGAACTCATCGATGCAGCCCGCCTGGCACACCCGCAGACCGGGCGAGTTCGGGTCGCTGACGAGCTCTGAGTAATATTTCTTCAGGTGGCAGCGGTCGCAGATGGCGATCGGTCCGCCGGCGTTGAGGTACAGGGGCACCCGTCACCTCGTGTAGGGTCGGATGTTGGGCATCAGGCGCGAGAGCGAGCCGTCGGTCTCCTCGCCGAAGGCAATGGCAAACTGCTTGCTGGCGTTGGCCTCAAGGCGCGCCTCCAACGTCGGATCGGACACGAGTTCCTGGGGAAGCTCGGCAAAGATCTTCTGTGCCAGCATCGCCACGATGGCCGGCTCCCAGCGCTGGGGCAGGTCGAGCCCGTCCAGCAGGGTCACGACGTCCATGACCTGGTACTTCACCCACGCGACGATGGCAAACTGCATCGTCGTGCGAGGCACGGGCCACAGCACCAGCACCGGCTCGTCGCGGGCCATGTCCAACCAGAACTGCAGCGGGTCGCCCAGGAACGACTTGTTCGGCAGGTTGGAGTAGTCGTCCTGGTTCATCAGCGACATGGGAATGTCGGTGCTGCCGTGCGCCATGAGGCACTCGGCAATCGAGATGACCCAGGTCGGCGCGCGGATGCGCCAGAAGCGGGCTGTGCCGATGTCCGTGTGCGTCTCAGTCCACCACGTGTTGGGTTCGAGAGTGACGTTGGTCCAGGTCGCGTGGGTGGTCCAGAGCACCCCGGTGTCGGACTTCTCGAGGATCAGGTCCGACGTTCCCGAGCTCGCGGGGTAGAGACCCACGGTGTCGAGCTGGACGTTGCCCTGGAAGTCGTAGCCCACCCAGCCGTTGACCGCACCGACGGAGCAGAGTGTCTGCAGGTCCTTGTCGAAGGCGTTGCCGGGGAAGCCACCGGACGCAAAGCCGAGGAGCGGGTTTGCCGCCTGAGGCATCCACCGTCGCATCGCACTTCGCACGTCCAGCACCCCGACCGCGAGCGGGTAGCGGTAGAGGCCCTTGGTCATGGGGATGACCTGCTGCTTGACCGTCCACAGCATCCGTCCGCGGTTGGTCAGCTCGGTGAACAGCAGGTTCAGGTTGACGCGGGCTGACTCCAGCATCTCCGCTGTCACCTGCCCGAGCTGCAGGCGACATGCCTTGTGGGCGCGATCGACTAGGTCCGCGCCGGTGAGTCGCTGGGTACCGTAAACGTTCGAGACCACGGTTCAGTTCGTCGGGCTGTCGCCGAAGGACTGGGGCTGGGCAGACTCGAGACAGACTCCTTGGAACGCCTGGAGATACTGGTTCGCCTTCATGTCATTCTGCGCCAGGTCACGGCCGGCGTAGCTCAAGGCACAGAATGCCTTGCCGGCCAGGTCCAGCTTCTTTGCCACGTCCGACGGGACACCGGCGTTGGTCATGTTCTCTGCGGTCAAGACGCCGCACGCGGTGACGAACAGCAGCGCGAGAAAGGTTGGGAACGTCCGCTTCACTTGTTTGACCCCTTCAAATTGAAACGCTTGGTAACCTCCTCGAGCACCACCTCCAGGCCATCGGGGCCCAGAATGGCGATAGTCGTCGCGCCGATCTGAACCTTCCAGAAGTCGTCAAACCCAAGCGCGATCATCAGCATCGCACCGAACACACCGAGGGCGCCACCTACCGGCAGCTGCCAGAACACCCGCCAGCGGGAGAAGGGGCGGCCTCGATCCTCCCTGACCCAACCGATGAAGCGTCCCAGTATACCAAACAACGCGCCCAACATGACAGCCTTCAACTCCACACCACCCGGAAAGTCCATGTCCCACCAACCGTTCAGGTCCCCGGATTTTCCGGCTTTGTTCTAAACGTTCGCGACGTTGCCCCACAGGGTAGAGGCAGCGGGCGCGTCCTCGACGATGAAGTTCTTCATTGTTGCGGTGGTGCCGCCGTTCAGCAGGCCGAAGCCCCAGAAGGCGCCCGTCGGAAGCGCCGCGACCGCGGTGAATGGGAGACTGTCACGGATCGAGCCCCCGGCGTTCCGGACGTTGCAGGTCAGCGCATTTCCGCTCTTGACAAATTGGAGCTTGTAGTCGGTTCCTGTGCTGATGCCACCGGCAGAGAGCGTTGCCGTCGCGAGGTCCGTCGGCGGGAAGACGGCCTTAGCCAGCGTGGAGATACCGATGCCGGCCTGAAGCAGGCTGGGCGGCGGCTTCTGGCCGGCGCGGATCGCGGCGGGTGAGCGGCTCATGCGGACCTCAGTGGCATTTGCTGCCCCTTTGCCGGCCGCCAGCAGCTGCCGCCGCGACGTCCTCGATCACGAAACTGTCCAGGGTGGCGGTCACACCACCGAAGAAGTAACCGAAGCCCCAGTAGAATCCCGCCGGCGGCGAAGCGAGTGTGTGGCTGACGCTGTTGCGCACGGCCAAAGCTGCGGTCAGCACCCGCGCCGTGATGGTGGTGCCGTTGACCTCCAACTCCAGCCAGTACTGGGTGCCCGTGCTGATCGCCGAGATAGTGAGGTTCTGGTGATCAGTGCCGCTGGTGTATTCGCGAATGCGCAGGCTGGTGGTGCCGGCCAGGATCGCGAGCAGCGCGGCATCGTCCATCGCGGCAGAGGCATCGGCCTTGCGACCTATCACGCAGAGATTGCAGGCGGCCGACATCGTAAAGGCGATGCGCGCCTTGGCGTTGATCGAGGCCCCCATGCTGACCAGCGCACTCGCCGCATCGCCGCTGGCAGTGAAGCCGTTCGACCCGTTGGTCTTGATGTTGTCGCCGGTGTCGGCCCAGCTCAGCGAGCCGCTGCCGCCCAGGGCCTTATCGAGCGTACGGCCCGCGATGCTGGTATCCGCCGCGCCGCCGTCGCCGCTGTCGCTTGTGAGGATCGTCATCGCTTAGCTTCCGACCCCATAGAGCCATTCGTAGGTATCCCCGGCCTGCGGGGGGTCGTGATAGGCATCGCCCGTGGTGCGGCCCAGCGCGCGGGTTCGCAGATCGGACCGGATGGCGCTGATATTGGCCTTGCCGGGCCGCATCAGATCGATCAGCCGGGCCACGCCGTATGCCTTGCTGGTGCTGTCATTGCTGCCGTCAACGATGTAGCTGTTGCGCGCGATCCCGCAGTGCGGCCCAAACGCCGGCAGCAGCAGTTGTTCGGACGTTGGGCTGATGTTCGACCCCGAGCTGGGCGTTGCGCCGCCGCCCACCGTGCAATCGATCGTGACAGTTTTGCCATCGCTGCTGACCGCCGTGACTGTCCCCGCGCCCGCGCCATTGCGACAGCGCACCCAAAGCGCGCCCTGGCCGCTGTACGCGCCCGTGCCCTTGAACCAGTCGCCGCGCGCGCCGCCGAAACTGCCCTC
>ERZ724522.1589-NODE-1589-length-11953-cov-10.298369_pt1 | contig 11953 bp, 13 predicted proteins | sample MGYA00376055_ERZ724522 | MGnify/ENA primary metagenome ERZ724522 (study PRJEB28724, sample SAMN07190884) | wastewater metagenome | isolation source: effluent of sewage treatment plant in Hong Hong | place: Hong Kong | collected 2016-03-17 ... | reverse complement strand
GAGCCGGCGTCTTCGCCCCGAGGGCCTCCTCGAGGCGCTGCCCGCGCACGAACGCGATCGCCTGCCCCAGGAGCCCCAGCGACGTCGTCAGCGACGAAAGACGCCCCTGGAGTGCCCCGAGCTGAGCGTCCGCCTCGCCCTGGGTGATGATGCCCGACGCCACGGCCGCACGAAGCTCGTCCTGACGGCGCGCCAGCTCCTGGGTCGCCTTGCCGACCTGCTCGCGTAGTTGCACCTCGCGGCGCCGCTCCTCAAGGCCAGCGCGCATCAGGTCCGCCTCGTCGCGCGTGAGGTCCTGGGCCTCCATGCGCACGCGGATGAGCTGCTCTTCGGCGTCGAGCGCCTGAAGCTCCGCCGACTCCGTGTCGGTCAGAAGCTTCAGCCGCTCGTCGAAGGCCTTGTTGGCCGCGTCGATGGCCGCCTTCTGCTCGCGCAACGAAGCGGTGTGCTCCTCGGCCGCGTCGGTCGCGCCCATCAGCGCCGCGACGTCCTGACCGAGCGCCCTTGCCCGCGCCGCGTAGTGGGCTTCCAACTCCCCGAGGCCGGGGACGACGCTCGTCGCTGCCTCCGCGAGGCGGTAGATCGCCGCCTCGGCGCCGACGACCACGATGCGCACGAGCCGGAACACCTCGGCCGTCGTCTTGCCCACGATGTGCAGCGCCGCGCCGACGCCCTCCATGACCGGACGCAGATCGCCGGCGGTCCCAAGGATGTCCTCGACGATGCCCGCCAGGTCCGCAAGGAACGGGCCCAGCGGCGCCAAGAACATCTGGACCGACGACCACGCGTCCGCCAGCGCCGCCCCGGCGCGCTGGAAGGACGTGAAGTAGCTCTCGCCCACGCTGCCCGTCTCGGCCAGCGCAGCCTTCACCGCGAGTACCCGCGCGTGGACCTTGTCTTGCGCGGTCAGCGCCGATTCGGCTCGGCCCGTCGACTCCGCGTAGCGCCTGACGACCTCGCCCATGTCCAGCGAGAGACCCAGTACCTGGGCCATCTCCTGCTCGCCCTTGCCGATGCCCTGGGCGAGCTTCTGGAGCGCGTCGCCGCCTTCGATCCCGAGGACGGCAAACTTGGCCGCGACCTTCCCCAGCTCCTCGCCGGTGAGGCCCAGGCTGATACCCATCTCGCGCTGGGCGACCTCGAACCGAGCCAGCGACTCCACCGAGAAGACGCCGCCGGTGGCGTTCTGGAGCTTGCGAAGCCTCGCCTCGGCTTCCTCAGCCGTCGGCCCGAGGCGCTGGAACACCGCGAGGAGCTGGGCGCCGGGCTTGCCGACCTGGTAAGCCGCCGCCGCCAGCGCTGCCACGCCCGCCGCAACCGCCCCGACGGGTCCGACCACCTTCAGCGCCGAGCCCGCGATGCCCGCGAGCGACTCGAAGGCGCCGCCGGCCCCGCCGCTGAACGCCTTGAGCTGCTCCGCGGCGCCCTTGACCGCCTCGGACATGCGCGACATGGCCGACTCGGACCCGCGGGCGTGCTTCGACGCGCCCTCGAGGTCCTTCCTCGTCCGGTCGAGCGCGCCGCCGACGTTCTTCAGGACCGCCGTGACGCGGTCCTCGGCCACCGCAACGATCTCGAGCTGGATGCGGCCGGCCTGGGTGATGCTCATCCGCTCGCCTCCTGCATCCTCGCCTCGATGTCCGCCGCCTCACGCTTGCGAAACGCGGCGCGGACCCGCGGCACCAAGTCCGTCACCCATGCCACCCAGCCCGTGGGCCAGTCGACCAGGGGGCTCGTGTGAGACCACTCGTAGAGCCTCAGCGCGACCGCCAAGTGCTCATCCTCCGCCACGTCCTCCAGCGGGCAGCGCTCCCACACCTGCCCGCGCCACACGGTGCCGGCGCGCCACGAGTGCCCCGCCTCGGGGCCATCGGTGCGACACCGGCAGAAGACCTGATCTAGCCAGCCGACGGCTGCGAGCCGCCGGTCGCGAAAGGGTCGTCACCCCGCGACAGCGCGAGGATGACGCCCCCGAGCGCGAGCGCCTCGGGGTGCGGCAGCTCGTCGAAGGTGCCCCCGCTGACCGCGCGCGTGCCGGCCTTCGCCATGTGCACCAGCGCCTCATGAGCGGACGCCTCGGAGAACATGCGGAGCAGCGGCGCGAGCTGGAGCGCCGACAGCCCCGACACGGTCGCCACCGTCGCCCCGGGGCCGCACGTCCGCGAGGACGCGGGCACCCACGACGGGGCCAACGGGCGCTCGCCATCCCAGTGAACGTCCGGGTCGGACGAGCACACCAGGGCCAGGGTGTCCGCGGTGCGGACGAGCTTCAGAGCCATGCGACCCTCACCACGGACTGACCGGCGACACCGGCGCCCGCTCCGTCGCCCGCGTAGTAGGCGGGCCCCATCTTCGCCGTGAACGCCGCCACGCCGTTCTCGTCGCCCAGCTCGCTGCGCTGGGTGATGACCGCCGACGGGATGAGCACCGACATGGCCGCACCGGGCACCACGCCCAGGTCGATCTGCACCGCGCCGGCGTTGTCGCCCGGGCTGCCCCAGTTCGACAGGTCCGTGGCCGCGTAGGTCAGCGAAAGCTCCGCCTTGCGGCTCGTCGCGACGAAGCGCGCCACACCCTCCATGGACGCGTGCCCACGGACCTCCGCCCACTCCGTGGTGAGCGTCAGCTCGCACTTGTCGGTGTCCATCGCGCCGCCGTCGGTGACGAACCGGGCTCCGAGCCGGCCGATGGCCGCGCCCATCGGCGGGTAGCTCACCGCGTAGGGCCCCGGATCGCCCAGCGTCGAGCCGACCTTCGACTCGAAGTAGCCCGGAAGCACCGTCGCTTCGAACATGGGCTGCCTGCCCGCGTCGAAGGTGAACTTGATGCTCGACACGACGCAGTCGACGAAGTCCACGCACGCCTTGTCGTCGCCGCCCTGCCAGCGCACGGTGAACGGGAGCTGCTGGTCCTTCGACATGTACGCGACGTACGAGCCGTACACCGCCCCGCTCGAGGCCGGGTCGTCCGGCAGGTCGAGCACCACCGTCGCCGTGTCCGGCGTGCCCGCGGTCACGTCCTTAAGCCACGCGATGCCGCGCGACCCGCCCACGAGCGGGATGAGCTGGGCCAGCCCGCCCCAGGCCGTGTTGGCCTGCCCCGCGGAAAACTGGATGGAGTCGGCCGCGCCGCCCGAGGTCAGCGCCGACGCCGTGTAGCCGCCCGCGACCGCGCCGCCCAGCACCGAGGCCGTCAGCACGCCCAGCGGGTGCGCGCTCGGGTTGCCGCTCGGGGTGGTGCTCGAGATCCCCGGGCAGTACCCCTTGAGGGTGAAGCTCGCGCCCCGGCGCGCGCCGGCCTTGATCTTTGGCTCGTGCCACGTCCCGCGCAGCGTCTGAGTCATCAGGGCTTCGATGGTCGTCGGCGGGATGACCGCCTCGACGTCCAGCGTGTTCGCGTCCGCCCACGAGGACGCCGGCGTGCCCCACGCAGCTTGGGCCTTCGCCCGGATACGACCGATCTTCGCGCTCGCGTAACCCATGGTCATCCCTCCGAAAACTGGATGGTGGCGACGAGGTCGATCGCGAGACCCCCGTCGAACAGAAGCGGTCCATCGACGCGGACGGACACCTCCGCCACGTCGCCCAGCTCCGCCGCCGCGCCGGTCGCCTTCAGCGCCTCGAGGGCTCGCAGGAGCAACACGCCGTCATCCGCGATGGCGCCGTCGAGGTCCGTGCCGCTGCCGGCATCCCCGCTCGAGTAGAGCACCGACACCGTCACACCCATCGCCATCAAGCGACGGGCGAGCTGCCTCGGCTCGGGTGCCGCGCTCAGCGACACCAGCACCGACCGCGGGGGAGGCGCCTCGTTTACGACCGCCCGCGAGATCACGACGAACGCGGGCTCGTCGATGACCGACACGTCGGGCGTCACGTGCTCGACGGCGTACTTGACCGCCGCCATGACCTCGGAGGCCTTCACGCGCCACCCCCGTCGACGGGGACCTGAGCGCGGCGCACCAGATCGTAGAACCGGGCGCTCGTGGTGGCCGCCTTCGTCTGGCGCCGCACCGCCGCCGCCTCCGCGACACGCGCGCGATGGCTCGCCACGACCTCGGGCGCCGTCGTGAACCAGTTCGCCTCGAGCGCGCCGCGGAATCCCTCCATGGCGCGGTCGATCTCGAACTGGCTCGGCTCCAGGATATTGGCGCGCGCCTTGCCCTGGAGCACGCGCCCCAGCTCGGCGTTGCTCAAGTTGCCGTGAGACCCGCGAAACGTCGCGACCGCACGCCCCAGGCTCGGGTTACGCACCCGAAGGCCCGCCCACCACCGCCCCGTGCGTCGCAGCTTCCACGGCTTGCTCGGCCCGATGGTGCCGCCGTCGGCCGCCGCCCCGCTCGTCGTGACGCGCTCTCGGACCACGCCGGCAAGCGCCACCGTCAGATCGGTGGTAGGCAACTGCCACTTCTTCTCGTCGCGCGTCAGCGAGCGCGCCCACAGCGTCTGGATCTCGCTCATGCGGACCTCCGGCGGAGCACCAGGTCGGCGCCTCCAGAGCCATCGGGCCGCACGTCCTCGACGCGGTAGATGACCGCGTCGACCGTCACCTGGTCGCCCTGCTCGGCGACCCCATTCGGCAAGTCCGCGAGCCGCACCGTCAGGACGGGGCGGCGCACGGTCACGGTCTGCACCGTCGAGGTCGCCGGGTCCGGCTTCGACGGGTCGAACACCGCACGGACCTCGTCAGACGACGCCCCGCGGGCGTACGTCACCGCACGCCCGAAGGTCGCCCGCACCGCGAGGTGCGCGAGGTCCGCGAGGTCCGTCCAGTTCATCAGCCGATCCCGAAGCCGGCCAGCACGAACTTGCCGGTCGTCGCGGTCGAGACGATGTCCTCCGCCGCCCAGCCGATCTGGAGATTGCCGCTCGACGTCGCGGTGACCTTGCCCTCCGAGACGTTCCAGTACGCGAGCGCGCCCTGGGTGAACGCCTGGCTCGACGCGTGGGTCACTTTCGGCAGCGTGAACACGCCCTCGCGGGCGATCACCACCGATGCCCCCGACGCGGCATCGTTGAGCGCGACGCCGAACAGGTATCCGACCTTGACCAGGTCGCCCGCCGAGACGGCCGCGGGCGCCGTCACGGTGAGCCGGTCGCCCGGGCCGCTGTAGTTCGTGCTCACGGCAGCACCCCCATGAGGAAGACGTCCATCACGCCCGCCGTCAGGGCCGCCGTCGCGATCGTCGCCCGCGGCTGGCGCGCCGCCGTGAGCGTGATCATCGTGGCGACCGTGTTGGCCGGCAGCAGGTCATGGTTGCCCGCATCCCAGAAGTTCGACGCGTCGCTGATCGCCAGCGCCGCCTTGAGGCCGCTCGCCGCATCCGTCGGGAACCCCAGGGCGATCGTGCCCGCGTCCGCGCTCGCCGACGTGAACGTGGTCTGGACCTCCGTCCAGGCCTTCATCACGCGAAAGCCGCTCGGCAGTTCCGGCCCGAAGTCGTGCGTGCCCGTGGCCTTGCCGCCCGTCGCGTCGAAACGCGCGCGGTAGACCACGACCGGCCGGCCGCCCTGGGCGCGACCGCAGATCGCCACGCGCACCGTGGTCGCGGTCGACGCCGCGGCCTCGATGGCGATGCCGATGAAGACCGCCCCCGTGCCCTCGGTGCGAGGCTTCGCCACCTTGGCCGACGGGTCCCAGTAGACCGACTCGCCCGCGGTGAAGGCGTACCCCGAGGCGCCAGACGCCTTCTCGAGGTCGAAGACGCCCTCGCGTGCGAGCACGGCGGTCGCCCCCGAGTCCGCGTCACCGATGGCAACCCCGAACAGGTCGCCGATGATGCAGCCGTCGCCCGCGTCGAGCGCATACGGCGCCGTGACCACCACGGTGTCGCCGCTGTTGTAGTAGTTCGTCGCCATGTGCCCCCCGTGCGGTTGGGGGCGCCGGAGCGCCCCCGGTAGAGATCAGCCCGCGTTCTTGGCGATGCCGCGGTGATCGGTGATGCCGGCGCCGACCGAGTTGCGGACGCGGAACAGCATCACGTCGCGGGTGATGTCGTTCTCGCTGTCCACCACCGGGCCGGACTCGCCCACGAGACGCGCGAACGCGACCGGGCTCTCCAGCCCACCGCAGGTCATGTAGTAGCCCGTCTCGAGGTGAGGCGTCGGGATGTACGTCATGGCGCGCAGCGAGGGCGGCAGGCCGCTCGCCGCCGACGTCGGAACGTAGTTCGCGGCGAGCAGCTGCTCGACCTTGAACGCCAGGGCCTCGGGGACGAGGACGAACCGCGGCTGGAGGGACAGCTTCTCGCCGTTGATGCCGGTCTGAGTCCGGATCTTCGTGCGCAGCTCGCCCAGGCTATCCGCGGTCGGAGCGCCAGCCGTGCCGAGGTTGTTGTGGGTGCTGTGGAAGAGCGCCACGCCGTCAGCGAGCGCCGCGTTCGCCGCGAGCAGGCCATAGACAAGCGCGTCCTCGCTACGCGCCGCCGCGAGCCCCAGCGCCGCCGCCTGGGCCGTCAGGAGCCGCAGGTTGTCGTTGGCCATGTCCTCGAGCGTGAAGCGCGCGGCCTTACCGCGCTTCTTCACAGCCATGGACTCGCCCTTGTCCGCCAGCGTCGCGGCCGGGTACTCGGCGCCCTCGGGCGTCTCGTCCAGGTCACCGTAGCCGCTGAGGCTGACCAGCTTGAACGTCCGGAAGTCCTCCACCTCGATCGGGTGCGTCCACTGCGTATGCGTACGCTCCGCTCCCTGGTACATCGTGCCGACGATGCGGTTGACGGTCGTGCCGAGGATGTTCGGGAAGTCCGACGTCGTCATCGGGACGCCCGAGCGGAACACCATCGCGCCGATCTCCAGCCGCGTCTTGCCACGCGTCGACACCCCGCGCGCCTCGAGGCTCGCCCGCGCGATGTCGGTCATCGACTGCCCGCGCAGCTCGTAGGCCTGACGCTCCAGCGCCTCGCGCTTGGCCGCGTCGCGCTCGCCGCCCGGCATCGCCCGCAGGAACAGCGCCGCCGCCGCCCGCTCGGCGAACTTCTCCGAGGCGTCACCGCCCGGGACCGAGGCGACGCGGATGCCCGCGGCCTCCTCGTCCTTGAACTTGCGCTCGAGGATGGCCTTGCGGGCCGCGTCCACGCTCGCGCCGTCGCGCACCAGCGCCTCGACGAGCGGGTCACCCACGAGGCCTGTCATCCGGGCGGTCGTGTTGATCTCGGCCACGCGCTCGCGCTCGGCAGCGATGGCCGCCTGACGCGCCGACTCCACGGCCGCGGTGTTGTCCTGGGGAGCCGGCGCGGAGGCCGGCGCGAACTGCGTGCTCATGTCGCGCTCCTGTGCGGCCTTGCCGCGGGTGGATGCCCCGGCATCCGCCGGGATGGGAACCAGGGAGACCTCGTACGGCTCCCATTCTGTGGCGGTCCGCGTCTCGGCACCGCCCTCGATGCGGCGGATTTCCTCCGCGTGGGTCGCGTAGCCGACCGACACGTTGCGGATGACGCCGGCTGCGACGTTGGCGACGATGCCCTCGTGCGCGGGGTCCTCGCTCAGGCGCACCGTGCACAGCCCGAGCCCGCCCTCGACGCGCGCCGTGCCGGGCACGACCGCGCCGATGATGTTCGCGACGCCATACGAGCGGTGGCTGTCCAGCAGCGGCGCGCCAGCGTTCATCCGCTCCAGCCGGACCGACGCCTCGTCGACCCGGAGCACCTCGAGGTACGCGTCGCCCGTGCGCCAGTCGTACCGCTGCACGGCCGCGCCCGTCGTCCACACGAGGTCGACGGTCCGTGCCTCGTTGTCGTACGAGGCCGGCTTCAGCTCGGCCTCCCGGTACTGCATCACCATGCCTTGCCCCCTGCCGGATCTGCCGGCGCGGCCTGGAACATGCCGCCGTTGGTCGTCTTGCGCGGGTCCGCGTCGGACACGAGGCCCGCGGCGTCCGCCTTCGCGTTCCAGGCGACGACCGCCGCCAGGACCGCGTCGGGGTCGTCGCCGTTGCGACGGATCAGCTCGTCGGTCGAGACGCGCAGCATCCGCGCCTCGACAAGGTCCGCAGCCAGTTCCTTGGCGCGGTCGATCTCGGGCATGCGCGGGGGCGTCCAGTCCCAGCCGTAGTCACCCGCGGGGAGGAGACCCGCGGCGACCGCCGCCTCGATGAAGCGCGCGCCCACCCGCCGACACGCGGGAACGACCACCTGCCACTGGAGCGACTCCACCCGCACGCGGAACGGCAGATACCCCGCCCGGTAGCTCGAGTAGTTCGCCCCCGAGAGATCCCCGGTCAGTAGCTCGTAAGGCATCCCCACGCCCGCGGCGACCGCCTGGAGGCGCGACCGGATGAACTCCGCCGTCCCGCTCGTCGCCGCCGGCTGCACCGTCGTGACCGTCGTGTCCGGGGTCGTGTACAGGATGCCGCCCGGCTGGAGCTGCTCGACGACGTTGCCGCCCGCGTCGCGCACGGCCGTCGGGTTGACCCCGACCTCCGGCTTGCGACCGTCCGGCGTGTAGTCGCCGTTTGGCGACGTCACCACCAGCCCAAGGCACGCCGCCGCCTGGGCCTTGGCGGTCTCGGCCTCGACGAAGTCGGCGAGGTCGCGCAGCTCCCGGACGACAGGCGCCAGGAGCGGCACACCGCGCACCTGCCCGGGGCGCATCGAGCCCGCGTCGACCAGGTGCACGGCGTTGGCGGCGCTGTAGCGGATGGTCTTCACCATCAGCCCGCCCGTCTGGCCCACCTCGCCCGGGTGCTCCGCGTAAACATGAAACGCCACGGTGCGGCCCAGCGCGTCGCGCTCGACCCCCTGCACCGTGTTCGGGACGCCCGCGAGCGCATCGACCGTCGGGCACAGGTGCTCGCTCTCAAGCACCTGCAACAGCAGCGGCACGCCGCTGGCCCCCGGGGCGCGCGCCCAGCGCATCAGCACCAGCGCGTCACCGCCCTCGAGCATCGCCCACACGGCGCGCCGCATCACGCTACCAAAGTCCGCGCAGCCGTCGGCGCCGGGCTCATCTTGCCACACCGCCCACAGCGCGTTCGCCCGCGCGACGGCCGCAGCGGTCGGGCCCGTGCGCACCTTGCCGGTGATGCCCGAGCCCACGACGAAATCGACCCAGCGACCGATGGCCTGACGGGCGTGCGGCTGGTTGCGGACGAGGTCATGCGCCCGCTCGCGCAGAAGCGGCAGCGCATCGCGCGTCTCGGCGTTGCCGCTCTTGCCGCTCGTGCGCCATCCGAGCGTGCGCGTGTCGCGCGCCGCCCCGGCGTACGCACGTCGCACGAGCCCGACGAGCCACCGTACGGGGCCCAGGGCTCGCAGGATTCGGCGGCCAAGCGTCACGAGCGGACCACCGTCGCGACGCCCATGCGGTTGCGCGGCGCCGTCGTGACCTCGGCCTGCATCATCCGCAGCGCGCGCTGCATGTCGGCGAGCGACTGGTAGGTGACGTCCTTCTCGCCGTGCCGCACGCGCAGGATGCCCGAGGCGATCGCCACCTTCAGCGCGTCGATGTCGGACTGGGTCCAGGCCACGCGAACACCCGCTAGCGCCTCCAGTTCACCGGCCGGATCGTCCGGCGAGGTGCGGGGGCACGCGGCTCACTGTTTCGCGCCGGCGGGGGCGTGTCGCGCTTTCCCCTTATTTCGTCCCTCGACCACTTGCGCGCCGCCGACAAGCGGCCCGCCGCCTGGGCCTCCGCGTCCTCACGCGCCGCCACCTGCTCGAGGCGCAGGCCGCCCATGACAAGACCTTGCAGCGCCGCGTACGCGTATACCCGGCAGTCCAGCGCCTCGTTGCGGCGCCCGCTCGGCAGATACCACTGCACCTCGGGCCGCCCGCGTCGGGTGAGCACCCGCTTAGCTTCCGCCGTGAGCTGCTCGAAGTAGGCCTCGGTCCGCCCCATGGGGAAGTGCATGTACCCGGGCCCGGGCTCCGCGATGCCAAGCCGGCCGTACACCGCCTCCTTGCCCGCGTCGACGCCGACCAGATAGACCAGCGCGCGGTTGCCCACCCGACCGCGCTTCGGCTTCGCCGGCCAGACCGGGCGCGGGCCCGCGGCGCCCTTCGTGGGCCAGATGCAGCGCGCCGCACGCGGCTTCGTCCAGGCGTAGACCGTCTGGGTCTGGTTGCCCGAATCGACCGCGGTCGCAGCGATCACGTACGGGTGGCGACCCGGGACCTCGCTCGCCCACCCGGACGCGAGCAACTCATCGAGCGCCTTCCACGGACGGTCCGTCGCCGTGTCGCCCCTGATGACCTGGTAGTCGACGGACCACGACTCCTCGCCCACGCCCCACCCGACCACCTCCACCTCGAGGCGGTCCAACTGCACATCCACGCCCGCCGTCAGCAGCACCACACCCGGGGGCACGCGCCGCGCGGCGCCCAGCGCGACCGGCTCACCGTACGGCTCGCACCGCTCCAGCAGCGACCCGGGGCGAAACGTCTGCACCTCCTCGTCGCTCCACGGCAGCCCGAGCTTCAGGTTGCGCCACGCGCGCAGCCGCGTCGTGTCGCCCTGCGCACGCTCGAACTCCTGTGCGATCTCTCCCCACGTGAGGAACCCGCGGGGGGCGTAGAGCGCCGACAGGTGATAGCCCCTCACCCGCGGGTCGACCGCTGCCGCCGTCGGGCGCCACTCGCCGCGCGCCAGCATCTCACCCTTGCGCCAGTCTTCAGTGCACGCCCCGCACGCGGGGCACGCCCACACCGCATCGAGCGGACGCCCCTCCGGCCACCGGATGTGCTCCCACTCCAGCGTCGACGCCTCGCCGCACTCGAGGCACGGCACGAAGTAGCGCCGCTGATCCGTCGCCATGTACGCGCGCTCGATCGCCGACACGCCCGCGACGAGCGGGGTCGAGATCCGCAGCACCTTGCGCCGGTCCCCGAACGACACCGTCCGCTGCATCGCCAGCGCCGTCGGGTCGCCCTCGTCGTCGACGTTCGGCGGGTACGCGTCCTCCTCGTCGAGCACAAGGTATCGGATTGACACGCTGCGCAGCCCGGCCGCCGAGTTCGCACCCGCGAGCCGAAGGAACCCGCCGGGGAACTGCTTGTGCAGCGTCGTGTTGTCCCCGTCGCGGCTCTTCGCCTGCGGCACCCTCGCGCGGACGGCCGGCGCGTGATCGATCATCGTCGCCAGCTTGACCTTCGAAAACACCTCGGCAAGCTCGACGGTAGGCTGCACGATCATCGTCGGACCTGGGTTCTGGGCGATGATCTGCCCCACCCAGTTCAGGGCGACCTCGGTGCCGCCGACCTGGGCGCCCTTCATCAGCACGACCTCGCGCACCGGCGACGAGACCGACAGCGCGTCCATGATCTCCCGCAGGTAGGGCGTCCGATCGGTGCTCCAACGCCCCTCGCGCGCCGACACCTCCGACGTCATCACCCGGTGGCGGTCCGCCCACTCGGACACCGTGAGCCGCGTCGGAGGGCGCCACGCCTCCTCCAGCAGCTCCGCCAGCTCGGCATCTACGTCACCCATCCGACGGGCCATCAAGCGCCGCCGACAGCGCATCGGTGAGACGCTCGCGCACCTGGTGAGCGTCGGTCATGTGCGCCAGCTCGTCGCAGATGTCCGCGGGCACCGCGAGCACCAGGTCGCGCCGCGCGCGGGCCTTAGCGAAGTAGGCAGCCTTCGCCTTGTCGGCGTCGATGAGCTTGCCCGAGCGCTCCTCGTACTCGAGGCGGCGCAGTTCCGCGCGGTAGTGAGCCTCCTTCGCCTTTGCCGACACCATGTCGGGCGAGTCGCCCCCGAAGGTCTGAACGGGCTTCGTACTCGGGCTCTCACGAAACGAACGCTCGGCTTCGGCCGGGTCGATCGTCCCGTCCGGTCGCTCGCGCAAGGTGCCGTTCTTGAGGCGCGATGTGATGGCCGCGGGCGAGACCCCGTACATCTTCGCGACGTCGATCTTCCGCACGCCCGCAGCCGGTGTGTTGCCCGTCCGTTGCGCCACTTCAGCCCCGTTTCAGCCCCTCTGGCCCTTGTAACTACTGCAAAAACGCGAAGGCTCGCGCAGC
>ERZ724522.1588-NODE-1588-length-11954-cov-7.946382_pt1 | contig 11954 bp, 20 predicted proteins | sample MGYA00376055_ERZ724522 | MGnify/ENA primary metagenome ERZ724522 (study PRJEB28724, sample SAMN07190884) | wastewater metagenome | isolation source: effluent of sewage treatment plant in Hong Hong | place: Hong Kong | collected 2016-03-17 ... | reverse complement strand
GGCGGGTGTGTACATCTGCGGCATTACTCTTCGTCCTTTGGCGGCTGCATGGCGGCGCGTCGCATGTCGAGAGGGGCCAGCGTCAACCACGCCGGGCGCTCGTTGTCGGGGACGCCCAGGCGATTGAACGCGGCCTGCACGTACTGCTTGGCGATCGGGTCGGCGTAGACGGATTGGTACCCCGTGATGACGCTTGAATGCGTCGTGCCGAGCATCCGCCCAATCTCGGGGAACGATGGGCGGTGCCCGTCGATGTATCTCGCGGGCAGCTCGCGGGCAAGAGCTGCGAACGCGCGGCGGCACGCGATGACCTTGGCGTTGCGGACGAAGCTGCACACGTCGGTCCAAGGGACGCCGGCCTCGCAGCACACGGCGTCGAGCAGTCCGGCCAGGGCGGGGAACTGCTCGGACGCATTGATGACGGCGGCGTGTCGCTTGGCGATGAAGTCGTCGCCGTGGTAGGTATTGTTGGCTGTCACGTCGCCCCCCTCTCGCGGATGGCGGCGGCTTCTGTTGATGCCTCAAGCGCCGCCTCGGCATAGGCGTCACGCTTCTCGTCGCACCAATTGTCGCGATCGCCAGCAAATCGCCTGAACTTGGCGTGCATGGCGTCCAGTCGCTTCGCACACGCCTCGCGCTCGGCGGCAATGGCCGCGTCACGCTCGGCATCCTTGGCTGCGATGGCCGCGTCGATGGCGGCGGCAAGTTCGCGCTCTTTCGCAATCACGAAATATCCTGATTGCCTAAGCATGTGAACGCGGCCGTCGTCGTGCGACAGATCACCCCACACAATCCTCTCCCCCGTCGTCGGCGGTTTCATCGCCCCACCCCCTTCTCGGCGGCTTCGGCGTTGGGATCGTCTGGGTACAAATCAAGTCGCCAACCCCGCATCCTCGCGTTCTCGGCCTGCAACCGTCGCACCTCGGCGGCGAGGGTGCGGGCTGCTTCGCTCCGCTTTGCCGGAGTCGCATACTCACCATCCGCGATCTTCAACACCTGCTCAAGTTCCATCGCGTACCTCCTTCAATCGGTGCATGCGCATGGCAGCGTGTCGTCCTCGATCGCGTCGTCCAACAACCGCCCCTGCACGCTGAGTTGTGTTAGCATCTGGCGATAGGTGGGCCGATCGTTTCTGAATCTGCCGCCAGACGATCCATCCGCAAGACCCCGCTCCTCCTGTTGTGCCCACCACTCCGCCTTCTCGGGCGCGGTTCGCATCACGTTCTCCAACTTCGCCCGCTTTTTCAGGAAGCACAGGTCGCAGTTGCCAAACGCCGGATCGTCGCCGGGGAGTTGCAAATCGAACGACTGCGCGTTCCAGAACGCCCGCACGTCTTCAAGCGTGTGGCCCGCCGACGCCATCGGCAGCAGCACATGCTCAGCGGCTACGTCGCCCTTCATCTTTGCCACACGCCTCGGCTCGTCGGCGCGTAGTCCGACCGCCCGATCCCACTCGGACCACCCAAGCGTCCGCCGCGCGTATCGGTTGCCCGTCCGAATCTTGAGTTCCGACGTGCAAAGCCGCATCACTGGGTTTGGCAGAACGTTCTTGGCCTCGATCAACTGCGCGAACGGCTCGCCGTTGCGAGACGCTGTGCAATAGTTTACCACGTCGTAATCGTGGATCAGGCTCGCATCGGGCCGATACCGATACTCCAGCCAGACGATCGGCGTCCACCGCTCGCCAATTTCCTTGAGAAACTGAAGCGTCGCCTCATGCTCGCGCCCCGTGTTTGTGAACACCGGAACTACATCGGGAGGCAGAGATCCGCCGTGGGCGTCGATGATCTGGCGGAGCATGAAGCCGCTGGTGCGACCACCGCTTATCGAAAGCAGTGCCGGTCCGCTGATTTTGTAGGGATTGCTCACACGACCTCCTTGCAAGTTCCATCCTGCAACCGCCGGACCTCGGCGGCGAGGACGCGAAGGGCGTTTGGAACCGCGCTCGCAAGGCCCGCCCGCTGAGTAACATCGTTTATTTCTAACGCCATCTCCACGCTAAGCTCACTCATCGCCTACTCCTTTCGCCTCACCAGCCGCACCGCGCGGCCGTTCATGCAATTCGCCTCAACTCAAAGAACCCAGCGAACTCGGGCGCTCGGCCATCAGCTTGCGGGCGTACCGGCTCGTGAAATGGTCGTTGATCTTGAAGTCCGTCCGCGCGTACTCGACGTGGTGGTGCCAGCGGATCTGGTGGAGAACGGCGTCGGCGCTGTAGTGCTTGAAGCCGAGCCCGCGCAGGCGTTCGCAGAACTGGACGAAGAGCGCCCAAACTTCGGGGTGCTCCTGGTCGTACTCGCGGAATCGCGCGTCGATGTCCTTGTCAAACAGGGTGCGGTTCATGCGACGTTCTCCTTGCGCATCGCACACGCGAAGTCGTCGATGTCGGTGTAGAGGGTCATGGCTTGATGTCCCTCAGAAGCGCGTTGAACGCTTCAAGTTCCGCGTCGCTCATGCGGCGCTGGCCTTGCTCGATCAGGCTCATTGACGACATGTACAAGCCAAGGCGCTCGGCGCACGTGCGGAGCGTGAGGCCAGCCTGAACGCGGCGGGCACGGATGGTCTTGCCGAAAGCCGCGCCGCCGGGGTATTGCTCGGGACGCGGCGTGTCGGGCGTGGTAACGATCATGCGAACAGCCCTCCCTCTGCCGGCGCCGCGACGTGGTTCTGGTACGTGTGCGGGCGTTCGGCCTTGGCGATCCTGACCCGCGCCAGCTCGGCGTAGGTGGGGTTGAGCTCGATGCCGACACCATGGCGTCCAAGCTCCCGTGCCGTGGCGACGGTGGTTCCTGAGCCAAGGAACGGGTCGAGCACGAGGCACGGGACCGGATCGCCCGCGTTGCACTCGCACGTTGCCTCCCATCCGATTGTGCGGGTTTCGACGCCAGCAACGGAGTTGGCGCACGAGTTGCCGGTACCGTCCGCACCGTCGCGCTTGGTGTAGTCATTGGGCCGGTCGCGCTTGACCTGTTTGCGACCGACGACGCGGGCGTAGGGCGATCGGCACGCGGGGCAACACCCCTTCTCCGACGTGCCCGCCATGATTGCGCGGCGCGGGATCTCGCTTGGGAACGTGGCGAAGTGTGCATCTGAGTATGGCTCTGGGCCAAGGTGCCAGACGTTTCGTTGGTTGCGGAATGGGATTCCATTTGGATACGCATACGCAAGCGATTTCCCACCACGCTGAACCGGACGCCCAACAACATCGCTCGGGGTTAGACCGTGTGCATACTCATCTGTCGGCTTGCTCTTTCTGAACACGGTTGTTTCGCTCTTTTCCTTCACCGCCTCGGCGTCGTAGAAATAGCGATCCTGCTTCGCCAGCAGGAAGATCGGCTCCCATGACGACGTAGGCCGGTCGGTGACGCTCTCCGGCATCGGCGACTTCTTCGCCCACACGATCACGCTGCGGAGGTACCACCCGGGTTCAACCTTTGCTACGGGCTCGACGATCCAAGACGGGAGATCCACTTTCTCCCGCTGATTGCACTTCTTCACCAACTCCCAGAGGTATCGCTTCTTTTCCTGGATTTCAGGCGGAACGCTGCGGCTGCCATGCCCGTTCTTGTTGAGCGTGTCGAGGGTGTACGCGATACACGCCTGCTTCTTTTTGGCAATCAGATAGGGGTAAATCGCTCGGATGACATCGACGGCACCATTGCCATCCAGCCTCCACCCATAGCTGTCTCGCCTGGACACAATGCTGCGACCATCGGTGTCGCCCGCACGCTGTTTGATACGCGCCTTTCCCAAGCCCGTGACCATGATGCAACGATCTAGCAGCTCCACATCGTTGTTGGTGATCGTGGTATAGACCACGAATCCGTCTTGGTAATTCTGGCCAAGATGCTTCCGATACGAGTTGAAGCGACGCACACCAATGCACCCTTCGCCATCGAACATAGCGGCAAGCCACGCGCGATCAACTTCGGCTTTCACAATCGACGGAACGGTGTACGGCTGCTGGAGCGCGAGCGCGACCCGCCAGGGCATCATGCACAGGTCTTTGGGCTTGAGGCCGAAAACCCGCCGCCCCCGAGTGCCTTCCACCGCTTCCGCCGCTGTTGGACCAATTGGTCCGCCGTTCTGTTTACCTGGTCCGCCGATCCCGTTGTACGAGTCCCCAATGTTGAGCCAGAGCGTGCCGTCGTCGCGGAGCACGCGGCGCACCGCGGCGAACACCTCGACCATCTTGGCGACGAACGCCTCGGGCGTGGCTTCAAGCCCGATCTGCCCCTCGACGCCGTAGTCGCGCAGGCCCCAGTAGGGCGGGCTTGTGACAGCGCAGTGGATCGACGCCGCGGGGATCTGGGCGAGCCCTTCGAGCACGTCGCCGATGATGATGCGGGCCGCTTCGCTCACGCCGCACCTCCCACCAACTTCGCGCCCTTGGCCCACTCGTGGAACCGCGCCAACGCGGGCGATTGCGTCTGCTTGCCGTCGGGCCGCGACCAGCGGATTTCAACGTCCAAGCCTTTCGCCTGCGACTCGTCAACAGCGTCGCGGCGGTACGGGTATCCGCCAGAGAACACGATCACCGCGTCAATCCGCCGCTGCTTCCCGTCGCGCTCCCAGACTTGGCCCACTCGGTAGATCACGCCGCACCCCCGATCGCCCACAGCGCGAGCACGTAGCCGACCTTGCACGCCAGATGCATCGCCTGGTCAGTGACGAACGAGTCAGCGCGCTCATCATCGGTGTCGTCGGCGGGAGCGAGGCACTTGACCCAATCGATGATCCAGTGCAGCACAAACTCCGCGACCGCAAACCACATCGAGCCTGTAATGAGCCCGACCGCGCCAGCGTGGATCACGCAGTGCGCCGCCATCGCGCACCGCCACGGCACGCCCGGAATGGGCCGCGTGTGGTCCTTGGCTTTGGCGAGGAAATCGCCTTGGAGCGGATAGTCCGCAAGGGCGTGGGCGAAGATGAGCAGCCCGAGCATTTCAAAGAACGTCACGCCGCACCTCCGGCCTTGGCGCGGAAGCTCGGCCATTTGCACTCAATGACGCCGCCCGTCTCCTGCATCCGGCTGACGATCGAGGCGCCGAGCCGTGCCGTTAGGTCGGCGGGCTTGATGTTCGCCAGCAGCAGCGTGTGCTTGCCGGACGTGTATCGCTTGTCGATCAGGTACGCCAGCGTGCGATCTTCCCAATCCGAACCACCACGCTCCTGCACTTCATCAAGCACCAGAAGCGTCGGCTCGATGAACGAGGCCAAGGTCGCTCGCTCGCCAACGTCGTCGTTGCGGTTGAACGTTTCGCGTATCGCGAGAAAGAAGTCCATCACGTGTGCGTATTTGGCAACGTGCCCTCTGTAGTACATGTAGACGCGGCGGGCAATCGCCGTCGCCATCTGCGTCTTTCCGGTGCCACGCTGACCGACGAGGCAGACAATCGTGCCATCGCTGTCAAACAAGGCACTCCACACGTCCGACGCCGTCTTCATCCACGCGGCGTTGTCCTTCGACGGAGTCACGCCGACGTGCCTCTGCGGGAACGTGTGCAGGCATTTGCTAGCCTCGTCCCAAGATCGGTACGGTGATGTTTTCGTCGTACTCGCCTGGGCGTGTTCCGTCTGTTCTGCGGGTTGGCTGCTTGCCATTGGTCTGCTCCGTGCGGGGCATGTTCCAGATCGTGTCGGACTCGTCGAACTTGTCGGCGTTGAACCATGACGCTGGCAGGGGTAGGAACTGCTTCGGCGTCGTCTGGGCGAGCGGCGACTTCGCGTAGGCGAGTACGCGGTCCATCAGGAACTTGAACGCCTCGTCTTTGTCGCCGAAGTACCGGGCGGCCACCCGCTTGCCGGCCTTCTCGATGGCCTTCTTCGCCTCGCGTGGTTTCTCTTTCCGCCAAGTGCAGGCGTCGTAGATCCTCTCAACGCGAGCGGAGAACTCTGGCCGGACAGCCGCCGTCGATGCGTCAGCATCGACAGAGATGTCTTTTGGTTCTTTGTCTTCTGTATCTGTTACTGTCTCTGTATATGTAGCACGTACTTTCGTCCGAGTTTCGTCCGAATTGTGTCCGAGTTCTGTCCGAGTTTCGTCCGAGTTCTGTCCACGGTGCCGCTTCTTGGCCTGCCTCTTGGCGTCCACCGACCGGGCCTTGGCGCTCTTGGTGTTGTACCGGGTGTAGTTCAGGAACCGCACGCCGTCGGCGTCAACGGCCATCCAGCCGACGGCGCACGCGACGGCAAAGAAGCCGGGCAGATCAACGATCGCGTCGATGGCGTCGCCGTCCAACCGGGGGATAAACCCATCCTCGGTCAAGTCGTCGGCCCAGTCCAGAATGGTGATCCAAGCGCCAGCCGCCCGCCACTTGTCAACCTTCAACGCGACGGCGGTACGGACAACCTCCGGCTTGGTGATGAAGCCTTTGTTGAGCCGGATCCAGTCGTTGGCGGCCATTAGTAGTGTCCCCCCGTGGACAACGCCCCACCCCGCACGGTGGCTGCCCGGACCATCGCATGAAGCGTGTTCGGCACCGTGGGGGATGGGGAGTTGGGTTGAGGGCTTACGTTCATACTCAAAGGTCCAAGCAGCACCCAACACTAGCGCCGACCTTCGTTTCACCTGGGCGAAAATGAGGAACTTTTTCGTTCGGGAACAGGCATGCGCGCGAACCTGTCAATTCACCCCCAGCCCGTTGGGGCGGGGGATGACGATCAAACGAAGGACCAATCCAAGTTGGCCGAGCGGGCGCGGGCGAACTTGATCGGCCCGCACGGGTGGTCGTTGCGGCGCTTGAGCTGCTTGACGACCTCGCCACGCATCGCGGCAGCAATCGCCGAACACGCACGTTCGTATTCCATGATCATGTTCTGGCCACCAACCACGCCGACGTGCGTCAGCATGTAGTCACGCAACATGACGGCGGGCTGCACGTCGCCGCCGGGAACAAAGAACGAATCCATGAACAGGATCGCGCCGTCTTGGTCTGCGTGGTGGTACTGGACCAACGCCGCACACGGGCCGGCACGACCAACGCCACGCTTGTGCGACATACGCGAGATGCGCCCGCCAATGTACGCGAGCGAGTCGTGGTACACCGCATCGACCTTCTCCAGATCCTTGCCCGAAACACTGGTGTGCGACGTGGCCAGTTTGACCATCGCGCCGGCCAGCATCACCGCGTACTTGTTGGCCTCGGCGGTGTCGTCCACCAGCGTCTTGCGGATGTTCAGGCTACGGGGACGCCCGCAATCCATGAACTCCAGCGCCGCACGGTCCACGCCCAGCACAAGCTCGACGTTGATCCGCAAGCCGGTAGCCAGCACAGCGGCAACACGATGCTGGCCGTTGCCGAGAACTCCGTCCGACGTGATGATGATTTCGCTGGGGTAGACCATTCCCCAAGCGCCCGAACGAATCTCGTCGGCGTACTTGGTTGCGACGTGCTTGGAGAACGGGCGAGGGTTGCCGCCTCGCATCGCCCAAAGCTGTTCAGCCAGATCGGTGCCCATCTGCACCACGCCTCGCCACGGCGCAGACACGTCGCGCGTCACCCCGTCAACGTTGATCGTCCTTCTGGCGTGCCCGATCTGTGCCGGCGTCACACCTCGCGGAATCTGCAAACTCGCCATCTTCCTTCACCTTTCCGCCCATTCGGGCAAACCCGCCGCGCCCGGTCAAGGGCGGGGCAAGTGGTCGTCACTGGGCGATGCGGGCGGCCAGCCGACTTGCCGGGGTTTTGGCCCACTCCCGGCGGGGCCGAATGTCATGCGTTCTCAAGCCCGCCAAGGGCCTGCATCACAGCGTTTTCTCGCTCGGTCTTTGCTTCCTCTTCCAAGTCCTGCAACTCTTCGTACACGCTGACTCCGTTCAATACGTCGGCGAACGCATCACGCAAGGCGAACGCGCGGGCGCGGTTGAGCAGCATGCGCTTGGGATTCCCCTTCCAAGTGTCCTTACCGAGCAAGCCTGACGCCTTCGCATCATCCATGCTGAACTCGCCGGTTACGACTTCGATCTCACCATCCTCGTGCAGCCGCTCCACGCTGTAGACGCACTTGTTCCCGTCCTGCGAGTAGGTTGGCCACAGCTTGCGGGCCTTCGGCTTGCCGCTCGGGTAGCGAGCAAGCCGGACGGCAGCGACCACCTGATCGCCGTACATGCACAGTTTGCCCTTGAGGATGTAGGTGTACGAGCATGACGCATGAGCGCCGATGTTCATTCGCCGACCGTTGGCAATGACGATCATCAGACGTGAGATGGCGTCGCGCTGGTCCAGTCCCTCTGTGATGTGGGTGTACAGACGGCTCCGATAGAACTCCTGGGCGACGTAAAACTGCGCCTCCATGTTCTCGGCCACGAAGTCGCCGCCAACGTACTTGACGCCGCGTCGAATCTCCTGCGCCAGCAAGCGGTCCAGCTCGGCCTTGGCCGCATGATCGACTGGTTTGTTCGTTTGGGCCTCCCCGAGCACCGCGTCAATCTCGGTCGCGGGCATCGGGTCAGAAAGGGATGTCTGCTTCACTTGCAATCTCCACCACGCCGGGGGTTCGCGTAGCCCACGCGGGCCACTCGATTTCGGTCGGGTCGTTGTGCGGAATGTCCGGGTACGTCTTGGTTCTCTCGGCCTCGCGCCAGTGCGGGAGCAGGTCGCGGATCGCGCGGCCGGCGGCGTTGATCGCCTCGGGCGGGAGCGTGAACACGCGGCACCTGTGCATCCCCGAGTTCTCGACGACGACGAACGCCATGGTGCAGGACTGGCCGGTTACCTTGCCGAATCCCCACTGGTACCACGCGGCCTGTACGTCGTACTTGAAGTCGGCGGCGCTGCGAGCCCACGCCCGCTCGCTCGCGTCGCAGGTTGTCTTGAGGTCCACCAGGACGCGGCGCTCGGCGTTGAGGAAGTCGATGCGTGCCTTGCACCGCAGGCCGGTGTCGGAGTTCCAGATGGCCACGCACTCGCGCTCGCCCTTTCCTGTGACAAGCAGCCGGGCGTAGGGGTGGTCCATGATGGACTCGCGCATCAGGGCGAGCTTGGTTTCATCCTCGGGGTCGAGGATCACCTTGCCTTCGTTGGCCTTCTGGAACGCGGCCCACTTCGTCTTTGCGCCCTCACCCTTGGTCTTTGACTCGCGGTAGACCGGGTGGCGCTCGAGGAACGTCTCGGGCTCAAGCACCAGTGAATGGAGCGCCGTGCCGAGCTCCATCGAGGCGGTAGGCTCCTTGGGGTTCGCCCGCGCCCAGTTCATGGCGGCGATGGATGAGCCTTCGCCTACGCCGTGCTTGACGACGGACGCATTGAGCCCTGGATCCTCGCGGTACACCTTCTCCGCGACGTTGGGGTGGAGGCCGGGGGTTAGACAAGGACGGCTTGTGGTGGACTCAGCCACGCGACGCCTCGCTTTCAAGGTGCGATTGCAGGATTCGGTTAGCCGCGCTCCAACCCTCATCGTCACTCAAACAGCCAAGCACGCACAGGTCGGATACGTACCGCTCGGCTCCGAGCGACGTGCCACTGCTCCAACATGGTGCAGCGAGAAAGCCGCAGCACTTGTGATCCGGTTCGTCGCCGCCCCACGAAGGGCGCGTTGCACAGTGAAGCTCGATCCCGCCATAGCACTTCTCGCGGTCATGAACCGGACCAGCCGTGGGGCACTGAATCCACAGGTGCGCACCAGCCTTGGCCTCGCGGTCATACACGAACCAAATGAACCTCACGCCTCGCTCGTCAATAACGCGGGTAACTTCCTTCCATGTAACGCTCATTGCCCCACCCCCTTCGCGGCGCGGATGGAGTCGGCGAGGGCGTCAAAGGCATCGTCCAGAACTTCAATCGTCCTGTCATACGTTAGCTGCGATGCGTCGGGCTCAAGTGTCGCGTGCACCCTCACCGCATCGAGCAGGGTCTTGACCTTGGCGACATCGAGCCCTGCGCAGGCGTTGACGCAGGCGACGATGCGGAGCGCGTCGTCAGTTGGGTCTACGTCGCGCCCCGGCATCGGAACAATCCGAATCCGCGTTGCGGCGGTTTCGGCATCACCGCGATACACGTAATGAACCGGCGTTCCGTCGCCTAAGTACGAACGCATATCGGTTCGACCAACTTCCCACAGCTCCGGCGTGTGCTTCACTTCCCACCCCCGATCGCGTCGTCGGTGCGTGCTTCACGGGTGGCAACCAAAGAAAACACGTCATGCTCGTCCATGCCGCACCAAATCGCGGCACGCGCGAACGATTCCGCTGGGCCGGCTTCGCAATGCTCATACCGCCACGTGTACCGCCAGCGTCCTTCGCGTTCCAACCGCACGTATGGGATCATCGTGGACATGGCGTTAGTGACGTTGACCTCGCCCTCAAGCAGCAGCCTCGCCGCCCGCTGATGTTGCGGACCTCTCAGGAAGTCGCGGCCCGACTTCTCAGCAAGCCACTCGGCAACGTCCTTGGCGGTGAACGATTCCATGCCGCGGCGGAACCACTCGATGTAGATTCCTCGAAGGCTGACGACGTGCTCAACGGGCTGAAACTCAACCCACGTCGGTTCCTCGTCGTATTGCTCGCCCTTGGGCGTGCCGTAGCGGAGCGTCGCCCAGTCAGGCCGGAGCAGCACGCACACCTCGATGTGGTCGTGCTTGTTCTTGTTGGGCTCGCCTTCCCAAGTCAGATAGACCGTGCGGACGGTCGCGTGGTGTGTCACACGGCAAAATGGGAATTTCTCTCCGTACATGCCGAGCCCGCTGACGTGGACCGCTGGAACGTGCTCGGCCAGCGTGCCGCCCAACATGCACGCGCCCGGCGCTACGTCCGGCGTCGGCGACACGATCTTCCGCACGCGCTCGTTGAACTCGGTGCCCTCGAAGTTGCCGAACAACTCACCGGGCTTGACGATAAAACGGGTTGCGATTCTCACTTCCCACCTCCGATCGCCGCCGCGCACTCCTCGAACGCCCAGGACGCGACCGCCTCGGCGATGCGATCGACCCAGACCCGCTTGTTGCCCAACGCTTCCTCGGCCTCGGCCAGCAGCGCGGCCAACTTCGGCGAGTACTCGGGGATCGCGGGCACGGACGGCGGCGCGGCGGGAGCGACGGGGAGCTTCGGAGTGCAGGCGGCGGCGTGTCCGTTCAGGATCGCGGCCATTACGGGGTGGACGTGGTTATTCGCGGTCGTCATCGTTCTTCTCCTTCGCCCAGTCAAATGAGCACACTTCACACTTGATCCCCCACCGCGCGACGTGGTACGCCTGACCAATCTCGGCGTCCTCCCGCGTGCGGTAGGTCAACGCGGCCGCTTCGTTCATCACGTCAAGTGGCCGCATCCAGCGGTTCTTCTCCGTGTACCAAAGGCCGTAGCCTGCTTCCATGCGAACCTCCTGAAACGCTCGGGGCCGGAGTCGAACCGGCACGATTCCGCTTAGAACGCGGATGGGCTGTCCATTACCCAACCCGAGCAAAACCCGCCGCGCGCACGCTTGCACGCGCGGGGGTGGAGAGAGAGATCAGGACTGGTTGGTCTTGACGACGCCGGGAATGTCGCCCTTCGACAGCATGGCGCGGACTACGGCGCGGCACGAGTCGCACACGGACGCGAGGAACCGCTGACGATCGGCGCACATAATGTCGGTCGCCAGTTCGTTCTCGCCTGTCGCCTTCGACGGCTCGCAGGGATTGGACACGCGGGCGGCTAGCAGACGTTCTAGGTTCTCGGTGCGACGTGCGTAGGACGCCAGTTCCTCAAACACATCTTCCAACGCCGCGTCAATCTCCACCAGCGTCCGCCCCTTGCCGTCCACCTGCTCGTCGGCCTCGGGCCGGATGCGGGCGGCGATGTGCGCACGCTCAGCCTTGGCGTCACGAATCGCGGCATTCAGCGATGGGCCTTCCTTGGCCCCAGTCGCGTCCGTTGCTTGCGTCGCTGCCACTACCGGCGCTGGCTGTTCGACGGATGGGCCGGTTTTGTCAATAGCATCGTGCGTCTCGACCGTGGGGATGCCGGTGCCGGTGGTGTC
>ERZ724522.1587-NODE-1587-length-11957-cov-4.638380_pt1 | contig 11957 bp, 17 predicted proteins | sample MGYA00376055_ERZ724522 | MGnify/ENA primary metagenome ERZ724522 (study PRJEB28724, sample SAMN07190884) | wastewater metagenome | isolation source: effluent of sewage treatment plant in Hong Hong | place: Hong Kong | collected 2016-03-17 ... | reverse complement strand
GGGGTAACCCATGCTTCTCGACCTGAGAAGCCTGGAGGAGTCCTCGGGTCCGACGTCGTACACCAAGGCCCTCACGGGCGCGGTGTCGTTCGCCGCGTCTCGCGCGGCGGCCATGGCCCGGGCCATCGCGGCCTCCGTCAGCTTCGTAGGTTCGGCAGCCAAGTCGGCCGCAAAGAGTGTGGTCGGGGCGCTGTCGTTCGCCGGCGCGTTCGCTACCACGCGGATGAAGTCTCTGACCGCAGCACTGAGCTTCTCCGTACCCGCCGGCTGGCGCCAGGCGCTGCGTCCCGACACCGCCAGCGTCAGCTTCGTAGGGCGGCTGCCGATCCCGAAGTTCCTTACCGCTGCACTCAGTTTCGCCGGCGGTATCGCGAAGCGCACCAGCAGATCGCTGGGGGCGCTGCTGACGTTCGTCACCGATCTGTTCGGAGACAGCTCCGGCGGCGGGACTACGTACAACCAGGCCCTGACCGCGGCGCTGTCGTTCACTGCGTCCTTCGTAGGCGCGGCTAAGAAGGCTTTGTCCGCGGCCCTGAGCTTCTCGGTACCCACCGGCTGGCGCCAGGCGCTGCGTCCCGACACTGCGTCGCTCACCTTTGCTGGGTCCGTAGCGAAGCAGCTGCGCCGCATCCTAGACGCAGCCTCCCTAGCGTTCGCCGCTGCGATCGACGCAGTCAAGAACGCTGGCGGCACTGCGTACACGCAGGCGCTGACCGCGGCGCTAAGCTTCGCGGCCGCGATGTCCGTGCGCACGTCCAGAGCTCAGGCTGCCGCCCTGTCCTTCGCCGGTTCAGCGGTCCGGACCACCGGCAGGGCCTCCGCGGCCAGCCTGAGCTTCGCGGGCAGTGCGGCCAAGCGCACCGCCAAGGCCGTGGCCGGCGCCGCGTCGTTCGTTGGGGAGGTCTCCAAGAGCCCGGCCCACGCACTGGCTGCGTCGCTGAGCTTCGCCGGATCCGTGGCCAAGCAGGCGCGCCGCGCACTGAGCGCCGCCCTGAGCTTCGTCGGGGCGATCGTCACCGTCCTGAACGGCGGAGGCACGGCGTACACGCAGGCCCTGACGGCAAGCCTGAGTTTCGCCGGCGCGGTGCTGCGCGCCGTAGCCACGGCTCGTACAGCCAGCCTGAGCTTCGTCGGCGCAGTCGCCAAGCGGACTGCCACGGCACGCACTGCCAGCCTGAGCTTCGCCGGGTCGGTGTCTAAGCGCGCCGGCGCGGCACGCGCAGCCACCCTGTCCTTCGCCGGTGCCGCCCAGGTCCGCGTGTCGCACGTCCTGGCTGCGGCCCTGAGCTTCGTCGGATCGGTGGCCAAGCGCGCGGCCACGGCCCGCACCGCCAGCCTTAGCTTCGCCGGGTCGATGTCCAAGCGCGCCCAGAAGGCGCTGACGGCCAGCCTGAGCTTCGCGGCCGCCCTGGCCTCGAGGTTCACGGTGAAGGCGATGACGGCCGCCCTGGACTTCGTCGGCGTGGATCAGCACCGGATCTCCCGCGCGCAGACGGCCGCCCTGAGCTTCGTGGGGGCCCGTGCGACCACGCTGCAGCGCGCCCTGGCCGCGAGCCTGTCCTTCGGCGCAGGCCTCGTCAAGCAGGCCCAAAAGGCCCTCGCCGCGGCCCTGGACTTCGTGTCATCGCTTGCCTCGCTGTACACCCACCCGGGCACGCAGTTCGCCCTGGCCCTGGACGCCAGCCTGAGCTTCGTGGCCTCGGCCGCCCGCACGCTGGTCTCGCCGTTCCGCCGCACCCGGTCGGTCATGGTGGTGGAGGCAAGGCCCACGGAGTGGAAGGCTGTCGTCGTACGCAGGGATAAGTGGGCCCGATGATATAATTCCCCATGGCCAAGATCTTCCAGACGTTCGGCTCGACCGGCGGCGACCCCAACTGGGGGCGCGTCGTGGCGCTGCTGTACAACTCCGACACGGCGGGCGCCGTGCCGTCGGCCGGATCCGTCATCGACTCGTCTGGCCTGTCGCACCCCGTGACGGCCGGTACGGGGGTGGTGCACGCGGGGTCCGCACCCGACGGGATGACGTACTCGCGCCAGTTCAACGGGTCCGGCAGGGACTCGATGGCGGACTCGTCTGACTTCGCCTTCGGGTCGGACGACTTCACCATCGACTTCATGGTGAGGCCGCGAGTGCAGCCCGCGTCGCTCGCCTTGATCGCCAGCAAGTGGAACGGGGCGTGGCACATCGGGCTCGACGCGGCCGGTGCGAACGGTGGGTTCCCGCTCACGTTCACGGTCAACGGGCTGACGGATGCGACGATCTATGCGACCAACCTGACCATCGGGGCGTGGCAGCACGTCGCCATCGTGCGTTCCGGCCCGACGATTACGATCTTCAGGGAGGGTGCGGTCATCGGCTCCGGCGTGGCCGGCACCGGGTCGGTCAGCGCCGACACGGGGCTGCTCGAGATCGGTGGGTGGGGGGACAGCGCCGGGTACGACTTCGACGGCATGATCTCTAACTTCCGCATCACGAAGTCCGCGCGCTGGACCGGCCCGTTCACGCCGCCGACGCTACCGCTTCCCACGTCGACCGAGGTCGACTCGAAGTGGCCGTACGTCAAGTTCCTCCTGCTGCCTAAGGGTGCTAGCGGAGCAGCGCCTGTCGCGGCGTCGGAGGTGAAGGGAAAGTCCATCTCTTGGTACGGCGATGCACAGGTCGATCTGACGGACTCGTACCCGTCAGTAAAGTTCGATGGTACTGGTGACTACGGCACGACCGAAAACTCCCCCGACCTTATGATTCCGGCGTCTACACCTTTCAGCTTCGAGATTTGGGCGAAGTGCGTTGACGCTACTGGACACGGGACGATGGTCGGTACGCCGTCGTTCTTCGCGGCCAACGGCGGGTTCTTCTGGGGCATGGCACATGCCAGCGTGGGCGAGAAGCACATGATTGCCGCGAGCAGTTGGGAGGGATTCCCAGGCACCCTAGTCGAATCTGTCAGCAGGGCCGACAACACCTATCACGCCCTGTGCGTCGAGCGTGACGGGTCCAACCTCGTTCGCCTGTACGCAGATGGCGCGGTCGTCGACTCCGCAACGATCTCCGGCGGCCTGACCGGAACACTTACATCCACCCCGCTGTCCATCGGTAACGAGCTGGTAGGATACGCAACAGAGATGAAGGGGTCTATTTACGCGATCCGTCTAACGGTTGGTGCTCAGAGATACGGCGGCGCGTACACTCCGACCACTCCTAACAACATCCCGACGAACAGGATGTAGCCGTGGCCGCATTCACCAAGCCGCTCACTGCGGCACTGTCGTTCTCGTCGCTCGCCACGCGGGCGAAGGAGGCCATCGCCATGTGGCGCGTCGCGCGTCGCGTGGTGGGGTTCTTTGTGGAGGCACGTCCAACAACAATGCGCGTCCGCAGGGCGCCGAACTGAGGAGCAACGCCCGTGGAACAGCATCACAGATTCATCGACTGGCTCGCCGGAGGTACGATCCTCGCGTCCATCGCTGGATGGCTGCCGCCGATTGCAGCTCTGCTGTCCATCATTTGGTACGCGTGGCTTATCGCCGACAAGATCATCAGGAGGTTCTTCAGTGGACCGGGAAAAGATCGCCGCCGTAGCTGAGTGCGGGTTCAAGTGGCTCCAACGACTGTGGGACTGGGTCGACGCCAGAGACATCGACAAGCACGCGGTGAGCATGGCGTTCCTGTTCGGGACGTTCAAGATCACCACATGGGCGATGTACTACGCTGAGCACTCGATCCGCCCCGGCCTTGAGACGGCCGCCGTCATTGCCGCCGCCACGGCGCCGTTCATGGCTGCTCAGGCAGCCATCGTGAAGTGGTACTTCGAATCGAGGACCGCGTGACCACAGTCGCTTGCAACCTGAAGGAGATGGCCGCCGACACGCGCGTCGTGTGGGAGGGCATCAGCTCGGACTCGTACACGGGGCTCAAGCTATACACGTCGAAGCGCGGCAGCGTGTTCGGCGTGACAGGAAACAACTGCTCCGGAGTGATTCGTGCCATCGAGTGGCTGCAGCAGGAGACCCCGGCTCTGGAGCATCGTCCGCAGCCACCCAACGGGGACCACGACTGGGACTGGCGCATCATCGAGCTGTCGCCGCAGGGCATCGCTGTCTACAACGAACTACTTGAGCGCGAGCCTATCATGGACGGCATGGTGGCCGTGGGCAGCGGTCGCAAGGTTGCACTGTACTGCATGAAGTACCTCGGGATGTCTCCTGCACAGGCGGTGGCGGAAGCTGCCAAGGTAGACGAGTGGACCGACGTGCCCGTGTACCATGTCACGTTGCCGGACATGCAGATCGTGCGGTGGACGGCTCCCAAGAAGAAGGCCAAATGATCGGCCACGTGGTGGCTTTCCTCGCGCTGGTGATCCTAGACTGGCTGTATGCGGACTATACCAGGCACGTGGCGTCTGGCAGGATCTTCAGCAGTGCCGCGCTGGCTACGGCCTTGTACGGTTTCGGCGGGGTGGCTACGCTGGCCGTCGTAGACGATCCGTGGAGACTCCCCGCTGCCATGGCGGGGGCGTTCGTAGGCACTGCCCTAGCGCAGTGGCGTGCTACAATGAAAGCTTAAACCCAACTTTCGTGAAAGGCACGCCGCCCTCGCCGCCACGCGCAAGGAGGACTCCAGTGCTTAGTCGCATTCTCCGCTGGTTTGGATACGTCAGGATCGACTACGGTTTTAGCTACGGCCGTCATTGGGTAGAGATCGACGGAAAAGTGATCGCGCAGACACCGGGAGACGCCCTTTGGATGAACGACAAAGATGTTCGCCGCCTCGCCATTGCAGTCATCGACGGATGCGAATGGGAGGCGCAGGAAGGAGACCAGTGGTACATCCAAGAGGTAAAGAAACGCTGGCCGTGGCATGACCTAGAGGCGAGGGTAGCTTCGCTGTCCGACACGCGCAAGAAGGAAGGAAATGGCTGACATCAAGAAGCTGAAGCGAGACGCTGCCATCGTTGCCGGATGCTGGAGCTTGGCGACCAGCGACTGCTCGCTGGTGATGGGCCGGTGAACAACCAGCTTCCAGACTTGACGCCGCAGGAGTGGGGCAGGGTCTACCGTGCTTGCAAGCGCATCGTGAAGGAGACGAACCGTGTCTGACCTCACAGACGCCGAGATCGTCGCGGCTTGCGCGAGGGCGATGGGTATAGAACTTATTGATGATTGTGGAGTGTTGTGGGTTGCTGGATTCATTGATGCTGTTGAATACAGCCCCCTTACCGACCGCGCACAGGCGATGGAGTTGGTGGAGAAGTTGCGGCTTAGGGTGATCGGTAGCGGCCCTCCGTATAGCCGTGCCGCCGACCCTGTATGGATTGTCGAGCAGGGCGGGAACCGTGGCGAGGCCCGAGACACTAACCTCCTCCGCGCCATCTGCCTGTGCGCTGCCCGCGTGCGGATCGAGAAGGAGAAGAACGCAAATGGATAAAAGATGCGCGCTTTGCTGGCGAAGTATGCGGAGCGGTGGCGCTACTGGCGCACGTTCTGGCCCGCTCTGTGCCGGATGGAGGTATCGCGGTTAGCGCAGTGGCGTGCTACAATGAAAGCTTAAACCTAACTTTCGTGAAAGGCACTATGAACATCCTACTGCTCGACATCGAGACGTCCCCCAACCTGGCGTACGTGTGGGGAATCTGGGAGCAGAATGTCCAGCTTAACCAGTTGGTCAGCTGCAGCAGCACATTGTGCTGGGCAGCGAAGTGGCTGGACGAGCCCGAGATCATGTTCGACTCGGTGCACAAGTCCAGCGAAAAGCAGATGCTCAAGGGCGTACACCGCCTGCTGGACCGCGCTGACATGGTGGTCCACTACAACGGCAAGAAGTTCGACGTGCCGACGCTGAACAAAGAGTTCCTGCTGAACGACATGGCCCCGCCGTCGCCGTACAAGCAGGTGGACATGCTCCACGTCGCCCGCGAGAAGTTCCGGTTCCAGTCGAACAAGCTCGACTACGTGGCGAAGCAGCTTGGCCTTGGCAGCAAGGTGTCCCACGAAGGCTTCGAGCTGTGGGTCAAGTGCCTCAAGGGCGACCCCGAAGCGTGGAAGCGCATGGAGAAGTACAACCGCGGAGACGTTGCGCTTCTGGAGAAGGTTTACAAGAAGATGCTGCCGTGGATCCCGAACCACCCGAATCACGGTGCCCACGATGGCGACATCGACGCGTGCCCGTCGTGCGGCGGGCATCACCTGCAGCGCCGTGGCTTCGCCGTGACTCGCGACGCCAAGTACGCCCGGTACCAGTGCAGCGACTGCGGAGCGTGGTCGCGCGGTACCAAGGCAGTGGTTCGCAGCCGTGCAACAACCGTTGGAGTAGCAGCGTGAGTGAATTCACAAAGGCAAACCTCGTAACGATCATGCCGACATGCGCCGGCAGGATCGACCCGTGGATCGGTTTCCTGAACGCAGCGGCAGAGGAGTTCGAGTTCGACTTCCCGCTGCGTCGCGCTGCGTTCATTGCGCAGGCTGCCCACGAGTGCGCCGAGTTCAAGTTCATGAAGGAGCTCGCGTCCGGCGAAGCGTACGAGGGTCGTAAGGACCTCGGCAACACGCAGCTTGGCGACGGCGCACGGTTCAAGGGGCGCGGCATCTTCCAGCTTACCGGTCATGCCAACTACGATCAGGTGGGTTACGACCTGTTCCTGGACCGCGACTGGTTCAGCATGAATCCGGCGCTGGCCGAGCTACCCGAGTACGCGTGCCGCATCGCAGGGTGGTTCTGGAAGAAGAATGGTCTGAGCCAGTTGGCTGACGATCAGGACTTCCGCGGCATCACCAAACGAATCAACGGTGGGTACAACGGGTGGTCTGACCGCCTTGCCTACTACGAGCGTGCGAAGGCGGTGTTGCTATGAGTCTCGAAGCTATGCCCCTCCCAATCCCGCAAGGGTGGATGTGCCCCAAGTGCTGCAAGATCCTGTCGCCATCGGTACAAGAGCATGAATGCGTAGGTGTACATATCTTCTCCTCGGAAGCTACACATGGGTGCACTGCGTGTAGAGGCGGCGTATGCGGTTGCTACCGGCCTGAGCTTGGGCCGTGGGCGAAGTAAATAGGCAGCAGCGGGGATGTCACGAAAAGCACGTGTACCTGAGCGAGATCGCCGCCCTAGTGACGGCGAGAGCTCGGGAGAGCAAGGGAGCACCCCCGCTGCGCCAGTACAAGTGCCAGTTCTGCGGGTTCTGGCACCTGACGAAGAGGCGCCAAGATACCGTGCGTACTGCCCGCAGTGCGGTGGGTCGCTAGTGGAAGGAGACTGCTTTTGCTGATTCCAGAGATCATCAAGATGAAGATCATCATCGTGGCCATGGTAGTCATGGCCACAGTGACCGCGTGCTCCGTCTTCGCTGTCAAGGTGCAGACAGACCGCCTGCGTGCTGTGCAGAACGAGTACGACATGTTCAAGGGCGGAGTCGATGCGCTAGCCGAGGCTGCGCGCGTTCGTGCGAACGAGATCAACGAGCAGAACAGACAGAACATGGAGAGGGCAAATGAAAGGTATTCGCGTCTTGATGCTGACCTTCGCGCTACTCGCGAGCGGCTGCGCATCGCAACAAGTACCCGTGGCAGTTTCGTGCCCGAAGCCGCCCGCGATTCCGGAGGTCCTATCCGAGCCTGCTACGACGGGGCCGAGCTTGATGGAGCGCTTCGAAGCTTCGCTGAAGCAGTTGAAGGAATCGCTGGAGAAGGCCAGAAGGCAGTGAATGGACTGAACACGGCCAAGGAGTGGGCGCGTGGAAATCACTAAGTTCAAGGGCCTCAAGAACACCGTGGCAGAGGAGCGCCTTCTGCCCGGTGAGCTGTCAGAGGCGTACGACATCGACATCGACGGCGTCGGTGCAGTACGCACTCGGCAGGGGCTCACCGCCGTGTCTGCCACGGCGTCGCATTCCATGTGGTCCAGCGGCGACTTCTGCTTCGTCGCGCAGGGCACAACGCTGTACCGCATGTCGTCGTCGGGTGCATTGACTCAGGTGGCTACGCTCACCAGCACGCGCCCGATCTCCTACATGGAGTCGAACGGGACGGTGTACTGGTCGAACGGCACCGACACAGGGCGCATCGTGCGTGGTGCTGCGAAGCGGTGGGGCATTGCCCCGCCCGTAGGACAGCCTCGCGCCAGTGTGACGGTGGGATCCCTGCCCGCAGCCACGTACAAGTACGCTATGACGTTCATCCGGTCCGACGGCGAGGAGAGCGGAGCGCGCACGGCAGCTACGTTCGAGCTTAACGCCGTCGGTGGAATCGCATTCACCAGCTTCCCGACGTCCAGCGATCCAGACGTAGCAGGCTTTTCGCTGTACCTGTCCGGACCAAACGGCACGGAGATGTACCACATTGGTACGTTCCCATCGAGCACGACCACAGTCAACCACCGAAACGAAGCCTCGCGCCTAGGCGTCGCACTGGACCCGGAGTACGCCGAAGCCGCCCCCGCAGGCACGATCGTGGAGAAGCTGGCTGGCGTGGCGTACGTGGCGGACGGCAGCGTGATCTGGTACTCGGACCCGTACCGCATGGAGCGGTTCCGCAGGGGGTCCCGTTTCCTGCAGTTCCCGGGGCTGGTCACGATGGTCGCTGCGGTAGACGACGGCCTGTTCGTAGCCACGGAGTCCTCCACGTGGTTCCTTGGCGGTACAGAGCCCACTACCATGAAGCCGTCCCGAGTTCTGGAGTCCGGGGCCATCCCCGGCACCGTGGCCAAGGTAGACAGCTCGGAGCTTGACGCTGACGACGACGAGGACACGTCCCCCACGCGCCCGTCCGTGTTCTGGATGTCCACCCATGGCATCATCGCTGGCCGCTCCGGCGGGCAGGTAGAGAAGCTGACCTATGACACCTACGGTATCCCCGTGGGCCATAGGGGGTCCGCCCTGCTGCGCACGGACCGCGGCAATGTGACTTACGTATCCTCGGTGGAGGGCTCTTCCACCGGTAACCAGCACTGAACGTGGTATAATTCGGCACCGGTCTGAACCCCGGCCCATATTCCTAGGAGCACTGAAATGGCCCTCCGTCCTTCCATCGCCCTGCGCAACTACCTGCTCGAAGGTGGCTCGCTCAAGATGGCGCTGTCGAACTGCACCATCAAGGTGTACACGGGTTCTCAGCCCGCGACCGCCGACGCCGCCCCCACGGGCACGCTGCTGTGCACGTACACGTCCTCGGGCGGTACGGCCACGCGCGAGGTACGCGCATACGGCTCGACCGAGCTGACGGCTGGTTCGTCGGGCTCGGTGGACACGGTCGGCATCAAGCTGGGTTCCTCGGGTGCGACCATCGCCCTGCTGCCCAGCGCGATCACGTACGCCACGTCGCTCGCCAACACGGCTGCGCTGGTGGCTGCGGCGATCAACAACAACCCCAAGAACATCTACGTTGACGCTTCGGTGCCTAGCGGCGCCATCATCCGCCTGACGGCGAAGCCTGGCGTAGGCGCGGTTCCGAACTCGTCGTGGGAAGTCGTGTCGACGGTGACCACGCTGACGAAGACGGACACCAACTTCGCAAACGGCGTGACGGCGGCGAACATGCTGACGTGGGGCGACGCCTCGGCCGGCACGCTGGTCAAGAGCACGACGGAGACGTGGAGCGGCACGGCTGCTGCCACGGGAACGGCGGGCTGGTTCCGCATCGAAGCTTCGGTGTCGGATGCCGGTGCGCTCGACTCGTCGGAAGCGGTAATGCGCCTCGACGGCTCTATCGCTACGAGCGGCGCAGAGCTGAACATGACGCCGACTTCCATCACCAGCGGCGCGGTCCAGACCATCTCGAGCTTCTCGGTCACGCTGCCGATCGCGTAACGGAGTAGTACATGGCGCAGGACGCTGCGGTATTCCTGCAGCCGCTTAGCGCCACGGCCGGGGCGCCGGGCGGTAGTCCGTCGCTCAGTGCCCTGACCATCTCGGCCGGGGCGCCGGGCGGGACTCCGTCTTTCGAAGCAGCCACAGCGGCTGGCGAAGGGTTCGCTGGCAGCACAGCGGACGGTGGATACGCCACATCGCTGCCCAGGCTAACGGGCGATGGCACGGGATCGGCGGGATCAGTAGCCTCGGGTGACGGCGAGTTCGAGCCGCTCACGGCCGACGGCACGACCCCAGCCTACACGGACGCCAGCTTCGAGCCGCTGACGGCCGACGCTACCGGCCTGACAGGCGGCGTAGCATCTGCTGACGTTCGGCTGGAGCCGCTGACGGCTGCGGTCGTAGGCGTGCCTGCCGGAGTTGCGTCGGGTGCACCGTCGTTTCAACCGCTGGATGCTACGGCTACCAGCCAAGTCACGGTCGTAATCACTGGGGCGGCATCCTTCGCTCCGCTGCAGTCGTCGGCCACGGCGCTGGTCGGCTCCGTGGCTACGGCGGCTGTGTCCTTCGAGCCGCTGGATGCGTCCACGGCTTCCCTCGTTGCCGGCGTAGCCTCGGGCAGCCTGACCCTGACCCCCATGTACGCCGTGGGCGTGGGTCACGGGCCCAACATGGCCGTGCGCACGTGGGCGCTCAACACGAGCAACAAGGCCCTCACGGAGTATCGTAACTTCGACTTCAACAGCTACACGGAGTTTGGTGGCCGTTTCTACGCTGCCGGCGACGACGGCATCTTCGAGCTGGCTGGCACCGATGACGACGGCACGGAGATCACGTGGTCCTTCGCTACGGGGTTCCATGACGGGGCTTCGGGCAGCCGCTCCGTTCGCGGAGCCCTCGGGGCAGCCGACGCTTTCAAGCTGAAGCGACTGGAAGAAGTCCTGCTTGCAGTAAGGTACAATGGACCCCTGCGTATCCGAGTCTGGACAGACGACGAGACGTACTACGACTACACCGTGGCCAGCTACAGAGACGACATGATCCAGCAGATTCGGTCCAAGCTCGGACGCGGTACACGATCGCGGTTCTACAAGGTACAGATCTCGGCCGTTGGAACTTCGGCGGAAATCTTCTCGATGACCATGCCCATGATTCCGCTTCAGCGGAGGGTAGGATAAATGGCACTCACGCTAGGAAGCCTGACGGGCGACACGCTAACTGCCTTCGGAAATTGGATGGGTGATATTGTCCAGACATTTGCCGCTGAGGCTGAGACGTTCGTCCTCAAGCTGCATGACAACAGCGAGGTCGACTTCTCTCAGGTCGGACTGCCAGACCAGCTCAATTACCTGCAGTGGGACTACGACGTAGAGCTGGCTCAGCTGCGCAGCATCAACCCTAGCTTCATCACTCCGTCTACCTCCGTTATCGATGCCGCCGGGGATTCTCTCGCTGCGCTGGCGGTTCCTGTGTCACCGACACTACTCGCTGCGGTGCCGGCGTTTCCGACGCAGGACGTGGAGCGTCCGACTGTCAACCTCCCCGCAACTCCAGGGACCAACGTCGGCGAGGCGCCCGGCGACGCTCCTGTAGTAACGGAGTACGCTACCCCTGACGCTCCGACAATCACGCTGCCGTCGGTCCCGACGTTCGAGGAGCTGCAGATCCCGGCTGCTCCGTCGTTCAGCATCCCGTCGTTTGCACAGACGGCTCCCACGTTCAACCTCGCTCCGCCTACGGCGCAGTTCGACTTCGTGGACGACGAGTACGTGTCCGTGCTCCATGACCCGCTGGTCACCAAGCTCCTGACCGACTTGGAGAACGGTGGATACGGTATCGAGGCGGACGACGAGGCCGCCCTGTGGGCACGTGCCCGCGACCGCGCCGAGTCCGCCGCTCGCGTGGCAGTGGACAACATCATGCGGCAGGCTGTTCAGACGTCGTTCCCGATGCCTCAGGGGGCTTTGTTTGCTCAGCTGGAAAAGGCTCGCGCCGACGCCATCAGCGCCATGCAGGAGGCGAATCGCGAGATCGCCCTGAAGCGTGCTGACATGTACGTCGAGAACCGTAAGTTCACGATTCAGGAAGTGCGGCAGTACGAGCAGATCCTGCGCAACTTCTTCATTGCCACGCAAGAGCGAATGCTGAACGCAGCCAAGG
>ERZ724522.1586-NODE-1586-length-11975-cov-6.320218_pt1 | contig 11975 bp, 12 predicted proteins | sample MGYA00376055_ERZ724522 | MGnify/ENA primary metagenome ERZ724522 (study PRJEB28724, sample SAMN07190884) | wastewater metagenome | isolation source: effluent of sewage treatment plant in Hong Hong | place: Hong Kong | collected 2016-03-17 ... | reverse complement strand
AACGCCCCGTCGCAGCGGGGCTTTCTTTTTTCATGATCCCACACGGCGTCCATTTCGACATCCCAGAGAAAGAGTACCGAGCAGATCCGGCGTATTCGTATTCTCAGGTGACGAACATGCTTCCAACCCCAGCCGACTACAAATGGCTGAAGGACAACCCGCAACCGCACACGATGGCAATGGCGGCTGGAACACTCATCGGACGCCTTGTTCTTGAGCCGGAACGCGCATCCCTTGACGGATTCTCGATCAAACCGGAGCCGCGTGCCCCGAGTGGATGGGAAGCCGCGCAACAGGCCGCAGGATTGATCCCTATCAAAACGAGCGACATCGAAGAATGCAAACTCGCCGCTGAGTCTTTGCGGAACCACCCGATTGCCGGACCAATCCTGACGGGTGAAGGGCGATCCGAGGTCACGATCATTTTCGACGTGGATGGAATCCGATGCAAGGCGCGTATTGACCGAGTTCCTGACGACACGGACTACCTCGTGGACCTGAAGAAGACCCGTGACGCCGCTCCTGGGCGTTGGGTTGACGGCAAGACCGATGCGTATTTTCAGCAAAGTAAATTTGCGTATCAGGTAAAGGATATGGGATACTACATCCAGGCCGGGCTGTACTTGTTCGGATGGAACCAAGTGTGCCCCGATTCAAAACGAACCCGATGGCTGAACGTCTGCGTCGAGCAAGATCCACCGTGCAAGGTCATGGTGTACGAGCTTGAACAGGAAGCCATCAAACGCGGGTTGGACGATTTCAAGCGGCTACTGAAGAAACTGCGCGAGTGCGAAGATTCTGGTGTGTGGCCGGGATATGAAGAGAAAGTTGAAGTGATCGGTTTACCAAAGTGATTTATGATCGTACTGAAGATTGATGTGACGAAGATCGACAAGAACCACCTGTTCCAAGGTAAGAGCGCAAAGTACCTCGATGCTGCTTTGCACAATCGGCCCGACGAATACGGCAATGAAGGGTTCATCACCCAAAGCGTCTCCAAGGAGGCCCGCGCAAGAAACGAAAAAGGGCCGATCATTGGAAACTGGAAGAACGTCGGTGGAGCATCTAAGCCAACACAGGCTGAAGCAAAGCCTGCCACATCCAAACCAAAGCCCCCTGTAGATGACGATGGGGATTCTGTGCCATTCTGATCTAACACCAAATCAAAGGAAATATGGAACAACGAATTGAAGACCTGATTGCGGAATTGCAGAAGTTCGACAAGGACACGCGGATTGTCGGCATCGTCGAAGTGAAATAGAACGACAAGCGAACCGCCGTTGAAGTGTTGGTGAACGACAACTAACATGACCACATTCCCACGCCAAGAACTGGCCAAGGCGCTGTCTGAAGCATCAGGCCCGTCCAAGCGCCCAACACAAGGGCAGCACTCGTTTACACGCATCACGGTTCAGGACTCGTCCGCAACTGTTGAATGCTACAACGGAGTCATGAGATGCACCTCTGTTGTCAGCGGTGTGTCTGGTGACGCAATCGACATCCTGGTTCACGCCGAAATGCTTTCGAGCGCCATCGAAAACACCAGCGCCGAGACGGTTGAGGTCACACCAGAAACCAACCGCATCAAACTCAAGGTTGGCTCACGTAACGCATCAGTGCCAACGCTCCCTGTTGCCGACAACTGGACCGATCGCCAAGAGCGCAAAGCTCTGTCCAGAATCCAAGTGACGGACCATGAGTCGTTCGTCCCGATTCTCAAGATCGCGCACGGGATTGCAAAGGGGGCCAAGTTCGACGAGAACAAGCACGTCGAATTGACAGCGGAACCGGGCCTTGTTCGCATTGCCTGCACCAGCCGGTATCAAACATTGTGGGCGTCCCACAAATGCACCACGAAGGGAACTGGAACGATTGCGGTGCCGGTTGAATCAGTGGATGAAGTGTTGAAGTCGGCAAGCAACTCCATGTTGTTCCGAATCTTTGACAACGCATTCGCGTACAACAGCGGCAACCTGTCCCTTGAATCGTCGATCAAGAGCAACCCGCAGATCGTCACGCCGCTCATTCCAAGCATCATCCAACGGTTCAGGAAGCAGGACTCACCATCTGCAATCGTTGATCGGATTGAGCTTATCAACGCACTGAAGAGTGCCGACGCTGTAGCACAGAAGCGTGCGATTCCAAGCATCAACCTGGAAATCGACATCGCGAAACTGGTCGTGTCCTGTGACAACTCCGAAACCAGTGTTGAATCGGAAGTGCCAGCGTCAACCATTGGGGCCGTGTCATTCCGAATCTCTGCGTCAGACATTGTTAGCACCCTGTCAAAGATGCCGGGTGAAAAGGTTGTCATTGAGCACGCGCCAGAAACACCTACAGCTTGGTTCTCGCCGTTTGAGAACGACACAATCCTCATTGCGGTTCAAATCATCAGGAAAGAATGAAAACCATCATCGCAATCGACCCTGGAAAGTCAGGTGGGTACGCGGTTAAATGGGGTTTAACACCAGCGCCTCGTGGTCAAATCCAAACGACACGCGGAATCACTCTCCACAAAATGCCAGAGTCAGACGTTGAACTTGTTGACCACATTAGAGAGCTTGTGTCGAACTCCGCTGACGATGGTGTTGAAATCGAAGCCGTCATCGAAACGGTTGGCGGATACGTCGGAGGAAAAGGCGCACCCGGTTCCAGCATGTTCAACTTCGGGTTCTCAACCGGATTCGTCCACGGCGCTATCATTGCGCTTGGAATACCCCTGCACGAGATCCGACCACAGGAATGGCAGAAACGTGTCAACGCTGGAACCAGTAAGATCCACGGCACAAAGCCAGCATGGAAGCGCCACCTAGTCAATCTCGCCAAGAAACACTTCCCGCAAGTCCAAGGAATTAACCTTTCGACGGCGGACGCACTCCTAATCCTTGAAGCACATTTGAAATGAGTACCGAATCTAAAGCACGTTCAGGCGGCGTTGGTTTTGGGGGACTACTGTTCCTCCTGTTCCTGACACTCAAACTCACTCACGTCATTGATTGGTCTTGGTGGTGGGTAACGGCCCCGTTATGGGGTGGTGTTGCTATCTTCCTTGGCGCAATACTCATCGTCGCGATTGGGGCAGCAATTGTCACCATCTTCTCAAATTAACACCCAAGACCTGAACCGAACTGCGACGCGAAGCCCTCAAGATGGTTGAGCAGTGCATCTGCAAAGACCGCCAGAAGACTCACGGAGACGCCGAGGACAACTTCGCCAACATTGCAACCATTGCCAACATCGTCCTGAAGAACAAGCTGGCCCAACCGCTCGACGCGCTTGATGTCGCCCTGTTTTCCATGTGCATCAAGATGGGCCGGTGCGCCACGTCGCCGCGCCACTTGGACAACCTCATCGACCACGCCGGTTACGCCATGTGCGGGGCTGGCATCGTCCTCCGCGAGCAGGAGCAATGGCCAAACGGAATCCCAGATGCCGATTACCAGAATATGCACGAACTCTTGGAAAAACTCGTGAAATAAACTTGAACCGCCCGCGTGGTGGTTCATAAATAGGTGGTCAAAAGGAATATGGACTACAAGAAAACCACTCCCGATCATTTGCGATTCGAGGAGTTCATTGAAAGTAAATCTCAGCTTGGTGGCGATTACGGTTTTGAACCGTCGTTTCTTCCAGGCTTTCTATTCGACTTCCAGCGGCACTTGGTTGACTGGTCAGTGCGTCGCGGACGTGCGGCAATTTTCGCCGAGTGTGGCTTAGGCAAGAGCCCTGTTCAGCTTACATGGGCTCAGAACATTGTTGAGAAAACCAACATGCCGGTTCTGATACTGACACCACTGGCTGTCAGTGCCCAAACCGTTCGAGAGGCTTCCAAGTTCAACATCGAGGCGAAACAGAGTCGAGATGGTGTGATCAATTCAAAGATCGTCGTAACGAATTATCACAAGCTGCATTACTTCAGCCCGAACGATTTTGCTGGAGTGGTTTGCGACGAGTCCGGGATCCTGAAAAACTACGATGGGGCTATAAAATCGCAGGTGACAGAGTTCATGAAGAAGACTAAGTACAGGCTTCTTTGCACCGCAACACCAGCGCCAAACGATTTGATTGAACTCGGCACATCCAGCGAGGCCCTTGGGGAACTTGGGTTCATTGACATGTTGAGTCGGTTTTTCAAGAAGGCTGAATCAACCACAAGCCGCAGCGACGAGTTTCGCGCTGGCGTTTATCGGTTTCGAGGTCACGCGGAGCAAAACTTCTGGCGGTGGGTTTGCTCTTGGTCTCGGGCTATCCGAAAGCCGTCCGATCTGGGGTTCAGTGATGACAAGTTCAAGCTGCCTGAACTCACACAAACACAGCACATCGTTTCATCTGACACACCGCCGGACGGCTTTCTGTTTTCCACAAAGGCCAACAGTCTTCAGGAGCAACGCGCTGAACGCCGCAGAACACTAAAGCAACGGTGCGAGAAAGCGGCATCTTTGATTTGCGACACAGGAAAACCAGCGGTCGCGTGGTGTCACCTGAACGACGAAGGAAACCTACTTGAGAAACTGATTCCCGGAGCCGTTGAGGTTGACGGCTCCGACTCCGACGAGTTCAAGGAAGAGTCGTTTGAGGCTTTCTCCGCCGGTCAAATTCGCGTCTTGGTTTCAAAACCAACCGTTGCTGGATTTGGTTTGAACTGGCAACACTGCGCCCATCAGACGTTTTTCCCGTCGCACTCGTTTGAGCAGCTCTACCAATCCGTTCGCCGATCTTGGAGGTTTGGCCAGATCAACCCGGTCCACATCGACATGGTTACATCTGAAGGGGAATCGACGGTTCTTGAAAACCTCCAACGCAAATCCAAGGCCGCTGACGAGATGTTTGAAAACCTCGTCAGGCTCATCAACAACGAATTGCGGATCATTTCAGAAAACAAGCACGTCAAAAAACAGGAACTACCATCATGGCTATAATCGACCAAACAATAACAGAAAACTACGCGCTCTATAACGGCGATTGCGTGGAGGTGATGCGTCAACTCCCAGACTCATCGGTTGACATGTCCATTTATAGTCCGCCTTTTTGCGGGTTATACAATTATTCATCCGACGAGAAGGATCTGAGCAACTGCAAGGATTACGACCAGTTCTTTGAACACTACTCGTTTGTTGTGAGTGAGATTTTTAGGCTCACAAAACCTGGAAGAATCACGGCGGTTCACTGCATGGACATACCGCGTGCCGGGGCAAATGTCGGCGGGGGATTGATCGACTTCCCGGGCGACATCATCCGACTGCACGAGAAGCTCGGGTTCTCGTATTGCGCCCGATACCACATTTGGAAGGAGCCGCTTGGAGTCCGAAACCGGACAATGGCAAAAGGGTTGGCTCATGCTCAAATCGTTGAAGACTCATCGTTATGCGACGTTGCCGCCGCCGACTACCTTCTCATGTTCCGACGCAAGGGCGAGAACAAGATTCCCGTGGCTCACCCAACCGGCCTGCATCACTATGCCGGTGAGCGCAAGATGCCCGCCGAACTTTTGAAATACAAAGGCTGGACCGGGAAGCAGACGGAGAACCGATACAGTCATTGGATTTGGAGGCAGTACGCCAGCGCGTTCTGGGATGACGTTCGGCTTGGGAATGTTCTTTCTCACGAAGAATCAAAAGACCCAGAGGACGAGCGCCATGTTCACCCGCTTCAATTAGATGTGATTGAAAGAGCCTGTACGCTCTGGACGAATCCGGGCGAGGTTGTGCTCACTCCATTCATGGGTGTCGGATCTGAAGTTTACGGCGCTGTCGTGAATGGGCGCAAGGGCATAGGGGCTGAGCTGAAAAGCACCTATTACAGACAGGCCGTCAAGAACCTAGAACGCGCCAAGGTGGACATGTTAAACCGGGAAGCTGGCGACAACAGCATCTTCGACTTCGCGGAGGCAACCGATGAGTGAGCACTGGATTCAAACGTACACGGGCCGCAAGTTTTACCCGCTGTCGCCACGGGCCGAGGACATCGACATTGTGGACATCGCCCACGCGCTCAGCCAAAAGTGCCGATTCACGGGCCACTGTTCGGAATTCTGGTCCGTCGCAAATCACAGCATCACAGTTGCGGATGAATGCACCGGCAAGAACGCGCTGATTGCCCTTATGCACGACGCTGCCGAAGCGTACATGCCCGACGTGGCATCGCCCATCAAAAGCCTCCTACCGGACGTTATGGAGATGGAGCGGGTGCTTTGGAAGTGCATCGCGGAGAGGTTCGATCTTCCGCTTGAAATGCCAATCGAAGTGAAGAATGTTGACCTGTTGGTGTTGGAATCAGAGCGTCGTCGGTTTATGTCTCCAAGCAAGCACAACTGGGGGCTTCCGTCGGGCCGGTTCATCAAGCTGGATCAGAAGCCAGCCCACCAAGCAAAGACGCATTTTATTCGCATGTTCACCGCCCTTCAACCATGAGCTACACCTCATCCAAACTGACAAAGCCGCTCACCAAGCGGAAGTTCACAGATCCAGCAGAGCTTCCAAACCGCGCCGAGGTCATCACGTATTTCGCCCGAGCCAAGTACAACGGAAAGCCGTGCTACCCTCCTGGGTGGCGAAAGCTGCTAAACCTACCATTCGACTTCATGCGCGAGGTCGGAGGGCTTGGCGAGCTTCCTGTCGAGTACATCACTTTGCAAATGAGGGAGGTCCAATGACGTACTCCATTTCCGAGGAGCGGTACAACAAGATCGCTGAGAACGCCATCAACAGGCTTCCGCTTGGAGCTAACAAGCACGAGCTGGCAGCGATGGTCTACCAGCTTACAACCGCCGTGGTGGCGGCATCAGCCGGCGTCCGTCAGGAGTTTCGCGACCTTTCCAAGCTCGGCGTCATCTCAGCAGAGGACCGGATCTTCATCGCCAAGGTGTTGATCTCTACCCAGATCATGGCTGAAAGCGGCGAGAAACCTACCGATGAAGACCGCGCAAACGTCAACAAAGCGGTCGGACTTCTGAAGCCTGCGAAACAGGTTTGACTTTAACGTCGCGAACCTACAACTTGGCACCGTTGTTGTTGGTTTGAGATGTTCGTGGCCGGTTGGTGGGTTTTATTCCTTTCCCCACTGACCGGCCATTGTCGCGTTTACGGTTGACCTACCCACCGCATGAGGTCTTTAGTGTGGTAGGTATATCGTTAAAGTATGGCATCAAACGCATTTGGAACGGTTGGTTGGCAGGGGTTCACACCGGCAAAACCGGCTGTCTCCAATCCGTTTACCACCATCACAAACACCAAGTCGCCCGAGGTTGACACTCGTTTGGCTGACCTTTTCAAGCAGTTCGACACCCTGCGAAGCCTTGGAACGTCATCCCTGACCGACTACACCAAGGCACTCAATCAGAATACCCCGCAACTGAAGGGGTTTGCAATGTCCGACATTGGCGCTCTGAACGACGTAGCAAGTGGCCGCACTGCTGAGGATCTTGCTCGGATTCGAGCCAACCGGGCCAATGCCATCAAACTCTCCGCCGACCGGGCTCGCGCTGGCGTATCCGGCGCTCTGGCTCAAACACAACTCGCTTCTGGTGGCGGCGGTCGTTCGTTGGGGTCGTCCAGCTACATGCAGAAGTTGGCGCTCAACAAGCTCTCCGACATCGAGGCCAAGGCTGCGGCTGACGCTGCGGACGCTGAACGCTCAGATTACCTCTATAACCAAGGTTTGCGTATGGGCACACTTGGGCAGCGGGGTGGCTATCTCGATGCCTTGGCGGGCCGTTCCCTGCTTCCGTTGAAGGCAACCTCGGACCAGTACGGGGCGAACCTGAACCAGCTCGGGACGCTCCTGCAACAGTACCTCGCGAACAATTTCATCGGGCTCCAGAAGCCCTACATGACCGATTATGGCGTTTAGACCACCCGTTGCTGACCCCCGGCTTGTGATGCAACCCCAGAACGTGGGAGGCTATCTCGCGTACTGGAACGCAAACCGTGGCCAGATGCAGGACTACCAGACAGGGCTTCCACTGGCCGACCGTCTTGCGGCTGTTCAGTCAACTCAACCCTATCGCGGCGACATGATCTACGGGGACTCCTACGGTGGGGTCCAAGCGGCTGAATCGGGCCAGCAACAGGCGTTGTTCAATCAGGCGATGGCTCAGGAGCAGTTGAGACAACAGGCTCTTGCGCGTCAGGATTCGCTGCGGTTCCGTGACCAACAGGCCAACCTAGACAGGCAGCTTCGCGTGGCTGACATGCTTGAAAGGGCGCGTGAGTCGAACCAGAGGAACGCATACGATAGGGGGCAGCTTGACCGGCAAACGAAGCTGGATGCCGACAGGCGACTGGAGTTCACCAAGGATTGGGAGAACAAGATCAAGCTGGCGGCGGAGAAGGATGCAACGAAAGCATCTGACACGCTGAAGGAGATCAAGGGTCAGGGCGCTGGATTCAGCTCCGCCCTGTCCATGGCGTTCAACAGCCTCAAAGACTCAGAGGATGAAATTTCCGCGTTCGAGGCGCTGAAGAAGGAGTGGATGCCAAAGATTGCCACCGCCAACGCCGACCAGAAAATTGTCAAGACGGACGCTGGGTACGTTGCTCGCAATGGTGGGGACGCTGTTCTCGCCGACATGGCCAACCAAATTCTGGATCAGGCCGGTTCCGCAAAGGAAGCTGCTGCCCGAATTCGCCAGTCGAAGAACGACATTGGAGCCTTGCTCACTCAAGCTCGAAGCTCCGGGTTTGACATCACGCCGGACATGAAGGCGGTTGTTCACCCGCAAGCTGGCAGGTTTGCGCTTCAACTTCCAGCTCCTGTGAGTCGCGCTTCCGACAAGCCGAAGACTACACCGCCGCCAGTTACAAAGCCAACCGTACCATCAGCCGGGGTGACTCGCCTTGGTGGTAGGTACATCACTCCAGTCGGAGCTGGTTACTAATGCCAATCCAAATCCAAGTCCCCGGAATCGGAGTTGCCGAGTTCCCGGATGGAGTCTCGTATGACGATGCGTTCAAAGCCATTCAGGAGGACAATCCCGAGTGGCAACCATCCCGAGCCGACATCTTTTCAAAGATGCAATCGGACTCGAACGCGCTGGCATCCAGAGACACCAACCGATTCCTGAAACAAGAGGGCGACAGTGGCCTTCAGGTTGCGTATGAGCGGATGGCCGGGAATGTGACTCGTGGCGTTGGGGACATCCTTTCGGCTCCCGTTCGACTTCTCGAAAAACCACTGGATTCCTATTACGCTGGCGAGAGGCGGGCGGCAAAGCGCACTGGCGCTGATATGCCGGTGACGTTTGAGCAAAGTGTCAGGAGTTCATTTGATGAATCAGCGGACGCCGCAGAAACAGCCACGCAAGGAAGAGGTAATGCGGCTCTTAATTTTGGCGCTGACGTGGTTGGCGGCATTGCTCCGACACTGGCTGCAACGGCGCTGACCGGAGGGCTTGGTGGCGCTCTGTTTGCTGGCGCTCAACAGTTTGGATCAACTCGCAAGAGGGTTCAGGATTACTACAAGTCCCTCGGATTGCCGGATGACGACGCCCAAAGCACCGCCGACATGTTGGGAGCTACTATCGGTGCAATCACTGGAGCTGTCACAAAATACACGCCCGAGGTGCTTGGAAAGATTCCTGGCATCGGGAAGTACATCGGCGGCGAGGGTGTTGAGGGAATGGCAAAGGTGCTCCTGACCCAACGCCTTCGCCAGACCCCCGTCGCGGAGATTGCGCGTCGTGCTGTTGGGAACTCTTTTGGGGAAGCGACCGAGGAGTCGATCAACCAGTTCCTTCTCGAAGTTGTCGAATCCAAGCAACTGGAACCAAACCTGTCCTGGGAAGAGATTGCCAAACGCACCGCTATGGCTGGCGCTCAAGGAGCTGCCGGTGGCGCTGGAACATCCATTGTTGGTGATGTGTCGCGAGCAGGTGTTGAGAGGCTTTCAGGCACCACCCCCCAGTCTGAGTTTGAATACTTGGCCAAGGTAGGCCGACTTGAGAACGCCAAGCGCGAGCTGGACAAGAACCGAGCCGCCAGAAACGAACTCGACACGATTCGAGAACAGTCCGCAAACGAGCTGGCGCAGATGGTTGGGTTCGAGAAGCCGCATGTCGAGCCCAAGCTCCCGCTACCAACTCCTCAGAAATTCGCGATAGACCAAGACGCTGCAACTCGCGACGCATTGGCAAAGGCGAATGCGTTTTTAGCGAAGCAACAAGATCCAGCTGAAGCGCAGCCTCCTCTTCCAGCTCAGAGCGCCCCGCAAGCTCAATCTCAACCGCAAGTCGTTGGCCAATCAGCTCAACCAAACCCATCCAGTCAGGTTCTGGTTGGTGATAAAATGGTGCGAGCAATCGGGGTGAAATCGCTCATTGCCAGAGGCGTCGACCCAGGTGTTGCCGCGAGCTTTGTCAACCTAGTCGCGCCAACCATACAAGCCTCAACAACTGAGGATGCGCGAGGCCAGATAAACGCAGCGTTTGACAAGGCTGGTTTGCTTGATTCTGGGGCAAACACGTTCAATACGGAGGCCAACATCCGAAACGCCCAAGCGGCAGAAGGATGGAACGAGTCCGATGTTCAGAACATGCTTTATGATCGACGTGCTCGCGATAAGGAAATCGCAGATCACAACCGTAAGATCATCGCGCAATTAAACGGATTAGAGCAGTCTCAATCCGCCGCTCAGCCTCCACCTTTACCCGCACCACAAACACCAAATCTGTCAGGGGGTGAATCAACCAATGAAGGGCAAATCCAAGAAAAAGGGCTGCAAGTAGCGCCAGCCACAACGCCTCCTCCGTCTTCAACGGCGGGGGAGGTTGTTCAACCGCAATCACAACCAAACACATCCAATGCCGTTTCAATTCCAAAAGATCGCAAATCATCCTTTGGTGGTATATCGTTTTACCAACCAGAAAGAGCCAATGTAGACGACTTGAGAAGGGCATGGCTTCACCCTTTAGAGGTTTCCGAAAACGCGTCACCAGCCGAGAGGTTCCTTGTTTCAAAATCAAACCAAGTCAGAGAAATACTAGCAGGCAAACTTGGGAGGAATCTGGAATCGGTTGGTAGTTTTGATTCCAACTCCGCGAGAGAGCTTCAGGAAGCCGCAAATGAGGTTTCAAACAGACTGTCAATTCCAATTGCGGAGAGGTTCCGCGATGTGGCAAATAATCTTCTTAAAAAACATGAGTCAAAACTGCGCGAAGAAGGCGCATTAGAATCAGACATAGAAGGATTCAAACAAAGAATAGATTCTGCTGCGTCCATTGTTTACAACACAATGAAGGCAAACGTAAGGCTTGCCGCAAACGACGCCAGAGACATAGCTGTAGATGTTGGTTTTGTTGAACGTGGATTTTCCGAAGTGGCGGCGGCTCTTTCAGCTTTGGACCCAAATTTAACAAAGGATGAATCGTTAAAAATAGTGCGGCATATATTTTTCGGGTCTTCAGTCGGTGTTAAAAACGCACACCAAGGAAACCCCCAACCTCAAGTCCCTGCCGGAACGCAAACGCAAGAAGCGAAAAATGGGGGCGAGAAGGGGTTAGAATCCAACCCTCCCGACAAGATCGACGCCGCACTATCCCGTGCAATCGAGGCCACAAACCCGTTCGGAAAGTCGAACGCGCTGAACTTTGGCGTCACTCATACGGTCCTGATTGGAGTCCGTGCCGCATACCGCGCCGGAAAGAACTTGGCCGCAGCCATCAAGGAATCCATCGCACAGTACCGAGCCGCAAATCCTACCGCGCAGTTCAACGACGCCGAGGTTGAAGCTGGCGTGCGAATCCAGCTCCAAGACTTCCTTGCGGGCGGAGAGGATGCACTTGCAATTGCCAAGGCTTCGGAACCATACGTTGCAAACAACGAACGTGCGGCGGCGATGATTCACGCGGAGGAATACAAGCGCCAGCGAATCAGCGACCGAAGAAAGGAACTTAACAGGCTCCACGATCAGGCGATTCAACAGGCTCTTGGTAATGGGATTGATGCGTCACTCGTTCCCAAAGTTACGTCCAGTGAGTTTCC
>ERZ724522.1583-NODE-1583-length-11980-cov-11.292075_pt1 | contig 11980 bp, 16 predicted proteins | sample MGYA00376055_ERZ724522 | MGnify/ENA primary metagenome ERZ724522 (study PRJEB28724, sample SAMN07190884) | wastewater metagenome | isolation source: effluent of sewage treatment plant in Hong Hong | place: Hong Kong | collected 2016-03-17 ... | reverse complement strand
ACACCCGAGTTCACAAGGCAGCCAAGTCTGAGGAAAAGCCCTGCCCCGACTGCGCAGCCTCGGAAACGCCGTCGTCCCGCAGGTCGTCGCAGAGATCGGCCGTGCAATCCTCAGTGCGTCGGCCACGCAAGCACGGCGATCACGAGGGCCGCGACGATCCACCAGAACCAGCGCCGGATGAATTGTGATCTCATGCCGGGTACTGTGCCACAGGCAGCTCGAAATGCGGGCCGTCCCGGAAACGCGGCCAGTCACCACCCCACTCAATCGGGATGCCGGCCTCCTTGGCAGCCTGCTTCATGGCGGCGGCGACTGGGGAAAACAGCGGCCAGTCCCACCGGATCGTGCCGCCTACCCAGGGCGCCAGATCCACGGCGTGCCCGGTCAGGTGCCGGCTCTCCAGCGTGCGAGTGGCCCCTGCGGCCAGCAGCTCCCGCTGGCGGGCCAGCGTGCGCAGGCCCTCGATCACGCTGAAGTCCACGGTGGTCAGCTCGATGGCGCGACGGACTACCGCCACCAGATCGCCGTGGACGCCCTCCAGCAAACCGAGGCTGCGCTGGCTAAGGCCGTAGCTCACTGGTGGCATCCCGCGCACCCGCCACCCGAAGGCACGGTCTTGTTCACCTTCACCGGCTCGCTTACCGGCGCCGTAGCGGGCGTCGTGGCCCAGACGATGGTCCGGGCGATGTAGCAGTACGTGGTCCCCTTCGGCTGGTCGAACACCGCCTGCGGGGTCAGCACGCTGATGAGCCGTCCGAGACCGTCGATTGGCTGACTGGTGGCGGTCGTCTGTGCACAGGACTGCGGGTGCTGCTCCACCAGCGTCCAGCTGCGCGCAGGTGGCAGGGGCGACCCATCCGTGTACTGCGTGGCCGGGGTCCACGTAACCGTGACCAGCGTTGCAGCGAGGACCGTGGTGGCCAGCCCGTTCACCGGCGCCACCCGGCCAGCAGGGCGGAAATGGCCAGTCGGCCGGCGGACGGCTGCCGGCCACGGGCGGGGCGCTGTTTCCTCGTCCGCGCCGAGGCGACGGCCTCGCTGATGCCCTGTCCGCTGGCCAGTCGCCGGTAGACGGTCGAGCGCGACACGCCCATGTCCTCGCAGATCTGCTTGATCGTCACTTCACTTGCTCCCCGTAGGTCTCGACTCGCCGCTGGAGGATGAGGCATTCCCGCATGGCGGGTCCGTAATCCCGGTCAGCCGGCAGATATCCGCCACCGCCCACGCCGGCATCGGTTCCACCTCCGGGCAGACCGTCTGCACCCGATCCGGCCCCGCAGCGCACGCGCCTAACAGGAGCGTTGCGGATAGCATCAGCAGCAGCCTTGATCTCACGGTTTGACCTCCGCACGTTCTCGACCGCCGTCAGTTGTTCGGCCAGCAGGACCGCTTCCCGTTCGTGGTATTTGGCTTCCCATCGCTTGCCGTTCACCCAGGCACCGGATGCAGCCCCGGCAGCGAACGCCACCACGGCCACGACAGCGAAGATCAGTGGGATCGGGTTCACTTCGGGCCGTCGGAATCATCGTCCCGGAACCAGTAGGCGGAGATACTGACCAGCGCGGTCGTGAGCGCACCCAGAACGAAGGTGGCGAGCTTCTCGGCGGAGGCGGAGAAGGTGGCCCCCGGCTGGAGGACGACCCAGAGGACCATCCCATAGCCTGCGATGAACAGGATGCTGATGATCGCCTGGATGATGAGCGTGTAGAGCGGCTTGTCGAACTTCATGCGCATGCTCCGGGCCGAGGTCACACCACCGAGCAGGAGCTGCGTGATGTCGCTGGCATGATAGATGCTGGTCTGCGGGTCCACCCGGTCACTCCTTCGATTCTCGTTCCAGTGCTTTGCCAAGCTGCGTGGCCGTGATGGCGCCGGTCGCCCCGGCAGCGGCCATCGGCCGGCCGACACTCGCCACCCCACCGAGGGCTCCGAGACCCATACCCGTCGCAAAGAGCCCCAGCGGGACCGGGTTGCCCGTGACCGCCGAACCTGCTGCGGCCAGTCCACCGGCAATGGCAGCCCTGGTGCCGCTCATCGTGTTGGGCGCCTCCGCCGCTGCGTCCTTGACCGCCTGCCGGGCGATATCGAATAGCTGCTGCGTCTCCGGCAGCACCTTCCCGGTGTCGCGCATGTAGGAGGTCCCGTAGCCGCCGGGTGAGCCCAGCCGGTTTGCCAGCTCACGGGGCGTGAAGTAGTCGAGGCCTTTCTTCACCGAGCCGAGGCCCTCGATCAGCTTGAGGTTCTTCCACTGCTCACGGACCACCCGGAAGGGTTCGGTGAATCCCGGACCCAGCGCCTTCTCTGCGGCCTCCTCGATGAGATCATCGGCGAGGCTCCAGTCCATTTCGGACCCGGGAGCATCACGGATCGCATACCGGGCCTTCTCCGCGACTGCCCGCCGCAGGGCCTGCCACTCGGACCCGGTCGCCGCTGCGGGGTTCTTCGGGATCAGCCGCTGCACCGCCGGGCCGAGGTTGTCGATCTGCTGCAATGCGCCGACCGCGTCGCTCAGGTCGATCACCGCATCCTTCGGGACCAGCTCCCGGAAGCGTTCGGACAGCTCGGCGGCCCCCTTGTTGAGCACCTCCGCCCCGACATTGTCCGCCTGCTGGCCAAAAGAGGCGGCTGCTTTCGAGGCCAGCGCCTTTCGGTTCAGGTTCCTGATCCACCGGTCGCCCATGGCCGTCGAGGACACCGTTCGCAGGGCCTCGGAAGTCGTGTCGAGATAGGTCCCGCCACGGGCCGCCTTGGCCGCTCGCCCAATGCCGGAGATGACCCGGCCAGCCATGTCACCAAGAGCTGTTCCAGCGCCCGCCAGAAGCGTCTGGGCACCAATTGATCCAACGGTCGAGCCTTTCCGGGCGGCCTCCAGCGAGCCGGCCAGAGCACCCTGGGAGAGTATTCCGGTCAGGCCAGAGCCGGGGACCATCAGTGAGGCCACAACGGCAGGGGCCGCCTCTCCCAGCTTGCCGGCAAGGCCCGGCACCTCGGGACCCGATTGCATCCCCGGGATGCGGTCTGCGAAGAACTTCCCGAAGCCCAGCCCGAACCGCTCTGCTGCGCCCATCGGGTCCATCGGGTAGGGCTCCAGCCCCACCTCCTCGAAGGTCGCCCCGTTGCGCAGCAGGTAGCTGCGGGCCTGTTCACTGTTCAGGCCATCAGGAACCTCAACAATCTTGCCGCTGGCGAGCCGGGCCGTGGCCATCAGGGTCCACCGAAGTTGAAGTCCGTCGGCGCACCGGGGCTCGGAGCACCGGCCAGCCACTGGCTCACGAAGTCACGGTTGAAGCCGGTCCCGATAACCACCGATGAGGGCCGGACTCCGGCCGCCTTCGCGGCTGTCCGGAATTCCTCCTCGATCCGCAGGCCGCGTTCCAGAACCGGGGACGCCACCGCCCGCACCGTCGCGTCGAAGGCCTTCCGTGCCCCAGGGTTGAACCCCTCGCCTGAGAGCTTGTTGTAGGCCGTCATGAGCTGGTCGGCAATGCCGATGCCGCCCACGGTGCGCTCGACCTCGCTGCGCTGCACGACCGATGTCGGGTCGAGAATCTTGGCGAGCTTCACGACGCCCGCCAGCACCCCCAGCGAATTGCCGGTGTCCATGGATGCCTGAATCTGCTGGATGGAGTCGGCCACCTGAATCGTGGACTCCATCTGCTTGGCGTAGGCCCCGGAGAGCCGGAACTCGGTTTCGTTGATCTGCCCGGCAATCAGGCTTTGCTTGCGCAGGATCTCCGCTTCCCGGGTCGCCTCATCCCGGGCTCTCTGGTACTGCAGGGCCTCGACCTCCAGTGGGTGCATCTCCGCCTGCTGCTGGATTCGCTGTGCCGTGGCGGTATTCTGGAGCACCTGTCCCTGCTGCTGGGCCTGAGCCATCTGGATCGCCCGCTGCATGGCTGGGCTGACATTGCCGGCACTCTCCATGAGCCCTGCGAGCTGCTCGGCCCCCATCGCCCGGGCATTGGGTGAGTCCGAGAGGAGCAGGCTGCCGACCTGCTGGGCCGTCTCCGCCCCGAAGCGGCTCAGCGTGGGCTTGAGCAGGGCTGCCTGCTCCCTGAGCTGGTCCTGCCGGGAGAGAGCCTGCTGGCGGCGCAGAGTATCTCGCATGGCGGCTCGCTCGCCGAAGAGGCCGTCCTGCTGCAACTGCGCGATCTTGTCGAGAAGGCCCATGTCATCCCCCAAAGATGTCGCTGAAGCCCTGCGTGAGCCCTCTGGACGAGGAACCCCTCGACTGCGAGTTGTTCAGCACCGTGGGGTTGCCGTAGATGCCGGCGAGCGTGGCCATGGGGCCGAAGTAGCCTCCGAGGCCCAGAGACTGCAGGCCGCCCAGACTGTCGAGCCCGGCCATGTTGGCTTGCAATGCCAGCTGACTCGACCCGCCGAGCAGGTCCGTCGCCCCGGCAGCGAAGTTGCGGAACAGGCTGTCAGTGGCCAGACCCTCGGCGACCGCCTGCCGGGATGAGCCGAGCTGGCCGAGGCCGGTGAAGTCGGATCGGATGCCCGGCTGAATCTGGTTCTGCCAGAAGGCACCCAGCTGATTGCCGAGCTGGCCGATCTGGTTCATCACGAAGGGGTTGCCGATCTGGCCCAGCAATCCGAGCTGGCCGGCCATGCCGAGCCCCTGATTGAGCAGCCCCGGCCCGGACTCATTGCCGAAGGTCAGGTCCCGGATTCCGGCCTGAGCCAGTGGCAGTTGCGCACCGGCCTGCCGGTAGAGCCCGGAAAGGGCCTGAGCCTGCGGGTCCCAGACCCAGCTGTTACTGGAGCTGGACTGTTTGGAGCCGCCGAGCAGTTTGGAGAGAAAGCCCATAGATCACCCGAGGAAGTTCCATGCGGAGTTGTACCAGACATATACCCCCTGCCCGCTGCCGGGGTTCCAGTCGGTGCCGTCGGCCAGCACCATCATACCGAGCTGCGGCTTGCCCGGAGCAGCGTGCATCTCATCGAGGATCACCGTCGGGACGGTAGGCTCGGCCGTCCACTGCTGGATGTTGTCCAGCTCCTCGATCAGCGGGCGGCCTCTGAGGTGGGTGTATCTCACCACGCACCTGCCGGGCTGAATTCGATGTCAAAGCCGGAGAGCTTCCACGGGGTGAGGTTCTGCGGGGCATTGGTCACCGTCACATCGAAGAACCGGCCCTGTACTGAAAGCCCGATGTCGCGGGTGGTGCCCGCCGTCCATGTCGCCGAGGCCGAGGAGACCGTTGTCCCGGCCGGGCTGTCCTTGCCGGTCACCGAGACGGTGAAGGCCTCACCCGCTGCGGCCTCCACGATGAGCCTGATCCGATGAGCCAGCTTGTAGTTGACAGGATCGCCGAGATCCAGCGCGTATTTCGTGAGGGTTGCCGTCCCGCGAGATCCGGTGCCGCCCTCTGCCCAGACCCGCGCCGCGTTGGTCACCTCGCCCGAGTTGATGAACCACGCCCAGTCAGTGACGCCTGGATAGGTCTTGTCCACGAGGGCGCCCTTGCTCTGGAGCTGGCGCATGTTCCCGAAGCCGCCGATCGCGCCGTCGAATGTCAGGTCCACATGCCCCCACTTGCCGGAGGCGATGTCGTAGACAAAGGCCTCTTCGATGGGGTAGATACCGAAGGAGATGCCCACCAGAATCTCGTTCGTGAGCCCCGAATAACAGACCGGCAGGCGGATGTTCGTGGCACGCCGCTGCACCTCATCCGCATACACACGCCGGATGGTATCCGTCATCAGCGACTCGGTGGATCCGTCGGGCGACAAGGCATACACGTCGTCTCCACCTGCGACGATGAGTCGGCCCTTGCAGTAAGCCGCTGCATCCTGCGTCCTCATGCCCCGCTCGGAGTTCAGGCGGCGGAAGGCGAAGACTCCGGTGCCGCCGACATAGGTCATCCGGTAGCTCGCCCGTTCCTTGAAGACGATGAAGTCATCGCCGAGCGTGTAGCCGTCTACCAGCGCACCGCCGAAGGCGTCGATCTCGGCCTCGCCCGCCATGTTGGTCGAGCTGGCCGTCCACGTGGAGGGGATACCGCCAGCGGCGGCATCCGACCAGAAAACCGTGTCCGGGTATGGCGTGACCGTGGTGGCGTCTGTCCAGACCCGCTTGAACATCGCTATCAGGAAATCCTTGTGGGGTCGCACAGAGCGCGCCGTCCATGCGGTGGGCCATGAGGTGGGCCACCCCGGCAGGATGGAAGCGGTCGCCGCCATGGTCGCGGCGTTGCAGTCGTAATAGGCCGGGAAAGGCCCGCGTGCATTGCCCGACTGATCGACCAGCCTGCCGTCGTAATTCCAGACAACGCAGCCGTTAATGATCCCGCCCGTCGGGCGGTTCCAGAACTTATATCCAGCATCCCACTCCGTGGGCGTGATCGTCGCCGAGGCCGCCCCCGTATAGGTGCGCCGGAGCAGGCGCGGGGAGAATGGCGGCCACTTGTCCATGCCCTCGGTGAAGAAGAAGATGACTTCCGGATCCACCGCGCCGACTGCACGACGACCCACGGCCACGTCATGCAGGTAATACAGGCCCCCGGAATAGTTACCGCTGAATGCCGTGTAGATGCTGCGGACGGGCTGGGCTGCGCCGTCGCGGAAAACGGCATCCGTTACGGTGTTCCAGAGATCAGGCCCGACGTTACGCGGTGTCGGATCCTGAGCCTGACCGGTGAGTCTGATTTCCGCCCACTGCTTCACAGACCCGAGCCTGCCGCCAGTGCGTTCCGGCCGCTGTCGATCATCCTCAGACCAGGGCCGTAGAGGTTGCCGGTCCAGTTGGCCCCGGAGAGCGTGCCCTGGTAGGCGTCCACCATCCGGTCATAGAGTTCCCAATCCTGCAGGTAGATCGCCGCCTCGATCATCGTGGCGTACTGCCACAGACCCGGCCACTCGTTCATGCTGTCTGACACGTCTGAATCGTTCGACAGGGCGGCCGGGATCGCGAAGTAGGTCAGGTTGTAGCTGGAGCCGCTATCAGCCTGCGGGACGATCAGGTCGGGACCGTCCACCGAGTAGACCATCGTTCCACGGTTGTATTCGACTTCAGCCACATGCACGAAGGTCAGCGGCGTACCGTCCGCGTCCCGCAGGGCGGAAATCGAGCCGAGGTCGGCGGGCAGGGTTGCCCGGCCGGAGGTGAAGCCGCTGACCGCTGCGGCCTTGTAGTTGCTGAGACTGCGCAGGTCGGCACCGATCCGCACACGGGCCGCCTCGATGAACTCGGGGATGACCGATGTCAGGTCAGTACGGTGCAGCCTCGCGGCGACCTGTGACTTCAGTTGCCCGTAATTCATCGGTCATGCCTCAATCGCGCCGATGTCCGGCGTGGATGAAGACCTCGCGTTCCCGTTGTAGTCGACAGTCGGGATATTACTGTCCGCGCCGGACCCAAGCCCTGAATTGAGTACACCGGCCGCGCCCGGCGTCATGTTTGGCGTTTCATCGTTTGGATACTTCGTTACCGTCGCACCGGAGGCAATCGTGGAACTGCCATAGAGGTGATATTCAAGCCGGAAGGTGTCGGCGTCTACAATCTCCCCCACTCGGCTGTACAGGTTACCTCCGGCGGCGATGGGCACTGATACGAAATCACCACCCGCCAGCCCGTGATCCGCCGCCGTGGTCAGTAGGCCGGCATTGGCGGCAACGAATGAGCCGTTAGTGGAGCCGTACATCGTCCCCGAGGTCGTGCCGGCGCTTGTGCTCCCGGTGCCGAACGGCGCCGTTAGCGTTGCATCACCATATGAGCCGTGCGCGTCACAGCCGTTCGCCTGCCACGCCGCGAAATTGGCTGACGTGGACGCTAACGCCGCATTGAGTGCCCCGCGCACCATAGCCGCGATACGGTGGTAATAGCGGTTGTAATCAAGCTGCACCTGCTGGGCCGCCGCCGGTGCTGTGCCCTGCACGGTCCAGCCGGATGTCGGCGAGCCGAGGAAGATAACGCCGCGGCTCCAGGTTGCTAATTCCAGAGAGTGGAAGATGTTATTCAGGACGCGGGCCGTTCCCGTGCCAGCGCCTTCGGCTGCGTTGTAGTCAACCCGCACGCCATAACCTTCGTTCAGCACAAAGGTGTTGTTGATTACTCTGTTATCGGTACCGCCGGCGATCCACACGCCGTTCGGCGTGTTGTAGAAGCTCCCCGTCGGGTATGGCGACTGCATCCCAATGTTTCGCCAGTTGCCCAGGGAGCGCACGATGTTGTTCGCGAACAGATTGCGCGAGTGATTGTCATACTGCGAGCCAGAGCCCCAGAACAGACGCCACGCCGATCCGCCATAGTCAATCAGCTTGTTGCGCGAAAATTCGCTATCGTTGGTTCCGCGCCAAAGCTCGATGGCGTTACCGAAAACCCGGTTGACCGTGTTGCGGCGGAACACAAGCCCGCTAATAAAGCCAAGCTCGATGCCATTGGAGTTACTGCCGGTGTGGTTATCGTGCAAGTAGCAGTCCTGCACGATGATGTTGCTCGCCCGGTTGGACGTATTCGCGCCATAGATATTCAGGCAATTCTGACCGCCGACAGTGGAGTAGCCGTTCTGATATATCTCCAGCCTTTCAAGCGTTGCATCGCCCCACGCGCCGGATGACGACTCAAGGCTCACGCAATGGTTGTAGCCACGCCGCACGGCGAAGTCTCGCAGTGTGAAGCCATTGCAGCCGATCAGGCGCGCGGCCACGGCAGGCCCGCCGGAATCGGCTCTCCGTACCAAGTTAGCGGCGGACAGCGCGCTCATGTCCTCGCCGATCGGCAGGTGAACGTAGAGCGCCGACCCAGACGCCGGGTAACTGCCGCTTCCGTTATGGGTGTTGGCTCCAAACCACCAGCCCATATCCAGTTGCTCCATCTGTAACTGCTCGGGGCAGTAGATGGTTGCCATATCGCCAACGAACACGCCGACAGCCGACGCCGGTGTACCGACATTCGTACGCCAGATGTTCGGAGCGGTGGACACCTGCGTCCACGTATAGGCCGTGAGAACAGAGCCGTCGATGGTCGCCAGCGGCGAACCGCCGTAGGTCTCTACCGTGAAATTGCTGCAATTGCCCAGGTAGAGCTGGTCGTAGATCGTCTGCCCGCTCTTGAGCCGGATGATCCGGCCGCCAAGGTCACCTGACAGCGCGTTAACCTCGGTGAAGTCATCCCACGGAGATGCGTAGGAACCGTCACCGCCGGGGCCGAAGGACGGATCGATGTAGTAGGCCACGATCCTGCGGTTCGACGGCAGGGTAACCATCCGGCCGGGCCGCATGACAGCCGCTGTGGCCGCCCCACTGAGCGGCACCAGCCCGCCGCGTGGTGGGATGATGCGGACCATCTACGTCGAACACTCGAACTTGTAGTCAGCGTCCGCCTTGTATGCGTCGCCCAGAAACCATGCGATATAGGTGGGGGAGCTGAGCGGGAAAGGATTCCCGGTGGCCGGGATGCCCGCCCTGCCCTCCGCATAGGCGCGTGTCACGCGGGGATTGAAGCCCGCACCATTGTCGTCGTTCAGGTGGACCCGGACATACTTGCGGCGAGGTGTGCCGATGGCCATCAGATGCCTCCGAAGCTGAAGGGTCGCGTGCGACCCCGTGGACTGGTGCGATAGGGCCTGCCCTCGGAACTGTGCAGGAACCGGTCGATGGCCTTGCGGTCCCCGTACTTCAGCGCCTCCGGGTACTTCTTGATCAGCACCTCGCGGTCGAGGATCGGGATGTCCATCGCCATGCGCACGTTCTTGCGGACGGACCCGGAGTCAGCCTGGCGACGCAAGTTTTCCTTCAGGATCTCGCGCCGACCAGGCTGTTTCCAGTCGTTGTAGAGCTTCCCGCCCTCAGCCACCGTGCGCTGACGGATCACCGAGGGCGGGTAGTACTTCGTCCGGCTCATCAGGTCGCCGTCATCGCGCCGGTGGAGATGTCCATGATCGCGCCCATGGTCTCCGGGTGCGGGCGCAGGCTCCAGTAGCCGCTGAGCAGCCAGCGATCCACGAGGCCGCTCTGGCCCTGCTTCGTCGCCGTGATGCCCTTCTGCCAGACGATCTCCTGCCAGTTCGGGTCGAAGATGAAGAGCCCGTAGCAGCCCGTCGCGAAGGTGGACATGAACCGGTTCGGCACCAGTTCGAGGGTGGCGAAGTCGGTGTCGATCACGGTCACCGAGCCCACTGCCCTCTGATCCGGGCCTTCGCCGCTCGTCTTGATGAGCGGGGCGGCCTTGGCGGTCGAGGTGTAGTAGTACTCGCTGATCACCCGCTTGATCTCCGGGGCCGACATGCAGGTCATCATCTTGCCGGGATCAGCCGCGCCCATCTTGTACATGGTCTGGATCATGTCGCGGATGTCGCTCTCGGCCAGAGCCGCTGCGGTCGGGGTGCCGATGGTGGCCGCTTCGAACAGGTAGGTCGAGCTGTTCCAGCCGCCTTCGGAGCTGGGCGAGGCGCTCGCGACCGAGACGTACAGGTCATTGGTCGAGACGCCGTTCCAGTTCACGTCCACGAAGCAAAGGTAGCTGCCCGCCCTGGGGGCGGTGCTGGCACCGTTGCCGACCACCGTCGCCTGATTGCGGCCGACGATCATGTACTCGATGTCCTGCCTGATCTCGACATTTGCGAGACCGAGCTGGTCGGCTGCCGAGCCGCCGATGGAGTTCGATGCCAGCGCCTGCTGGGAGATCGACACGCCGACCGAGGACACCTGCACGTGGTTGCGGTAGCGGTTGAGCGGCGCATGGGCACCATCGACCACTGCGGTCACACCCGCCGCGCCGGTGGTGGCGAACTCGGCCGTCTCGACGTAGGCGTTGTCGGCTGCAGCACGGGCGCGCTGGCGGACCCAGTCGAAGCTCGCGGCGGAGACCGAACCCCTGCGGGCGCGGTCGGAGTAGGGCAGATCGACCCGGCTGATGTCGTAGAGCCGGTCCAGCAGATCCTCGCGGATCACGCCGCCGACAACGACGCCGGTCAGGTCGGTTTTGGCATCAAGGCCTGCAATTGCGGTCATGTCACGTATCCCTTCAACAGTTCTGCGCGGGCCTGTGATGGGCTAATCCGGCCCTGCTTCACGGCCGCGCTGATTCGTCCCAGCCGCTGCGCCTCGGTCGGCTCTGGAGCCTTCCCGGTGGGCTTTGCGGCCACCTGCGGCTTCTGGACCGGTTCGGCTTTCAGCCTGCCCACCTCACGCAGCAGGCGGATCAGGCGGCTGTCGGCAAACCCGGCCTCGGCCATTTTCAGCTCGGCTCCGGTGTAGCCGTACTTCTGGGCCACGCGGCGGATGTCCGCCCAGTCGGCCGCCTTGGAGATCGGGTCTTTCCACTCGGGAATGGCTTCCAGGAGTTTTGCCGCCTCTGCCTGCCGCTGTCTCTCGGCCTGCTGGCTCACGGCCTGCAATACCTCTGGCGTGAGCTTGTCAGGTCCGATGTGCTGCAGGATCAGCGAAAGCTCCTGCGTGGCCTCTGCCACCTCGCGCTTCCCGGTGGTCACCTCGTCCATCAGCGCCGTGCGGGCTTTCTCAAGCTCTGCCACGGGCCGGTGGGCGTCCTTCAAAGCCGAGATGGACAACTCCGTCCCGTCGTCGAAGGCGACCTTCAGGTTCTCGTACAGCTTCGCCGGATCAGTCCCCAGCCTCTCGGCCAGCGACTTCATGTCCCAACTCTCGCTGGGCGGTGCATCCGCAGGTGGCTGCGTCTCCGCAGCTTCTGCCGGCGGGGCGGATTTCCCGGCCAGCAGGTCGTTTAGTTCGTCGAGCGCGGTGCGCTGGTCCTTCGGTGTCTCCACCGGCGGGACCTCGATGTCAACGGCAAGTACGTTATCGCTCATCGGTCATCCTCCGTCAAGAGGCCTTCAAGACGCCGGAAAGCCTCACTGGCACCCTTGCGGCGGGCCTGAAAGACCTCCGGTGCGCGGGAGGCCTGAAACCAGGAGGCCCGCAGCTGGTCGTCAATCTGCTTCTCCGCCTCCGCCACCACCGCCAGCAGCTCCGGCAATCTCGGCCTGAGCAAGCGCAAAGCGTCCTTCAGCTTCGGTGC
>ERZ724522.1582-NODE-1582-length-11981-cov-4.828442_pt1 | contig 11981 bp, 16 predicted proteins | sample MGYA00376055_ERZ724522 | MGnify/ENA primary metagenome ERZ724522 (study PRJEB28724, sample SAMN07190884) | wastewater metagenome | isolation source: effluent of sewage treatment plant in Hong Hong | place: Hong Kong | collected 2016-03-17 ... | reverse complement strand
CCCCATCCTTCTAAGGGGATGGGGTTCGTGAGCTACAAGCGCAACGACTTCCATCCCTTTAGGTAAGGAGTAGGAGGCCGCATAACAAGCTGTTGAAGTTGGTATTCATGGTTGAACTACTATATATCCCTTTTCGGCTAGAAGTCAAAAATTCCTTCAATCAACACGAAAGATTTTTGTGAAAACCTATTTCTTGCTCTCTCTCTTGCCAACCTCTTTTTTCGCGCAAAAAGTCTAGCCCTAGATTTTTGTAGCCTTGAGTAAATCAAACCTGTCTTTCTTGCGATGCATAAAAACTGAAGCATCTTTGTAAAGTAGATTTCCAATCAATTTGACAAGATTTCTTCCTCCATATTGGAGTCTAAAACTATCATGTTGATTGGGTATGTGATTCCTTTTACGAACAACAATACATCCAGATTCAATACTAAGTTGTTCGTTCAACCACTTTTGAACATCTACAAGTATTTTTTCTGAACAAGAACAAAATCCAAGAATTGCAGAGGGTTTTTCTGTATGAGAAAACCACCCATCTCCATCAAAATATCCACGAATAAAATGACGTTTCAAATTTTCAGGAATATTGGGGAGTCTTATGTTTAATGTTTTTCCTTTCCCAAAACCAAAAGCCAAAAGACTATTACAAATACGTTGAGACCCTATTTTGATAACCCAAGCTTCTCTTCCATCTGAAGTTTGAGATATTGGGTGTTCAGACTTTATAGCCGCTTGAAATTTTTCTACCTGTTCTTTTTCATCTTTTCCGAGTTTTAAGCTTAGACAATATCTTTTTGTATCAAGACTTCCCTCTGCAAAAAGAAATCCTAACCAATAAGCCTTTTCTTCTGAATCTATGCTTTCAAAGTACGCTTCATCAACACGTCTTCGTCTGCGTTTCGGAACTCCTCGTCGTTTCAATAAACTATCAATAGATTGAGAAGAAACTTGGAAATTTCGAGATATTTGAGCCGCAGAAATCCCTTCAAGGTATTCTTTAACGACTTGATCTTTTTGTTCTTTTGTAAGCTTTGGTTTTGCCATATGTTTGTGCCCGAAAAAGTAAACTCTATTACTCTTTCGACATAAACAGGCAAAAACTTTTACCATTCTAAGGTGATTGGCTCTAATTCATTGAGACATATAAACCTTGTGTCGCCTATTTGTTGGTCTATACTGGTGTGCCAATGACCGAAAACCCAGACCTTCGGCTGGTGAAAGTTGAACATCGCCTCCAAAGCATGAGAAGTTGAATTCTCATACAGTGGGCCTTCAGGCTTCCCAATCTTGTTCAGCATGAACTGATACATGCTCCTCGGACAGTCATGGGTAGCAACAATGTCAGGCTTTGTCGCCTTGTAAAGCTCCAGGGCCTCTTCCATCTCGCCGTAGTTCAACTGCTCGTTGGGCCACCAGTCAATGCCAGCCTTGCGGTAAAAGGCGTCAACCGAAAAAGCGCCGCCCATAAAGAAGACGCCCTCGGGAGTTACCCCATACCGACCAAGGTAGCCCTTCTCAGTCTCGCACATCTTAGGATCGTCATGGTTGCCATGAAACCACCTGTCCTTGTCAGACAGGAAGTTGGTGGTAATCCAGTGACCGTCCTTACGGAAACCAACGCCCATGTCGCCGATCTGAATAGTCGGTTCCGTAAAACGATAAAGAAGACGCTCATACTGAGTCATCTTACCATGAACATCACCAATAAAAGTCACCTTCACGCTTGCGGATCTTCTTTCAAGACTCTTGTAAACTCGCTTAGCGCTGCCATGTCCAGGGTCTCTTTTGCCAAACCAAGCAGCACATCAATCCTGTCTCTCGACAAGCCAACCCTCTTTGCAATACCGTTCAGGATAATGTCTCTCTGTTCGACAGGAAGAAGCGAAACGGTGTTATCAAGACCGTTCAGAATTTTCAAAAAGCCAACAAGCTCATCTTCCTCCAACGGCGGATCGGGAATGTCGTCATTTCCCTGCGGGTCTGTCAACTTCACCAACTGACAATCCGCATACGGATTTGCCACATAGTTGGCTACTTCCTCAACAAAGTCCGCTGAAATACCAATGACACCGCCCTCGACTTCGTGAATGTCAAGGTCGATAACAGCCCCAGGATTCCTGGGGTCATTAATCCTGGCCGTCGTGATGAAAATGCTCTTCTTCATGGGACTCAATCTTCACTATCGTCTTCTGCGTCTCCGAAGAACCGCTCTCTCACATTATCGTGGATAGCATAGTTCGTCTCATACGCAGCGTCAACAAGAGCCGCAAAAGCAATCGCCTTCTCAATCTTGTTGCCCTTTTCAGGAACCGTCAAAACAGCCTTCTTCTGGGCAATCTTCTCTAAAGCCTCAACACAACGCTTCATGCCCTCAACCGGGTCCACGTTGGCTTCAGTCTTGAAAGACGGAACCAAATCCTCAAACCTCGTCGCATGGATACGGATGAGCGGAGGAGTTCCCCTGCGAAATTCCGTCAGATTCCATTCAAAACCCGTTGCGGTAATACCATATCGGTATTCAAGCGTCTCGCCCTTGCTCCTTGGCCCATCAACCGGACGACTCAACCAGTCATCCGTAAGATAACAAAGAACAAGGCCTGTACCTGAAGTTTTGGAGGATGCTGCTTTCATAAGACATATCTTAGGCCCGAAAGTCTAGCCCTCAAACAGAAAGAGTGTAAAAAGATGGCTTAGTTTGGAACAATTGGATCAAGGAGTCCATATTCCGAGTTGTCCAAAAATCCGTACTATCTTTAACGAATTGAAGAACACCAAGCCTATCAGCTTCTTGTAAAAGATCGCAAACTCCAATATGAGAGTCAACGCAGTCTCTATACGAATAATAAACATTTCCTCGTTTCACGAATGTGTTTACAATACCAGACCAGACTGCTTGACCATCAAAAGCGACATCAACAAGTGTAGTAGGGTATGTTGCAAGCCCAATATATGCAACAATGTCAGTTGGAAGAAGAAATCCGAATCCAATAATACTTTGCGGAGTAATCGTTAAAAGTTTGCGGTTTCTTACTAAAAGACCCCTGCCCATAATTTTTGGTTCAAGCAAAGGATCTCTACTTCCATAAGGAATACACGCTTCATTAAACAGTCGAAAAATCTTGCTCACCGCAGGAAATATCAAAGAAGCCTCTTTACGCAATTTTGAAATAACCTGGTAGACTTCTTCTTTATCTGCTACCAATTCAAAATGCAAAGATTGAACTTCTCTGGATGACTGGTTTTGCGATAAAGATCGCATATCTTTTCCTTTTTATTCGGAAGGAAGAATTTTGCCTCATTGTTTGTCCATTGAAAACGTCGTCAAATCAGTATACGCACACAAATGCAGCAAGCTCGCCACATTTGTTCAAAAGGGCGATTACTCACGAAATGAAGGAAACTTTCCCTAGGCTTAATTGTTCTCTTAGCTGAACTGGTCAAGGTAGGCGATAATGCGAGCATGAGAGCTGCCATTATTCATTACCCTACAACGATCTTTTGGTGTCCAGTTTGAAGCGTCTCGAACATTAATCTTTGCCCCGCAAACCTCAACAAGACGAACAACCTCGTCATAATTGCCTTGCTCGCAGGCTAAATGCAATCTAGTTCGACGCCCAATTACACCTGCAACAGGTTTGTCAATGTCCTTATCCTTATGATCTTCAGGCATAGCCTCAACAAAGATAGTCTTCTTGATCTCTTCATGAATCTTGATACATTTTATCTCCTCATGGGCAGGAGGCGTATTGCATTCATCAATGAAATCTCGAAGCAGTTGACTGGATCCGCTATGAAAATCCAACTGAAGATTCAATTCAATAAGGCGAATCATTTGATCATTGTCAACTTTTTTAGGATCATTCCAGTCAGGATGCTTTTGAAGGATCTTTCTTTTTGCGCGATTAAATGCAAACTCCTTCAACATATATTTGTCCAGGAAAATTCCTGGACCAGTTTTCGCCAAAATCGAATCAAGAATCTTCTCTTCGAAACTGCTGATCAAAGGCATGAATCAATCCCTTCTTCTTTCAGCAACTAATTGGCTTCCATGCCAATATTTATTGCAAACGCGTAGGCCTTGAACAAGGCTAGGCAATTCTACAGCTTTGCAAACCTTTTGTCAAATTGAACAAATGTGAAACTTTTAAACTTGTGAAGGTCAAATACCTTCGTCCAACTGCGCAGCCATCTGACGGAAAACAACCCTTTCGTCATAAGAACTGTCAATATCTGTCATGAGCCTTGCAAAAGACTCATCATGGTAAGAAAAAGCTATATGAGCAATCTCATGCTTCGCAAACGCCATCAACTTCTTCTGATCCTTCTTTGAACGAAGACTGAACTTTAAACGACCATCCTTGTCAACAGGGTTGAGGAGAAGAGCATGACCGCCAGCCACCGGCTCGCACTTGGCCTCCGCATCATCAGCGAAGAGCCAACCAAGACCCCATGAGATCTGCTTCTGCTCCTTGTGGATGCTCATGTACGCATCAATGGCGTGCTGACATGCAACCTTCCACAACATCAACAGCTTGTACAGATTGCCGCCCTTGTTGTACTTCTTGCCCTGCGTCTGACCAACCACCCAGTTCTCAGGGTTGTACGAGTCCATTACCTTGCGAATAGCCTCGTTTTCCGTATCATCAACAATGAAAACATCAGGCAAATTCGTCAGGTAACGCTCGCCGACTTCAAGTTCCGTCTTGACAGGAACCACAGCCTTGGGAACAAGCTGAAGCCCATCAAGGTCTCCCGTAATCTCAGCGATAGGAACAGACTGAAGCTCAGTAGCCCTCCGAACGTCTCGAACATCAGCCAACGAACCCTGGCCCTGCAAAACGAGCTTGTGACCCGGCGCTGCAACCATCTGCTCAACGGGAGCTTGAGGCAGATCTACGGCAGCCTTCAGAGCCGCTGCAACCTTCTGCTCATCCCTCTTGCGAAGAGCAACAAGAAGACCCTTACCCCGAATGGTGGCGCTCTTGTTCTTCAGCCGAGAACGCAAAGCGCTGTTTGTATCCGTCGCAAGCTCGTCAATAAAGGCAGCAAGAACGACAGCATACTTGTAATGCATCCCGTCCCGGTTAGCATTCAAAACTTCGCGAGCAACAGAAGAATCAATCTCAACAATCACCTGCGCCTTGGCCCGAGTGTACTGACTGTACATAACAGTCCCATTCACACGAACCAACAAGCGATTGTTAGCAGCCGTCTTGTTAACATACACCTTGGCGAACGGAGTCCCGTTCAAATCAAGGGTACGAGTCAACTGACGACGATAACTCCAAGTCGTCCACGCCTGATCGTTAATGATGACCCGACATGCAAGCTGACTCTGAGACAAATACTCATCAAGAGCCGCCTTCAAGTCGTTATAGCTCTCGTTCTCCATCTCAACGGTAATCTTGCAGCCATCAAACTGAGAAGCATCCTCAATTTCATAAGAACCACCGTTGCCCTTGACCAGGTTGGTCTGGGTATGGATCTCGTAACTCTTCATCGAGAAGCAGGTCAAGATGCGAGCGCGACCAAAGCCTCCTACCGTCTCACCGCCAGTCTTCGTTGACGCCCCAAGACTGAAGTAGACATTCTCCAAGACCTCTCGACTCATACCAGAGCCGTTGTCTTCGAAGATGATGGTAATGTTGTTATGAGCATCCTGATTCATGAAGATACGGATGCGAGAAGCAAAGGCGTCCGTTGAGTTCTGGAAAAACTCCCTCCAAAAGGCAAAACGCCAGTTGGAATACATACGCCTTTCCTTGACAAAGAACTCCTTGGGAACATTGACCTGTCTCATAATGAAAGATACTCCGTAATAGGATTGACATTCTAGAGTCTTTGCAAGAAAGTCTAGCCCTACTTTTTTCGCGCAAAATAAAAACCCCCTCCATTAGAAGGGGGTTGAGGAAACAAACCTCTTTTGTACAGAAACCCGATTAATCCGAGACAGCCGCCGAGGGATCAGCAAGATAGCGCTCCATGCCGCTGCCCGCCGTCCAAAGGCCACGCTCTTCGTTGACCGCAACGGGCGACTTGCCCATCCGCAAACCACCAAGATTCGACAAATGCTGCGCCACCATCTGCGCAAAGTTGGGACTGTCGGTACTGTAACCCGCCTTGAGCACCGCTTCCTGAATCTCGGTCGGAGACTGAGGCTTGTTGCTCAGCGACCGAGCAACCGCCTCTCGAAGCGAAATGCTGTTCGTCGCCCGATTCCCCGTCCGAGCCTTGCTGTTCTTGGTCTTGGTCTTGCGAGTCTTGTGAACCTTGCCATTAGAATCGCCATCGCCCCCGAGAGTAGCAATGGTTGCAACCAAAGTCTCCCGCTCAGCATCAATTTCCGTCAGACGAGACTGGGCAGCCGACAGAGCCGCCGCATTCGCTTGCGACAAAGCAGCCGCAGCCGCAGCCGCCGTTGCAATCAAAGTCTGAACCGAACCCGTACCGTTGCCATTCTGATCAGAAGCCATGTTTCGTTTCTCCATAACAAGGCTGTTTTTGGCTTCAGCAACGGTTACTACCTTTCGCCGCTGCTATCTGCCCATTCTAAGAATCTCTTCAGAAAGTCTAGCCGTCGTTTTTGTTTGGCTGTTTTCTGAAGTCTTACCTCTATCAAACTTGTCTAGAAAGTCTAGCCCTGAGTTTCTGATGACCTACCTTAGTGCCAACTTCCCAAATCGTCAAGTAGAACTTTGTATATTTGTCATTAGAAAGTCTAGCCCCGCTCTTCGAACAGCAATGAAAAGCCCTAAAATTTCATAACCAACCAAACATCTACCTATTCATCAAGAGAGTAGATGTTTCCCATCGATCTGACCCCGCTATCAAGATGAATGAAATCGGCAGCAATTCTACTTGGGCCGTAACGGTTCTTCTTGGGACAACGAACAGAAAAGACGCCCTTTTGCTCGCCTTTCTTGGCAACAAGCTCAATGTCTACCTTATGCCCAGGGTATGTTCCGCCCTTAATCTCACCCTTCGTCGTGACATGGCTGATGAGGACAAATGAACATTTTGAACTCGTCGCAATCGCCTTGTACGTCTTCAGCATGTTGATGGTCCCAGCCGAAAGACGAGCTTGACGAGTGTCTTGAACTGAATCAATAACAACAAGCCGAGGACGATGTTTGTCGATCAGTGCCGCATGCTGAAGAAGATCGTCTGAGTTCGACAGCAAAATGCGATGCTCGTCGCTCCACGACTTTGCATACCGACTGCGAAAAACCTCAAGCTTCTCCTCGTTCTGAATGTACAACACACCGTTGTTTCCAAACTCGTCTTCAGTGCTGAGAGGATGACCAACCGCCGCAGCAACTTGTACCATCAAACGAGTCTTACCAATGCCCGCTGGCGCTCCGAATGCAACACATATCCCATACGGAAGACCGTAATCCCCAGTTAAGGGATCTTGCCCCATCAACTCGTTTAAGCTTTCAATTCCAAGATTAAAGCGAGGAATCGGAACAACGGGAATTTCCGACAACTCACGAGCTTGACCGTCATCCTCCTGAAGAGACTCATGAATCTGAAGCTCATGAAGATCTCGGTTTAGCTTGCTCTTGCACTTACGAATCTGCTCCAATAACCGCTGACGGAAAATCTTATCAAATGGCGGAGTATCAATGTGAAATTTCGCGGCAAGAGATGAACGCTGTTTGTCATTCTCAATAGCCGCTAAGTTCGGCTTCAAACGACAAAGCACATACATCACAATGTCATTGTCGCTGCTCTGCTGCAAAAGCAAATTGATCCGCTGCTCGTTGTTCAGAGTTGCACCCTGATCAGTAGTTACTGACTTACTCACTCTTCCCATATTGTAGCCCGTTCCTTCAAAGGAATAACCTAACGCAAGGCAACCGTGCCTGACGCTTGACCCTTGACGATTCCAAAAAGAAAGTCTAGCCCCACTTGGACCAATGAAAACCCCCATCCAAGGAACACCCAAGGACAGGGGTTTGGGGAATCAAACCAAAGAACCTTTAGGGCTGCTCTTCAGCCTCTTCAAGCTCAGCAGACTGCCCAGGGATAATCATGCCAGCAGATACCGAGTCAACCGTCTTCGTGTAGTTCCGACGACGATTCGTATTCACAGGCTTCACAATATCGCCGTCAGCAATACCAGTACGCAACTGTACCCTTACCTGCTGATTCTGATCAGTCAAGATGTCAATGCATGCGCCAACCTGCGCCAACTTGAAAGCATACGGATGGTCACCGCCAAGACGCTGCAAAACCTCAAGGTTCTGCATGAACTTGCCCATAGCGTCACGACCAGTTTCAATGTTCCGCACTTCCTTGTCCGCAAAACGATCCCACAACGTCTTGCCAGTAGTATTGCGAGTCTTCTCCGCAGAAGCAAGCTCCTTGAACTTGTCGTACACAAGACTGAAGTCATGAGTCTTACCAGCACCCAAAGCTACCAAGGCCTCAATGATGTATGTGTAAATGCGACCAGCACCGTAAGGCGAGATAAACTTGCCAGCCTCCTGCATCTGATTACGCAACGCAACAATCTCATCCGCCTGCAAATGATAGCGACGAGGAATCTTGCGCTCCCCGCCACGACCATTCACCACAGCCTTACGTTCGCTGACAGGTACATTGGCGTGAGTAGCCACATCCAAATATACCTGTCTCCCATTGACTTTTGCCATTTGTACGTCTCCAACATATTGAGGACTTCTTCCAACAACCCCAAATTCTAGGCAGCCACTTCTACACCTGCACCTGCAAGAATTTCAAGTCCGTCCGTTTCCCTATCCGCAAATCTTGCTCCCCACCATTTTACGACCTTGGACTGATTCCTATTCGCCGCCTCCGCCACTTGGTTCAAAAATCCCCTTCACTCATAACCATTCCCCCTACTCCACTCATAACCATTCCGTCGATATGGTGTCTATGGACGAACTCATCCCCCTAACAGATTTCGATAAGCGACTCTTCCCCGATATCTCACCGGAAGAAAAGATCAACTTCATCCTTCACTCAAACTCATTCGAACGCATCGTCATGAAGTATGAAGAGATTGAAGCTCAACTCCTCATCCCAACCAAAATCAAACCAGCCGTCAAAGGTCAACAACGAGCGCTTGACTGGATCATCGAGCTTGCCAGTAATCCCGACCTGCTACCACCAGCTTCTTCAATTACTCCTGCAAACTTTGATAAGAAGTTTAACTGGTTTGTTTATCTTCATAGGAACCTGTTGTTTGATTTCGCGAAAGAAGGAGAGAAGCTCCTCAACGCCATTGACTACCCATCAATATCAGAACTGGGTTTCTATAGAACAGATGATAAGAAGGTGGGAGACAGACTTATGCCCCCTCCCGACCAAATCAAACCACTCCTCACCCAAGCCTTCAAAGAATTCTGCGCAGTGCATGATAAGTACAAAGATAACCTCTCTAACCCCAGAATGCTCGAACTCCAAGATTGGAAAATCTTAGAAAGAGCAGCACACACCCTCTGCCTACGCATCTGCTGTATCAAGCCCTTCAACGATGGCTCTAATCGCATCGCACGCCTAGTCGAAAACCTCGTAAGACTTAACACAGGCCTCCGCTTCAAAATAACAACAGATAAAAATGACTTCCTCAAAGAAGTTCAAGAACTGCAAGATCGAGATTATAAGTTTACTTAAATGACAGCGCAGTGGAGCGCCACTCTAAATATATTCTTCTTAAGAAGAATATATTTCACAAACCCTTCAAAACAGTGGAGACCAAGTTCGTGCCCGAACTGCGCAGTGGACGCCAACTGTCTGGTCCCATTCCCGCCAACAAGCTCTCCCGCTCAGTGCTAACAATCAACTGATTGTCACCCTCCATACTCTTCTTTGTCAAAACTTGTAAAAAATCTCGCGCAACAGAATCATCCAAACCCCTGCTGAAGTCATCAACCCAGATAATCGAATTGCGGATTTTACCTTTGTATAAGTCAGACAAGATAGGCTTCATGACACTTTCTGCAAAAGAAAGCTCAGTTACGTTTATATGAGCAATATACGCCCTTTGTCCATATTCGTAAAACATTGCACCATCCGTCAAGTTCGGATAGTCAACCTTCATGTCAACGCCAACAAGCCTTTGCTTGACCTTTCCTGAGTCAATAATGCAGGTAGCAATGGTTGAACCCAAATCAAGCTCAACCGTAGCTTTTACATTGTCCCAGTCAAGGAAAACCATATCCCTACCAGCACTAGCAGAAATGCTCCTGTACACAGCCCTCAACAACATAGTCTTGCCAGACGCATTCGGTCCATGAAGACCAACTATAGGCAAAACCCTGCCACCAGCGTTACGGCAATCCAACGAAGCTCTACCAGTTCCCCAATCTACTTCAACTTTTCGTACTCGCATCAGAACATCTCCCTTTCAAGGAGGGCGGCTAGCTTTGCTAGGTATCCAAGGCTAGACTTTCTTGGACAAGTCCTATTGTACGGCGGAGTCCGCCTCCACAAGAGCTTTCGGATCTTGCTTGGCCTTTCAGAGTGAAGAGAGCTATGCGGGGAGGTCGGCAGCGGGGCGGCACAGTTGTCTTCTCCCAACTGGTAGTCGCTGGATTCTAAACGGCCCTTGAGGTTATCTCAGGGGCCGTTTATCTTTAACCCTCCAACGAATAAACCCCAGCTTTATTGTTCGTGAAAACTGAAACATCAGCTTAACAAACCATACACTAAGAAAGCCAGGCCAAAAGAGCATGAGCAGCAAATCAGTGGGACGAGTTTCAGTGCTACGTCTTGGAAAAAGCTCTTCGCTCAAAGTAGCATTCAGTGCTACTCCCATCCCAAAATAACAAAACAAGTATTGAAACCACAACCGCGTTAACAGCGGCTGTAGCCCCAAAGTTTGAAACAGTGTTAGCATTGGCGTTTCCATCATTCAGTGGGACAAGATTCAGTGCTGCCGTTATAGTTCATAACTTGTAGCTTTATTATTTGTGAATTAGAAGTTACAAGTTGTTAAAGACAAACGCGCTAATCTATGGCTGTGGAGCGCATGCCCATAAAAGTACATCGAAGTGGGGCAAAGTGGGGCAAGCTTATAACTCTTGACACGATACAACCTCATTTCTGCTTCACCAGAGGGCATCAAATGAAACTTGCAACTACATTTGAAAGTTGCACCTACATTTGTGCTACAAACTTTGCTTTTGAAAGTCTAGCCCTGAATCTATTGCCATGTTCGCAGCCATTGCATCAAACTTTTCAACAATTTGATTGGTCTTTTGTAGAGTTGGGTGAAGTCTCTGAACTCTGGTTGGGGTTCTTTGGGGTCAGCCCATCTGGGCACCCAGCAATGCATCCACATAGCAAATCCTTTCCTGCTTTCTGTTGTTCTGCATCTCTCTCTTGTTTAGCTTCAAGAAGTTCCATGAGATAGGTATAGACTTCTTGGCTTCTGAGGGAGTGTTCTAGTTTTTGTCTCTTATCGTATTGCCATATACCAAAGAGGATGGAGAGTACAAAGACATAGATACTAAAGGTAATGGGACTAGCTTTGTTGTTGAGGATATCTATGAAAAACAGGAAAGCATATAGTATGAGTGTAGCGAAGAACGTGAATCCAGGTTGAGGTGGTTCAATCTTACAGAGCTTCTCTTTGATGTTCATGGGTGAGTCCTTTTTCTGTTTTGTATTCTAACCTTTTGTACTGCAAGTTTTTCTAAGCTTTCGAAGGGAGTTGAATCCTTTAGAGTTTTAGGTTAAAGAGGGAATAGAAGAAGTGAGACATAGCCATTGGCCAGAGGGGTATGAGTAGGGATACAGCGAGTATTATTTTGAGTTTTGGTGTTTTGACTTTGTTGATGAGTTTATCTATCCAGTTGGGGAGGAAGGCTAAGGGGAAGAGCAGGCATAGGAAAGCTACATAAAAGCCTATGAGGGTGTACAGTATGGCGAAGGCTATTATGAGCATGGGTACTTCTCTTTCTGGTGATACGGTTGGTGATGGGATTGTTGGTGGCTAGTTTGAATCTGTTTGC